>Ga0209629_10001019_pt1 | contig 16779 bp, 10 predicted proteins | sample TergutCu122P5_FD_187286 | JGI IMG/M metagenome (GOLD analysis project Ga0209629, IMG submission 187286) | Cubitermes ugandensis P5 segment gut microbial communities from Kakamega Forest, Kenya - Cu122 P5 (SPAdes) (version 2) | ecosystem: Host-associated > Arthropoda: Insects > Digestive system...
ATTTTCAGTTATTAGGTCAACAAGGAAATGAATGCACCATCATCTCAGATTTATCAGCATGACGTGATAGACCCAATCAGTTTGACATTAATGTTCCTTCCCCTATTAACTATCAGATATGGATTTCTCTTTTTTTTTTTTTTTTGGGGGGCTTATTCTGCCACTTCAGTGACAAGTGGATAGAAGATTATCACATACATTGTCCTTATTTGGAAGAAGTATGGATTTATTTATGCAAGAGGTTATTCCTTAGAATATCCATACTTCAAAATAGTGTGTTTTGCATTAAATATATCTAATTTTTTGGGTCCCTTCTCCAGTTGACATGGTTTCTTTTAACTAATGTTACATTTTATTCTTTTTCATAACTTATTCAGTGCTTCGTTAAGTTAATGGAGTGTACCCCTCCCTGCATCACCCCATAGTCTCTGCACCTGGAATGCTGTGTGAGTATTTTCACCTTTGACCCAAGGACCTACGTATGGTATTATTTTCCAGTACCTTTAAATTCATATATCATTATTGAAAATCACAAGTGTTCAATTGCAATTGGGACATAAAATGTGCTTTTCAACCCATAGTGAATAACATTTACATGTGATGTGTCATAAAGACAGTCTCACATGATAGTAGAGTGTGTAGGATTTATAATGTTTTCAGATCGTTTCTGTGATCACATAATGAACATTGTTGATATGAACATTAGGCTCTAGTTTGTCTTAATGTGCAGTATTTAGTCATAGTTATATCTAAAAATTGACCTAATTTCTTCTAGTTGAGGGTTTCTGTCATTAATTGCTATAAATAATATTCTTAAAAATATAAATCTCCTCTGTTACTTTTGACTTGGATATAGAAGGACCTGTGAAATGGATAATTATGTCATGGTGTATTGACAGGTAATATAATCAGAGTGATAAACGTTATGTCTGATATTTATGAATTCAAACTGTTAATTTTATAATCTGTTATAAATTTATTAGCTTCTTAGTATGGATTCTGCATATGCTTTTTTAAGCATACCAAATAGAATATCTCAGGCAGGAAGACCCAACCTGTTAGTCATATATGAATGAATGTATAATTACTTTAAATTTAGTATCACACAAAGGTTGGGCAGTCCTGTCTTTAGGCATGCATTTTGTAGAAAAAGTAGAACTGTAGTTTGGTTTAGTAGGTACAGATTTGTAAAGTACTTATTTTTTTCTTTTCTTTAAATGTATTGAACTAACTTAAGTTATTCCCTGCTGAAAGTATGTAGATCAACTGCTGCATTCCTTGCCTGTTACAAATTCCAGAGCTTGCTAATTTGCTTCAAATATCTGCTTGCTAGCATTCCATGATAAAAGTTTCAACTTTATTGTGATGTCTGAACCCAAGCCATCAAAGACTGTATGCTGCTACTATTGTAGCAGTTCGTATGAGAAATTAGACCATATTGTAATAATTTTATAATAATCCGTCACTGTACACCAACTGAAACTGCATTAGTTTCCTCAAGACAAACAGAAATGAGCATCAAAGAGACTTCTGTGTATGGGGTAATGCCGTGCATTATAACCACAATATTGAATATCATATTTTGCTGCGTACGGTATTTTAATATTTATGGGTGAATTTCTTTTGAGTTTATTTACCACTTTAATCTGCAGTTTGGTCTCATAATAGTTGAAAATAATGTTTTTAATTCACTCTGACATACATTGAAAGTGTACTTCAAATGTCTGTGTGAATCTGTGACATACATAAACATATTTTAAATATGAACTTTTTAAAGTCATTACAGATTTCACCATATGGAAACAGGGAGTGTTAGAATTACTGTGAGAATGTGGGACACCTGTGAGTGTACTTGAAATATTGATTTCAATAGTTTCTGTTAAACTTGTATGAGTGTCAGATTTTAACATGTAACAGTATTAATATTGAAAAACTTTTACACAGGGACCACTTTAATTACATACGGGTCAAGATACAGAGGTGTGAAGATATGTGGCAAGGGCATAGTCTGTTTCAGTGTTACGTCAGTGGGAGGGATTTATAGAAAGACAGATAAGATAGCCTGATCTTCAGCTGGAATTTTAATATGATATCCAACATGTAGAACTTTAGTACATAAGTGTTAGTTGGCCTTCCTCTTTTTACCTTCAGTTGTAGTGGTAAAGGCTGTGGTCATGACACAGCGTTTGAAGTGGTGCAGAAATAGCTGATGCTAATAAATGGGATTAAGATAAACCTTCCCAATGACCCACTACCTGGCAGACTAATTTCTGTTTGTTACCAGAATGATTTGATGCTCAAAACCAAAAAATTAAGAATACATATTAATGTATCTTATTTTGAAAATATATTTATGTGAAGTACATTTGATTCTGTATTTTGTCTGGAAAGCCATTCAGAATTTTGAAAGATTCATTGCTTGGGTGCTGTTCTATAGCTTGTAGGCGCTGTTCTTCGCCTAGCTGTAAATACTGTGGTGCCTCCTCCTGCAATAATCATGTCATTTGTTGCATGCTGAAAACACTTCTCATGTATCTTTACTTTGCTTTTATGTTTCACAGCGTCACCAACCACTGTAGTTGACAAATGGTGAAGGGTTGCTCGCTGATATACCAGCAGATGTGATATTGAATGGTGGTGGTGGTGGTGGTGGTGGTGGTGGAGGCTACATGTGAAAAAGAACGTTGTGACAAACAGTTCAGATTATAGCGAAGTGTTTCCTTTATAATCATTATTACAAGAGAAACTTATATAAAGATTCCAAGTGTCTGTTAATGGTGTTGTTCCCTTCCCAGAAGCAAGGCTTTGTATTTGTTGTCCTGTGGTATTTTGTGGTTTGTTATTGTTGTACTTTAATATGTGTTTAAACTTTGCTTACAGCAGTGCTGGTAGCTGGTAGTCACATTTAATATTTCTTCATTAGTATGCTTATTTTCACTTTTATGTAGAACTTTAATAATTTCTGCTTGTAGTGTAGTTATGTCTTCAGAGCCATAAAATGTAGCCATAGTAGTAGTGCTGTGCTGTGCTCAAAGATACGTAGTGGCAACTAACCTAAGTAACTTAATGTATTCTGTTCCAGTTGGTGAAGTCGTAGTGGACAAGTGGATGTAAAACATGCCATATGCTCATCATAACAGCTTCAGAATAAGCCAGCAAGTGCTTGATACTAATGCAGTAATAATTTGAGTAAGCACACTGGATTAGAGACTAAAACAGCTTTAATCAAAAATCTAACCAAGCTGGGAGTACAGTATATCGCTGACTTGACAATGAGCATACTTAAGTTTATTTCTCTCATTCTACTATCACCCCTTCCCTCACCCCTCCAAAGACATGTTTCTCTGTTTAACAGAGCAGCTATACTTGCCATTTTTTTTTCCTTTGTGTCTGCACTAATCCTTGTGGGGGACAACTCCTTAACAACTTTGGCTTGTCATTTTTCATCATTTCACAAGTGAATATAGTGTCCCATTTTCATTTTGTCTCCTTCTCTGTCCCATGACAGTGATTCCAAAGAGTTTTGTGTTGTTCCACACCCAGAGCCCTGGACAGGCGCCAGTCTGGAACGTGGGACACTGAACCAAAACCCTTCATCCCTTTTGTAATATCCCTTAGACAATATGCAGTCATTTTTGTTGTTGTTATTTATTTAAAAAGTATACAGATGGAAAAGTTGATAGTGAATATTTGTATTCAAATAAACATCCTCAACAACAAACAACAAGCTCCATCGTCTTCCTTCCAATGCACAAAGGAACAATCAGGACTATCAAGGACTTCACTGCAACTCTGTGATTGAAGGTGCGACTGATTAAATAAGAAAGGTTTTTTTTTTAAGAAAGGCAGTAATGGTGTTTTGCATGGTAGAAATCAAAACAGGAACAAAATTTATACAAATCATGTAAATAATATAAATAGAAAAATATATTTTGAAACTGTAGGTGCATTGTTATTGCTGACAACGTACAATTAAACCAAGAACAAAACAAGTAATTGCACTTAAAGAGTATGCTGGAATCTTGGGCGAGAATCAAAATGTATGCAAGAATGATTTGTATCTTTGAAACAAAAGAGTAAAGTGGGGGATTTAGCTCCTTCGAAACTTTCTGAATGTTCTTTTCCAATGCATTGCCTATATATTGATACCTTCCTTATTGCTCAGGTTAGGCAGACAGACAAAATTGTCAAGTGTGTATATTCTACGAGTGTGTGTGGTACAAGAGAGGTTGGAAGTTCTGGGAAGGATGTTTCTCTCAAATTAATATTTATGATTGTGTACCTAGCCCCCCAATCTGCCATTATAATTGTTATTAGATTTTGTGTACATATATATATATAAAATAATAAAACAGCCATTTTTATTTGGCTTCTTGCCCTCACAATCAAAGATTCCCCATCTCTGGATAAAGCAATTATTAAATGAAGTAATCAAAATGACAGTACAAACTGTCTGCTGGATGAAAACTGTGCTTAGTTTATGACTGAAATCTCTACTTCCCCTTGTTATATACAGAGAGAGTGAAATTGAGAGTTCAAAGTTTTGTACAAGAAAAATCCACGGTATGATAGTAATAAAGCCTTAGACTGGTGGTTATATGCCTTTTGCTTATGGTGCAACACAACTTTCAGGTAAATGTTGTCTGTCCTCACTCCCAAGTATCCCGATTTTATGAAGTTCAGTAGCCATAAAGAGTTAATAGGAATCTTGTTATTTTAGCATTTATAGTTGTGTCACATTTTCTGGTTACTGAATAGTGTAATCAGGTATGGAAATAGGAGTATGCACAGTTCCTACATGGATTTATTTATTTATTTTTAGTAGGACATAACTACAGTTTTTAACAAGAAATGTGTTGATTTTGAACAGCATATGTACAGCAGTTCCTATTGTACATAGTGTGTTGCTGCTTAAAGCATGTGCCTTTCAGACTGGTGGGAGGTAGAAAATTGTGACTGTAAAGCTCATGTGTCATTGGCATGGTGATACGAATGGTTGCTTCATGAAATGGTTCACTGTTACATAATAATTGTTAATTTGTAATTGTTGTGAAAGTGTCTGAAAAGGTATCCCAAACATGGAGATGAAACAGGGATGAAAACACTCACAGACAAATTAAATTGAATATGAAGTAATAAGTGGTTCAACTTTGCATGTAATTGTGATGATAGCTATCAAAAAGGGGATAGTTGTCCTTACAAAAGAGATAAAGAGTGTCCACGATTAATTGTATGAAAGAAAAGTAGGATGCATTTGACCAAATGCATTGAGTATGATGAAACAGTTGATGAGGGTGAGACACGAGATTTATGAGTGTACAAACACGGATGTTTTAAGTTGCTTTAAAATGACAAAACTTTATTAACCAACTTTTGTGCACTACACTGTGTAAACCAAATCACACGCTAATTTCCACTTCATTACGTTTTGGCATCTTCAGGAGTTACAGTAGACTGAAGCCCCCTGAAGATGGCATCGGTATATGCCAAAACACATCAGAGTGGAAATTTGTATGTGATTTGGTATACACAGTGTGCACAAAAGTTGGTTAATAAAGTGATGTTATAGAATATGATGCACAGTGTATAACATTAAGATAATAGCCATTGAAGTTCTCAGAATTGGACATAATACTGTGCATGAGTAATATGTCCCCAGAGGTGTGGCATACACATAAGCTACAAGAACTAAACACTTTTTTTTACATTTACCGAAACCATGAGCAGATACACTGCAGACCGCATATGGAACAACATGTGTAAAAGCACTGATAAAAGAAGTTACATTCAGAGACAAAAGTTGTCCCATAAAAAGTCTGCAAACTTCAGTTGGCTATTCATTGGTTTATTTTCAGTAAAAAATTTTATACCAGCATGGTTTGAAATCTCAATCATTTTGTAATTACCACTCGTTACAGCAGTGCATCTGCACCAGTGCTAAGACATTGGTCCTACCAATGCCATATGTACACACCCACCATTTGGCAGGTACTTTGTGTTCAGGTATGGAAAGAAGACTGTTTTGTGTCTGGTTATTCGTGATTAGTGCCTGTATCAGGAGTGACGAATATAGAGTTCACAAATGAATAATACATGTTCGTTTTATTTGCGGATTCGGTGATGGGAATGCATGGGCGGCGGTTGAAGAACAGAGGTGTCATAGTGCCACTGTCACCACTTGAGCAGAGTGGTATTCAGCAGTGTACATCAGCTGTTCAAGATGGAATCATTCATTAAACGTGTTAGGGAGTGTGGTGTATGGCAACACAATGATGAGCAAGGGTCCACATTCTGAGGGTGAGCATTCACTGAACTGCCCATCAAATGCACACACCTCAAACAAAGGTATGGCCAATTTTACTGTAGGAAAGTCTGTAACCATACTGCTGTTTTTTGGTACAAGCTTTCCAATGTATGCAACTTGAGTAGACTTCTGTCATTGTATTTTAAAACATTGTTGGCTTGTAAAACTCATTTTGTTCTGTGATGGTATAAATAGCTGCCATAACACCCATGTATTGTCCCCAGATACTACCATTTCCAATATCACTTTTTTTATAAAAGTGTCATACAGTCTTAGCAGTCACCAATGAGCTGGGCCATTTGTTCATAAGGGATTTTAACCTGCATTTCGTAAGGAAACGACTACCACATCTAGAAGACTTCACTCAGCAAGCCAAATTAAACATTTGGGGGGGGTGGCGAAGGGAAGGGGGTGGACATGACAAACCAAGCACCTGTGCTTTGTTTTTAATTGTGACAATGATACTTCATTTTCTAAGTTTATGTGTATATCAAGTTGATGGCAGATGAATGAAATGTGAGCGCGGCAAAATGTTGAAATGATACCAACAGAGGGAAACTGAAGTGCTTGTACAGCAACCTGTCACAGTTCCACTTTGCCTACCACAAATCCCATAGAGACTGGCCTGGGATTGAACCTGGACCCGCGTGGTGAGAGGCCAGTGACTTAACTGCCTGAGCCATGGGAAACGTGGGAATTTATTTTCCCTGAATGGTGATATGTCCTTCTGCACAAATGTTGATGCACTAATGAAGGCACTAAGGCATGAACAAAAGCCTGAGGATTGCTGACTGTTCATCATTATGAAGGCTGTGTATGACAGTGGAAATAAATTACCGTCAGTCCCCATTGGCCATTCTGTGTACATGAAAGTCATATACAAATGTGAAACTTTCGCTCAGTTTCATCCAGTACAATAAATTCTGTCAGAATATATGTGGAGATTTGAAAGTCAGGTCATCTAGTTTCCATATGCAGCTTGGTTACACAAACTTTTGCTGCTGATAATGTGAATGGTAATTGCACAAGGAAAGTCGCTGCTGTGGCAGAATGACCTTATAATAAGCAGGTTCTTCCTGGCCAAAGTAACATTTGCAAATGACATGCTTGTTGAACCACAGAGAATAATTCTACCTCTGTATCACTTCAAGCTTGGACTGATGAAAAATTTCCACAAGCACAAAGTGCCCCACTTCAACATGTTAAGCAAATTATTTAAGCCCACAGAATGTTGGGGTATGATATGTTGCTGAAAATACACTTCTGCCATTCTTACTTATATTTCTTTCCAACAAACCTTGGATACATCAGCAGAGTGACAGATAAAACCCGGACATTTATACTACAGAGAAATTCTACCAAGGGAAAAGGAATCTGACTATCCTGGAAACTTAAAAGAGAAGCTCCAGATGCACACAGCAGGCAGTCAAATATAAAACACTTGGACATGTTAAATGTAAATGTTTATTTTTCTGTTCTGTTACATAGATTTCCACTAAATAGAAGTTGAAACATCTCTTTATAGATTTGTTTTTTGCTTTCATGTGTGTTATATTACCCTGAATAAAAGCAAAGGAGCAATCACTGATACATTTTATATATCAGGTGTGATCATTACAGTAAACAAACATGACATTGTATAAACATTTGAAATATATCTTGAAAACCCATGAGCTACAGAACTTTCAATGCCAGATTTGGAATTAGTGACCAGGTACCTATAAAGAGCACCAAATATCACTCAGGAAGCAAAAGGAACAAACTTTGTTGTCCATTGTAATGTTTCATTGCAGTGCATGTTGCTGCATCTCACAAATAATCATCATAGTCCTCATCTTCACCTGTAATAATAGTTCCATGAGGAAGGCCACCACCATCCTCAGGCTTGAGAAGAGCCACACCATTAAAACCCATTCGGATGCAGTTGAAAGATATTTTGAACACTGAAGTTCCTATCCACCGGCCCTCCATGTCAATACACATATGCAAGTTTCGGCCAGCGAAGTATACGTTGCTGAACACGGCACATAACTTGATGCTGGGAACTTGGGGCATGGATATGCACACAGGCTTTGGGTTGTTTCCTGTTAATGTGGCTTCATTACTGAACCAGCATATCATTACAAAATAAAAAGGTCAAAAATGTAATTCAATGGTTTTGTTTGAAAGGTGTATGGTTATTCATCTGGTACATTATCATGTTTACAGAATTTACATTGGATGTTGTTATGAACCACTTTTGTCCATTCCACCCCTTCACACTTAGCTCCTCTAAGATATATTTAAGTGTTATCCCAACTATATCTAATGGCTGTAAATTTTCTGACCAAAATTCTCTATGCATTTTTCATGGTCTCCATGTGTGCTACATGTCCCACCCTTCTTCTTTATTTAACTGTCCTAACAGTAAGAAGTGAAGAATAAGCATTATTAGACTCATATAGCATCATCCATTCTGTTAACTTCCACTCTTTTAGGTCAAAATATTCTTCTCAGCACTTCATTTTCAAACTCCATAAATCTATATCTGAATGTTTCTGATGATGGTATATTTCAGTAAACATGGCTGTTATTTTTGGACACAGCCATTGTCTTGGATTTTTCCAAGCAACCAATCCAATAAGCTAGTCTAGTGTGTAAATTTCTGTCACTTGGATTCCAGTCTCCTCTGAGATGGTCAGCAAGGTACATTGTATTTGTGTCATACAGTTTGGAGTTATGTCTATCCCCATCTCATTATTGTTTTTAGGTATGTAACATCTGCCGAATTTTAATTCTTCAACAAGGGATGTGAGTTTCATTTTCATATGGTTTCTGTCCTGTTGTCTTCACACTGAATAAACAACAACAGGATGCCAAAAATAATGCTGAATTATAGACCAAATGGACAAAGATTACTTTAAAAACCTTTTAAAAGCCTCTTAAATGAGGCTGAAACATGCCTATCAGGGCCTGACTCATAATGGATGATGATGATGATGATATTTGACAATTGCATGCATGTATATGCTCTGGTTGAAACATCATTTGGTGATGCCCACTAATTGAGGTGCTGTTTCTGAGAGGCCCAAGTGTATAAGAACCTAATGCCTGTTGATGGGCACTGGACAAAACAATAGTCATATTTATCATAAGTCTATCTTCTTCCATATAACATTAAAAAATCATATTTCCTGACAATACAAAATGATATGAAGTGCCAATTGCAAAACTTAAAAAGAAGTTTCTGTCTTGTTCTTGGAAAGTCAGTAGTAGGATTAAAATAATGTTAAGTGGTAACAAAATAAACCATATATGGGATGAAGTTATGAAGTGCTGGTAACTAAAGCAACTATAGCTCCATTTAGGAATCATCCAAATGGATGATGTGATAGAGCACTGATTGAGATGTGCGTATAATACTGATGGCCCAAGACTATGTTTCAGAAATACAATTCCGAATGCACGCTTTAATAAATAACAATATATTACATACAAATATTTCTGTTCAGTTAACTTGCCAGTGGTGACTGGGCAACAGTATATCTGGAGGCTACTTACCAGACAATGTTGTCCTGTAGAGCACTTTATCGTTGATCCCTAAAACAACTCTGAAGGTGAAATCATCTGGCTCATAAGTCACATTCATGCATCCTGTGAAACGTGTACAAATTTAGGATTGTTCCGTAAAGTAAGACAAGTCACCATGTGTATTCCAACAACTGCACCATAGTTAGATACAATAATGTACAAACTTAAGGTAATCATCCTGCTTATCTTTATCTCAGTCTCCTAAGTGGCCTGTTTACAGGAAGTCCTTTGTGAAAAGTTGATAGTTGCTCAGCTGGTCAAAAACTGTCATTGAACCTATTCTAGGCCTCTCAACCCATTTGACACACCCTTTTTCTCTACACTCCATTTCACCTTCAACCTCTTTATGGCCAACGCATATAAAATTTAAGTACTTCCTCCACTTCCATAATTAAAGCTGTTGATTTCCTTGGGATTAAGTAAGAGATAAAGAAGCACTTTTAACTTTTCATATTAAATACAACATAAATTTTTAAAAACAGCATTTTCACACATTCAATTTAAAGCTGTCAATTTTCAGCCAGAATAATTGGTCTCCTTGGAACAGCTTTATTTTTCAAGTGTGGGTTTTATCTGCACAACTGCCATTCATTTCACAGAGCTCATTTATTGCGAATGGCTTAAGCTGTTTTATAGTAGCAAGTGGCAAAAACACTGGATCAGGTACGATGTTTCAAAGGGAGGGTTTGTTTTCATAGCTTTCTCATTTATTTCATTGTATGCCACTTGCACATGAAACAAAAATTCGGGTTGAGAGAGATATTGTCAGGATTTTCAATTTTAGAGCTGTGCCAAAAGCAGTATCAAGTGAATGCCTTTCTTTGATGACAGAAAGTCTTCTCTTGTTTCCACATTGAAAGGTTCCATAATCAGTCATGTATTTCCATTTCCAGATCAGAAAAATAATTTTCAAACTGAAATTTAGTGAAGAAAGTTGACTCAAATTTTCAGATCTTGATTAATTTTTATGTCGCTGCATATTTGTTCATGTTTCCTAATTTGCACGTCATTGCTTTTGATATATAGCTGTAAACAAAAGGGAACATTTCCACAGTTTCACAGAGCTCAAGAATTGACCAGTTCTGCCACCACTTTGCAGCAAAGGTGGCAAACATGTCTTTCCTGTTTACTAATTAACACCTACAAATGTGCAGGTATTAAAGTACTCATACATGTATGCACATAAATCTATTTAAATTGTCCATTAATCCATGAACAGGAATACTGTTAACATGTCCCTCCAGATTTCTTACCCACTCACCATTCGTGATAACTTTCATATCTCATTTGATATGTGAACTATAATGTTCTTGCAGTGTCATTAAAAGCAATACAATAAATAATAAACCAAAATGTAGTGCCAATATTTACCATATGGCTCACAGCACCTTAACACAGGCAACCATTTAAGCTGAAACTGCCTTATTATGATGTACTAACCTCTTTGCTGAATATTGTAGCCCAGTTGTGATAAGATAAATCCTGTGCAGCATGTGCATTGACCATCTGAGCATGCACATGGACGGGACATGGCTCGTAATACTGTGATATCTGAATCCAGAGAACTGTTGTTTAGTGCTGCAATTACACAACATAACAAAATTCACAGTAATATCAGTATAGGAGAATGACTTGACTCATCTTTCAAGTCAAAACTATTTTCAAACTTCCATTCAGCAACACTTCAAAGTATTGTTATCTATTTATGCAAAGTAATATAGAGTATTTAGTAAACAACAATGAAGGTACTGTATAACACATACCTTTTTCCTGACTTCACTTTTTCTTGGTTCTAGTAAGTGTGATGAGATCATATTAAATTGGGGTTGCCAACACAATGCAAACTCAAACTACAGTATCAAAGATATGTGAGAAAATAAAAACTTTAATCCATGAACTTCAGGCTTGGAGTTCTCATGTTAGTGACAGAAACTGAGTTTACCATTGCAAAAGTATGTTGAAAACACAAAATATTCCAGCTAGCCTCGCCTTTCATATTACCAGTAAGGTTAGGCTTTGTAGTTTTTTATTTTGTAGACAGAATCTTAAAAAAATAAAATATTCCAATTGAAGTTGCAATTTTTGTAATACAGATTAAAGTTACAATTGCCTACATACATTTCAAATACAAACTATTCCAGCATAACTGGCATTTCATATTACAACCAAGGTTAGAATTTTAGCTTTTATTTTGTTTACAAAACCTGAAATTACATCTCTGCAGTGTCCACCATGTTTCATCTCATTACATACCTGCATATACCATAACAATGATAACAGTTTGTAGGCTGGAGTCAGACTGAGATTGATTGAAACCTTGCTTACCTTGGCAACCATCACATTCTCTATTGTGACTGCATTGGCAACCCTCGTTCAGTATGGTGGCGATTACATACCAAAATCAAAGTACAATTATATTAACTTGTTCTCTCATAAATGTTCAGCTGGAATGGCACAGTTTCTATAGTGACCAGACTAACAGGCTAGATGACCACAGAATATTAGTTGATTCCCAGCAGGAGCAAGGGATTGCTGTCTCTACTGAAGCATTTAGACTTGCTTTGAACCCACACATCCTTCTATTCAGTATATATTTACAGTTACAGAAGTACATTTCTTTGATCCAATATCAGTCCAAGGACTGATGGATATGAAACAGGTCACAATATGAGTAAATCTACTACAAATGTATCAAATTATCAAGATAATTTATAAGATATTTAAAATATTTTGCTCCATCCCTGGGGGCTAAGCAGCCACACTGTGAAGCTGACCACCTCTTTCCATCTAGTGATGTTTAAAATATGCAGAGCTGTACATCCATTCCGCCAGTATGCCTTCATATCACGCCCAGGAGAAACTTGATTCATGGTTGTTGCTTCTGTTACACAAATAATAGCCCTGCTCAATACTGGTGTATGGTAAGTTGTAAACACTGCTGTTTTACTGGGGAAATAATTTTATGTTATTGTAGTTAGGTTTGGTTGGGTATTATTGGGTTTTCATCCTTGGTTACTTTAAGAAACAGTAAGTCGTAAGAACAGACTGATGGTTACACAATTATTTTAATTGAATTTCTGCAGCAACTGGAAAATCGGATATGCTTCTACAGTACACGTTTCTTGTCTGATAATCTTTCAGTTAATCTGAGTTGGGTAGAATGGGGATAAAGGCAGTTGATTGAACAGTGGCATACTGAGGAGTGTTCAGCAGTTAAGAATTTGGTGAAGATACACTTAGAAAAAGAAAAGTCAGGAAAAGAATGTTTAGAATGTGAGAGACTATAGACATCTCCTATTGAGAAAGTCCTGAGGATAAATTCAATTGAATTACTGGATAATTACTTTATCAAAAGAACATAGTGATTTGTGGAAGAGTGTGAAAAAAGTATTCATAAAATTTATGACACCAGATATTTTTCTTGAAAAATGGTTAGAGCATTTGAACATTATTGTATTAGGGCAAACTACGAGTTAATAAACTTGATTTGTGTTTGACCATGCATCATCAATGTAGGTAAAGTAATATAGAAGAAACACCTAGATGCAACATCTAGTTGGTTCTTCTGTATTACTTTACCTACGAGTTAGTACTACATTTGTCTCCATTCTGATTGATGTAAGCTTGTGTACTTTCACTAGTTTTTGTGGTGAAGAAGTGAAGAGGCTACTGATTCAGTGATAGGTAAGTGGTGCATTAGGCTTAATTATAAATTTGCATTTAACAACTACATGGATAAAGTGAACAAGTCAATCAGAATACTGCCTTTTGGGATGTGACGCCGTATGAAGTGTTAGGAATTTACCGACGTTTCGAAGGATCATGCTGCCTTCGTCCTCAGGCCTGAGGATGGGACAGTACACTCCTCTGAAACATCAGCACAATTGTGACACACATCGACAAAATAAGACATAAAGGTAGTGATAAATGTGTCCCTGTCCAAGCCATGATGGCATATAGGGGTTGCAGAGGTGTAGCTCCTCTCATTCTTTAACCTCGGCGCTAGATGGAGGGTGAGAGGTCAGCATCACGGCCCGCCCGCTTTACCGCGAAAAAAGAGAGTTACCGACGTTTCGGGACAGCCTACCGGTCCCCTACCAGGACGCGCTGCGTAAAAACCCAGAAGAGCGAAGACCTCGTTTACATAGCCGCGAAAGACTGAAATCACACCCTGCTACGGTTAGGTGGCCTCAGAGCCCGTCTGGAAGTTTTTGAGAAGATAATAATCTCTTGCATCTACCAGCATGGGCGTGGAAATGTTTTAAATGAACAAGGCAATAGTTAATCTAGAACGCTTTATCAGGCCTAGCAATAGGTAAACTCTCGAATCTGGGGAAATCAGATATGAAACGGAAGGCATTCTACCGTCTTGTTTCTGACATCCGCGACAGATACACATAAAATATCCGTGGCCAGTAGTGCGTCACTGAAAACAGCGGAAGTCGTAAAATCTTTGACCACGAGAAATCCTGATTACAGAAGTATTTTTGCAATTGACGGTTCACCACGAAGGATCATAAAATACGGATAACCTGCATAGGAGTACTATCTGTGTGCAAATTCCTTATCGCAACTACTTACTGACGTTATGGCGACTTCAGAGTGTGTGGTAGTGCCTTCGACAACTGTAAGTTTGCAAAAACAGGAAAAGTATGAAACGGTGAGTAGATTTACGTTAGTTAAACACAACCGTAATATACAGAGGATTTTAGCAGACATATGTGAAACATAGGCGGGATGTTAATGGATAAATTTAAGTAGGATATAGTTTAATTTCAGCAGCAATTTTATGCTTCATACAAGAAGCAAATTATGCGCACAGAACAAGATGGTATTTTGGAATCGGACACAAACACACGTGCCTACTGTACTTCAAAAATTTGCGTGACTGTTATGTTTTTGTACTTTGTGTATCACGTACACAAAGCTCTTTAGATATGGCCACTGTGTTACATGATTACACGCACTGATGACGATGTACTGAAAACTCCGAAACGAATCTGTAGAGTAACAGGAATTGATTCAAGTGTTTAACATTTGTTTCTGACTTTTATTATATCATTTTATAACTGTGTCAATCAAATGGTTCATATTGCGAACAGTTTTGCACAGTGCCTTCTGATGGAAGCATTTCTCTACCATGACAACCTTCAGTCGTATTTTGATTTATTTACCAGTAAAATTAATAGATCTGTCTGTGAAAACATCAAATTTTTTCACGGTAGCTTTTGTTGGTTTTTCGAAAGTCTTCACAAGTTACCTTTCATAAACCCCGTGGTCAGTAATTTGCGGACTACATCAACACTGTTGTCCACTTATGTAAACATAGCAAACGAGATGTTTGACGTATCAGTGCCGTCATCAAATTCTAAATGTCAGAATTGTGTCCTATACCTGTGATAAGAAAACCACATTTTTTATTCTACACGAAGCACAGTTATTCTCCTGTATAAACTTACATTTTCAGATTTCTCTTTGTTTCCCTATCAGACTGCTTCAGCTACACGCAACATAAACATTTCGACAAAGTAACCATTATAAAACGGCTTGAAATGAATGACACCAAAAGTCTTGACCGGGTCGCCATTTCCTGTGACCTGTTCTACGATGTAAATACACTCCATTATTTTGCCAGGCTGAATACCATTTACTTAGATCTCCTTGCTTGCGTACAACGAAGTGAGGAAATCTCTTTATACGGTTTAGTGTCTTACATTCAGAACCTTTCACTGTTGGACTTGTTCATACTCGGAGCCAAGATTTTGAGTAACTCGAACCTATTATTGTAAAACACCGATGTGTTGACCTAGATGCCTTGTTATGGATTCCATCGACCTTTACTGTTAGTTTGATGTTTTTCTGACAGTGCATCATAGTATAGACTTGTTTCGCGTTACCAACTCAATGCACACTTCCTTTATTCTATAACAGTATATATGTTACATTATAATCCTCAACATGTTTCGAGCAGTACTTTGCTCATCTTCGGGAGGACAAATTGTATTATTACAGCATCTGGTATCGTCACTCTCTGTAAACGGCCTTACAATACTGCAGTCCGCTCTCAACCGGCGTACTGGACGATAGAGAGTTATTGTGCCACACTAAGCTTACAATTACAGTGTAGAATGATTTGATGATGGTTACTAATGAAAGTGGTCATGACTTGATGTAGACAACGTTTTTTTCAATAGCCTTAACAGACAGAAAAAAATACGAAATGTATGTCAATGCTTTCGGTTACGCAGCCGCGATTTGAAATTTGCATCTTCGGAATATAAGCAAAAACTAAAGGTGTCCCGCGACAGGCCGAGGTGGCCCAAGGGGTTCCGGGTAGTTTAAGGCCCCGGATTATCTTGACATTTCGGCACTACAAGGGTGGTAGGTCGTCAGCCAAACGCACCGGCCGCCTTTACCCCAGGAGAAATCCCTGGTACCGAGTCGAGCTCAGGGCACATGGTTCTGCCGGGGGTACCACGGAAAGAAGCCCCAGTGACACCACCGAGAGTCGATCCCGGGACCATCCGACTAGTAGCGCAGCGCCTTAACCACTACGCTACACCAGGCCCCGGAATATAAGTAGGAAACATTACTATAGGTACTATACGTACTTGAGCAGTTTTCTCGGGATAGACATGTAGAGGACAAACACAATATTTGATGTGGTTTTGACCGTGCATCGTCGTTAAAATGTGGAAATAAAATGCCAGCTAGATGCAACAGAGGTTTTTATTGCAGATCTTATTGCTTGCTTAACGTATTTCGAGCACCACTATGCCCATCATCAGGAGCTCAGAGTATTATACAGTGGTTGCTGCCTGTGGTATTTCGTGCTTGGTTTTCAAGTTGTTGGTCTGGTGTGGAGCTGAGGGTTATGTGTCCGGTTTGTAGGATGCTGCTTGCTT
>Ga0209629_10001020_pt1 | contig 16778 bp, 19 predicted proteins | sample TergutCu122P5_FD_187286 | JGI IMG/M metagenome (GOLD analysis project Ga0209629, IMG submission 187286) | Cubitermes ugandensis P5 segment gut microbial communities from Kakamega Forest, Kenya - Cu122 P5 (SPAdes) (version 2) | ecosystem: Host-associated > Arthropoda: Insects > Digestive system...
TGGGTGTCACCACTCTGTGTCACTCGGGCTCTCTGAAGCCAGCATTCGACGGATTTTACACAAAGATCTTCACTTCTACCACTACAAAATTCAAGTTACTCATGCACTTCATGAACATGACTACGTATACAGAGTTGATTTCTGCCATACTTTTTGCAGTTCAAATTCACCCTGAGTGATCACAAAACTGTCACCAATTTTGTAAAACGCTTTCACAGCAAAAGCACGTTGTGCTCCAGTCCACGGCTCCATTGCAACTAAAATGCTTTAAAGTTGGCAGCAAAATGGCGATAGCAGCATCTGCCCCAGTGTTGCCAAACCAGAAAAAAGAGTGTTGCAAAATCGCCCGATTCACTGATGCACCCTGTATAATGACAGGAAACTGCCACTTTATGCTCAGTGTGAATGGTTAATCAAAGAAATGTGAATGAAGCAAAAAAACATATATTCAAGGAAAATTTAACACTGTTCTTCACAAAGTTTTGGCAGGACTGACAAAAAGGTGCAGAAAATGAGGAAAAATGTAAATTCCAGGAACAAAAAAATCTATGTTTCACTGTAGTGCACTGATTGCTCACTACTGCCCCTAGCATGTAACCTCACATACATTGTGGCAAGACATCAGTTTCAACATGCAACTCTAGAATTATAAAGAATGCCCCTACATTCCATTATGAAATTTCAATCTTACAACAAAAAAGAAATAGTGAAGAGTAAGAGGGGTTTGTAGTCTGTGATCACTTCATAGAGAATGTTAGGCAAATACCTGAAACAAGATATGTAGGAGGTTGACAAATTAAAAAGGAAAAATCAGGTCAGAATAAGGCTGTGGATCAAACTTAACTGTCACAGAACTTACCTAGCAACAGTGCAACATCCAACACCAAAGAGGGTAACAATCTCTCAGCCGATGGAATCAGATCTGTGCGATTACACAGTGTACCTTGTATGACACCCAGCATCTCTAAGACCGCCTCCTCACTTATAGCACAGTTCTTCTGACTCAGCAGCTCCCACATCATATTCTAAACATTAAGCAATCACACAATAAATTCAAATATTTACCAGTAGACACAGTGTAACATGCCAAAAGACCTGCACTTCAAAGGGAATCAGGTCTGTGCAGTTACACAGTAACAAAACGACACAGCACACGGTTTGCAATATCCATTCTCATTAACAGCGAACTTCTAATTGGGTCAATATAGAAAGTTCATAGATCAAAAAGGAAAATACTCTTTAGTGGCTAACGCCTCTGACCTATGCACATAATCCTGAAAGAGGCATGTCAAGAGGAGAGAGTGAGGGACTCTATATGACATGTCTACAAAAGTCATCTTCCTTTTCTGTCATGCCTTTTTATCATGAACAAATTCTGCAGCCACAGAACAACCTACACTTGAATTCTGACTACAAGGAAAGAATAACCCAAAACATTGCTGCAATGTTCTTTCACATTTTCTATTTCCTTTTTAACAACACAAATACTTCTTTCATTAAGGGACTCATAATAGTAAGAAAAATTTTAAAAATGCTGTGGTCACTCTTTCAATCCACTTCTGCAGTCAGAAAATCTTTTTAACCATTATAAAATCCAGGCTTCTAGAAACTTGCATGTCTAGATTAAGCTCATTTAAAGTCCTGAAGATGTCAGCACTGATACCTCTTCCTCATTTTAAAAATGTTTTGCGAACTCATGCTCCAACAAAAACAATTTCATCGTCATCTCTATAACCTTTATTACTGGTCAAAATAGAGGGCAGGTTTCAGAAAGATCATTCTTCTCCAGGTCCTTTGTGTTATGTAAGAAAAATTGTCACAATTCTGGGACATTTATTTCTGAATTACACACTGTGTTTCCTCTCTGTTTTACAGGCTTGGTTTTGTGGTTGTCCCAGTTATTTTGTTAGTCTGATGTCCTAAGCCTAATTCTAAAACACAGACAAATCACACAACAGTCCTCAGCATCAGACACAACAACTCTCATGCGTTTTAGCATTGTCCCTTTGAAATCCTGCTCCAAAAGTCACATAAATCCATCCTACAAATGGTTGTACCTGCTGCTGGTGGCTGAGCTGATGACTGCTCACCATTTCCCTGCTCCAGAAAGACTACACAGACTGACACCAGTAAAGCAGATACAGGCTAGCAATGAGTTGTTATGTCATCAATGACATGTGAATGATGGTGGCAAAGATATGACACCATGTTGATGGGTAAATACCATGTTTCAGAGCAATCTCTCTTCACCTTCAAAGTCTGAGAAATTCAAGAGAGTGGAGTACTTGGACTTGAAGACAGAGAAAACAAGCTCGTTCTGAATGTTAGCATCTACAATGAAACCCCTATTTTATGTTACTGTTTTTGCATTTGACATGATTTTATGTACTTCCTTTACAGTCCCAGCCATATTCCCTTAACAATAATGTTCAACTGCAACAGGATTTTTCATCTTTTCAACTTTACAGTTTACTGAAATTTACACTTCCTTTTCTCAGTCCTGATGACAAAAATTTACTTTATTTTACATCCCACAGTTTTATTCTAAAAATTTGTACTCATACCAAGTGATATTGCTAAATGTTAGGTTAATGTACCAAATAGAAGCATTCATGTGGTGCTATGACTTTTGAGCAAACATGACATCCAGCAATCTGTGCAAGTATTTCAAAGTAGATGTATAGCTACCAGGATTGGCTATGTCTTCTGTCATCCCTGGCAAACAACTCCCCCTCCCCCCTTTTGTCTTGGCTTTCACCAAACAGATCTCAAAGTAAAATCAAATATAACTGAATAATATTTGGAGATTATTCCTGGACCTTTGTGACTCACTTTTTTCTATTGTGATGGATTTAGAAAAAAAGAAAGAAAAAAAAACTAATGGTTAAAATGCTGCTCAAGGAACATGCTTTCTTTATTAATGCCTGATACCTAGTGACATCTCAAATAGGTTCCCACAAATTCAATGGTTGAGGCATGTCCTTTATAGATGGCAGTAGGCTCAATGGGTTGCATGTGATCTTAACTTTTTGTGACCGTCTTCCTGTCCTTGAAAGTCTAAGCAGTGCATATGACTCACTCACAGCCGACAGGGACACAGTGATTGTAACTAACTTACAGATAGCATGATGCTTCAAACTTATGGGTTCATAATAACAATGCTGAAGCTGAACAATTCTGCACAAGAAATGGAGCTGAACATCTGGTCAACAAAGTTACAATGAAAGTCACACAGCAAACGAACCACATAACAGTTCAGGTAATTATTGCCTGTAGATGGATACCCATAGTCATCTCAAGACAAATATATGTACTACGTACATTCAAATCACCTATCCTCTTTCAAGTAAATTTTCTCTGTTTTGGTGCTTCTGGTGACATGCTCCAACACCCAAACAAGACAGAAAACCAACAGTTGACCTATATGGGGGCTTGACACTTGACACTCAATCTGTGTGTGTGTGTGTGTGTGTGTGTGTGTGTGTGTGTGTGTGTGGAAATAATAATAATAATAATAATAATAATAACAATAATAATAATAATAATAATAATAATAAATGCCATTCTATTTTGAAGTAAAATTCTGAAATATGTTTGTAAGTGATTTAGGACCACAACACAACTTCCAGGCACACCATTACAGTGTACAAGCACTTCTAATTGCCAATCCATAAAATAAAAATTGCAGTTAAAATCTCAAAACACCAAACTTCATCAAATTCATTCACCCAAGATAGGAACTATGAGCTATGGCAACAATCCCCTCATCGCTTACCTGTATCTTCATTATGGCCTGTGCAGGAGACTCAATTATATCCACATGCTGGACACCCCTTCTGCCTAAGGGCACCACATGTGAGGACTTGCACATACTTTCATTCTTATGATCAAGCTTGCCAACATTGCGAAATGCCTTCTCAATGTCCAACTGGAAATCTTTCATGAACAGTCCTGCAATGTGACAAGGCAATGACATATCGGAAATCTCCAACTGGCTACCAGAGGCAAAGATCACAGAAAATATTCACAAAGTATACGCCAACTAATTCCACGATGCACATTCCCACTTAAGAAGCTACACAGTGCACCTCTGATCATGTCCCTGAGAATGACAGCTGTCTGGGAAGCTTTCTTGCATTGGAAGCTTGTATCTGCTGGGAAATTGGAATCCTCTTGTCCCCTTCAGGTCAGCTTACCTAATTTCAGATTGAGTCTTGTTGAACACCAGCTTCAAAGCAGATCCTCCACCTTCTGAAAATATTATCAACAAATGATGATGCTCTTTTCTTGAAATATAAGCAATTTCTCTTTGAATAGTATCTTTAGATTCTTGCAAAGGACATGGATTGTTCAGATAACTCAGTCTTTCAGGGTCCCCCTTAAACACTAACTGCACAGCTTCAAAACTTGAGATCTAGGCCACAAATGTGCAAGTTAGCAATCATTTGCCAAATACCACTTAAGGATTTGTTGTTCAATGGAATCCATGCGTATATTGGCCATTACCAGGACTAGGGGCAATCCATTGGCAACACTATCAAGCTGGTTGCAGAATGTGCCATCATATGGAACATATGTGGTGGTAAGAACTTGTTAAAGTTCACCAAGTATCTGCTTCTTATAGTCTGACTTTGCTTAAGTTTTGGATTAAAACCCCAGAGTTTTTAATGCAATGATTTGGTTCTCTCAACACTGGGCTGATCTATGCCATCAAACATCTTGCCAGTCCACAATGCAAGTGATGTGATGCAGTATGCTGTTAGTCTCAGTGATATGTCCTCCTTATGTATTTTAGGTAAGCGATAAACCTCAGGTGGTACTGCGGAATGAGGTAAAAACTTCTTCGTAAAATCTTTCAGAAAGCCAGACTCCTTAATGAGGGAGGTGGTCCTTTTCTCTACTCTGCTGGTTGCCTGCGGAGAGTCACTCAATAGTGACTACAGTCTCTTTTCTTGTCTTCACTCACCATCATCACCCTTGCATTGCCACTGCCTGCAGAGAGTATCATGATGTCACTGTCATTCGTACAGATTAAAGTTAATCCTTTTCCACTTCTGAGATATTCCTCCTCTATGGTTTGGAATGTTCTATGGTAAGGAGGGTTCCTGACATTTCCTCCATTCTGCCCCTTGGAAGATGTCGAAATGATTGTTTTACACCTTTCACAGTGTGTTTTAGGTTGCATTTATGGCCTATGTTGTTTAGGTTTTTGCTTAAAATGTACACTGCCGAAGGATCAAGGGCTCTGTCAGTGAGATTTAATATGACTTTTTAATGTACACCTTGCTAAGTAGGATTTGTGTGCTCTGTAGCTGACCAAACATCTGTTTTTGTACTGAGGTTGCCGATGGCAGAGGTCCTGGGAAATCTTGTCTAGCTGCAATCTACTGTTTTCTGTTTTTTCCTGCAATAATGTCGAATTGATATGTTGGAGGATTCCTCAAGCAGCCAATGAGTGGATATGGTGTTTTAGTTTCATACACACTGGTAATGCTTGTTAGTCCCTGCACCTCAAAATAAAGGCCAGAGGGCTCAGCAATACCAATTTCTTTTCTTAGATTTTCCAGATGTCTAATATCACAATTTGTATCCTCCCTGTACAGATCAATGATACATGTCTTAAAACTTGCATGGTGACAACATTAAATAAAATCTTCTCAAGCCAACAGAGGTGTTCAGTGGTGGACATACACAAATATACTCCATGTTTAAGAGAAAATGTTTCTTGCATACACTGACCACCTGCCCTCTATGTCTCATAACACACAACTGAATGCCCATCTCACATTCCAGGCCAACAGCACTGAGTCACATTGCTTTTACTAGCAGAGTTCATATTTTCTTATGCTTGGAGACATGAACAGAGGTACTCTCTGCAGCAGTTGCTCAGCTAGTCAAGGAACTTCCCACACTCCATAGAAACCAAAGATTCATTACTGTATCCAAAACAGCCCACCACTTGTCCTAATCGGAGCCAGATAAATTCAGTCCATGTCTTCACATCCTTGTCCTTTAAGATTATCCTCCCATCTATGCCTAAGTGTTCCCATCAAAACCTGCCCCTGCCCCTCTACAGGTCAAACACCCTACCACTCCTTGACCTGATCATAATACAGTATTTAAGGTTGTGTACATATCATAAAGATTATCATTATGCAATCCTCTCTGGCCTCAGTGTGCCTTCCCTCTTATGTCCAAGTACTTTCCCCAACTCCCTGCTCCTGAATATCCTCAGTGCATGTACTTTCCCATTGTCTGAAACCAAGTTTTGCACTCATATAAAACAACATATGGTTTTCAATATTTGAATATTATTGTTTACAGGTAGCAAATGTTGGCCACAGAATTCTAAACTGAATGGTGGGACACATTCTGTAATTCCATCTCCTATTAACTTCTTCATGAATGTAATTTTTATCTGTTACTCTCTTTCACAAATATTTGAATTTTGCCACATTTTCAAATGATATGTTATCTATATTTATGTAGGATTTTGTCCCACATTCCATAAATGAGACATGGACATACCATTTTCTCAGAATTACTTCTAAACTAATTTCCTTACAAGAGACTAATAAAGATTATGCTTTTCTCTTTACTGTATTTACATTTCTAACACATGAATATCATCATTAACATACACCAAAACCAGATTTGACCCATTAAATTTCAATCCCTCCTGGTCTCCTAAAGCGAGACCGAAAAGCAAGGACGATAAACCACCTACTTGAACATGAACTTTACTGGCCTGCATTAATAGTGTCATTAACAGTATATAAACCTTGGGTGACATCATCCCATTGTATATTTATCAATAAGGTGTTAATTAGTCTGACTCATCATAATTACACCAAACTCAGTGACAGTATTAATCAAATCATATGCTTTCCTGCAGTCTACAAAGAGCTGCTGTAATGCCACATTTTGTTCCCATTTCCTTCTCCAGTACCTGACAAATAGAAGACTAATAGAACAGTAGTTAATCTGTTATATCAACAGCTACCCTGGTGACCTCAATAATTGTGACTACATACTTTTAAGTAAGAATGATGAAATGCTGAATGCAGCTGACAATGCTGATATGCCTCAACAATTACTACAACTGGTTTTAGGACTTCTTATGAATAAGAAAAATAATGGATTCATTCTACTGCTAAAGGAATTTTCTCTTATAAAAGAATATTTTTCTCTATCTTAAGAACATGAAGCTTCATCTCTTGATTGGATCAATTCTGTCAGCATTTGAACAAGAGACACCATTTTATACCTTTACAACCTTTCAGCAGCAACTCACCCTCAGAGGCAGACAGCCTGGGCACTAGTGGCTCAGCCACATGTATTTGTATGCTTAACATCATTATCAGTATACAGAGAAGTGATTCTTCCACCTGGACAAAATGCTGTGTGATCTGCAAGCAGCTCAGCCTCATCATCCTTCACCAAACTAGTTACAGGGTGGTAGCCACCTTAAATTCATTTACATCATTCTTTTTCTTATTGTTTACTTCGAAGTTCACTGTCCCTCACAGCTCAGAGAAAATAAAAACCCATCACAGCCCCTCCAGTGACAAGTCACATGGTTACACTTCGTATAAATTAACCAACTCCATGCAGCAAGCTAATGGTTCCTAAGCTATGCAAGAATTTACCCCATTTCATGTAACACAAGATTCATTTTTGTATTAATGATGGCTTCTCCTCTGGCTTTTATGCTCAGCAAATTCAAAACAGTCTTAATATCACATTCTACATAAGGAAGAACAATATGTAAATATCTTCAATTTCAAAGGGTTGGTAGAGAGAAAACTCAAAAAAGATAAATCTGAATCTACATGAAAGTGTTAGGGTACATTTATACAGTAAACTGCATGCTGGGAAAATGCACTTCAGGAAAATACATTTGTTCTTTACCTCTAAATAAGTCAGACATTATACTGATGATGTACTGGGTGATATATTTATTTATATAAACAGTTTTTAAACTTGCCACAGCTTTGCTTGATAATAAATTGATGCAATGAGTAAACACAAAATTTCTTATAAAATGGAATATGACTGCCACTCAAAACGTTCAATTTGTTACATGATGTGTACAGAGAAGATGGCAGGGTTTCTGAAAGTACATTACAAAATAAATTCAGGGGATGATTTGAGGCTTGGAAGGTTCATATGGAGCTGAGTTAGCTCGTGATAGAAATTACATTCAAGGAGGATAATACAGATATAATAATTTCATTAATGAAGTTGTCTTTTGAAACTAGTTTCATTACTTAACAGCCATATCTCATAAACTGTAACAATATAATATAGATTTGTGACCAACTTGACTGTAGCTGCATTGCAAAGCATCATGACCTGAAGCAAAGTGGTGATGGCTCAGTGTACTGAGAGTAAAGGCAACACACCTGGAGTAATATGTGACTGTATCCACGTGTTCACTCGTTCTTGGCTATATCTGGAAGCGACCTGTGCACACATGGTGCACACTGGTTCCAGTACATCATCTGCCAGGAGAAATGGTATTGCAAGCTTGCACCTGTTTTTACAATACTCCCTAACACTGCAGTGAAGCCTGAAGTTGCTGCAGCACCTATTAGCTATGGATGTCACCTCACTCAGCAGTGATTCCTGGACAACAGTCAGAATCCTTGTCATGCTTCCAAGATCAAAAAATGTTCAGGCAATAATATAAGCATTCTATGCCCTTTATCAATTATCACTTACAAAAATTCAATTTAATAGCGGTACATCCATAAAATAACAATTACATGACACAATGGAAAGTTATGTTACATGTCCATATTTGAGACAAAATCCAAAATCGAAATCTGAAAGCAGAACTGCAAGTAATATTTGTTCAATTAAGAATATAACATCGTGAACAAGTAAGGTTTTTGCCCTTCCTGCATATGGTGCATATACATATAGGCTCGACTAATTTTTCTCATTCATCATGCAGATGCAACATCAAATAACATTACACATCTGTTTCTCACAAGTCCTAACCCAAAACACTGCAACATGAAACTTTTAAAGATAAGAACATTTCAGTACACCCTGTGCAGCACTTTGCTGTGTCTAAATGCTCACAACACCAAGCATGCTGGAACAAGTGATATGCCTGTGACTTGCATCACAGAGGTTCCAGGCTGGTATCTCAGCCTGGACACAAACAATGTTGTGAAGTTCCTTCGTCCATCCAGGCATGTTCCAACAGAGTATCGCAAATCAAACATAATAACGTCCTTCTGCACTCACTTCAATTTACTATTATCACCCTACAATTTGGTGTTCCAATGCTTTGGCCACTGCCAGCACCATTAATTATAGTATAAATAAATTAGTAATGGTGTCATCAAGAGGTGAAAGCAAACAGCTATCAGCCAAGCAAATCTCAGAAAAACCATACATGTAAAAACAGGTAAATATTCAAACTCAATCTCTTCTTTCAACTTTCAACCAAACTTCAAATTTTTATCTCATTTATATTCACATATCATCACAAGATGTGAATCCATGCTGTTTCTGAAATCAGTTGGCTTGGTGTGACAGACACTAGTGTGAAAAAGCTGCAAAATCTGATACTATTGGTTTATTAATTAGCTCATAATACTGATGATACTTGGGGACATGTAGATATCAATTTCCACACTCCTACCAAGATTATACAGTCCTCTGAGAAATGACAAAATGCACTCTGACAGATGGCTATCAACATTTTTAAGGACCCTACTGCTCCTATCTACAGGGCAGAAGAACAAGGAAGGGCAATAGCACTCTTCTACCAAGAAGAAGCAAGCAGCACATTCCCCTAAAACAATGGTACACATCTACTGAACTATGTGGCACTGTAATCCACAAGACCATGGCTGTGTTCACACAACATTTACACATACACATCAAGACTTACAATTCTGCCTCAATATTTTGAAACTTAATATATATTATACCATTCTAAATAAAACTAGTGCTTGAATTTTTTATGGCACATCAATAGTACCTTTCTCCAAACTTTGTAACTATATAATACTTTAGAAGTTCCACATTTAACCAGACACAAACCTTGAGCTGTTTCATGGGAGCCTCTGATTTGCTGTTTGTTGCGGAAGTAACCACGCCGCTGGCAGAGATAAGCTGTGCCACATCTGTAGCCCCTTGCTGCTTAATGCTTGTGAGTAACTTGTTACACATGTGCTTCACACAGCAAGATGCAACACGCTCTGCAACATACTCCACAGTTTTGCGGGTGGATGCTGGCTGTCCGTGGAAGAAGCTCTCTTCTAGCTGCAGCTGCACAACATAAAACACGATTTATATGCTCACAGGTGTATGGGAGTAAATGAAGATGTCAGCTGCACTGTCACACTGAGTCTTTTCCACATTTATTCTTGTAAACATAATACATGATTAACAATACAATAATAAAACTTTATCTTGTTAAGCTGCTATGTACATGGATGCACAACAACTATCAACACTTTTTGGTACGTGGTACACAACAGTATTACTTGCCTTGTTTACGCATACACCATGCTAAGCAAAACTGTTTTAAAAAGTGTACTAGGCATAAAATATCTGTTTCACTCTTCTTTAAACTTCAGCCCCATACGTTTCTTGTTAGACAAATATTCAGTGAGTTATGTGTCATATGAACTTGAGTGCACACAGTATTGCAAACCTTCTTGTAAAGTGTTCACAATTGTGTGCTATTTTGACCACAAGCAGAATACATCCATAAATTTCAGTTTCATCGCCAGTAAAAAAAGTCATTAAAATCCAAATAGCAGGTCTAAAGTTGTTTCATGCATGCAGTAGATGGACTGCACAATTTTAAAAGGTGCCACACTATGAAGTAACTGCACGTAAGAATATCAAGAGGTGTCAAGTGTTAACAACACAGTTGACAGTTACAGACACCAGACACACTACCTGTACTTGTTTTGCAGCAGATGGCTTGTTTAATGATGCAGAGATTGGAGTAATGTGTTTCACTGTTCTGCAGGAGGAAGCCATCCCAACTGACAGACAGAGCTTCAGTTCACCCATGTAGGGGCAGCAGAGGTACAGACAATGCTCATCCACCATATCAAGACCATCCAGTGGAACTATTCGTGTACGTTCTCCTGTCAACACAAGCCCCAATCTGTGCCACCTTAATAACTCATTTTATCTCTCACCAGAAGTCTCTTCAGATTTTGGGGTACTTTTCTTATTTTAGGCATCACCAAACCCACTGAAGAGGATATTACACAAGACAAGCCTCTGTTTAGAAAATTCATATCACTCAATCTTCAGTCCCGGTGCTAATGAAATGAGGTTTTTTTAACATAAAAAATTTGACTCTACACAGCATTCAAGCATAAACAATTTTTACTTTCATTCCTTTTAACGTGTATCATGTTTCATGTGTAGCGAGACTCTGTACCTGCAAAGCATTTTTCTGATCGTATATAACCAATATTTTACCAACCCAAAATGTATTCCATAACATGGGTTCATCTAATCAGGATGTGGGCCACTGGCAAGCTCTTGTGAACAAAGTAACAACCTGTGGGTTCCATAAAGTGCAAGGATTTTCTTGACCACCCGAAAGACTAGATACTCAAGAACTTGCTCCAGAGGTAATTAAATTGAAAGCAAAATTAATTTTTCTTCTTATGGTCCTACTACAATTACAGCATCATATTCTAGCGGTCATTGAACAGATGATGGATCCATGAAATGTGAATGTGTGTGTGTGTGTATGCATAGCATTGTGTTTACTTAAGTGCAGGGACTTTTAACATTTGTAAGTCGCGAAGTTCATTTACATGCAGCGTTTCCCATGGATTAAGAAACTGAATGTTCATGATCAGATCAACCTCACAAACTTTGTCCAGTATCTTGAGGTCTGTATACTGAGATAAAGTCATGCAGAACATACAGAAGAATATTAAGTTCGATTTTTTCTCAATGATAGGACTCAACATTTCCAGTAAACTGGCTGAAAAGTTATTGGGAAGAACAAACACACCAAGCTGTTTCAATTCAGGGAACTAACTGTACCTACTCAGTTAATATTCACGACAAGCTAGACTAATCCCACATACCCACTTTCCCTCTCCCAAAGTCTACCTTGCAACAATCACCATCTGACAATATAAAATTTAAGGTTGTCATGGTGGTGAGGATGTAGCCTGTGTTCTGGGGTATGACACCATGTAGTTTTGTTTATGGTAAACAGCCTGCTGCCTCAATCTCATGGTACATTTTCCACTCTAAAGATGGAGGCAGCAGATTCCTCAGGAATGTCACTAACCATTCACCATATCAAACACTGTAATAATAACTGAGAAGAACACAAACTAAAACCACGTGACAGTTGGAAAAAGAATCAGACCTGTAACTGATAATTTGTTGCCTCTCAAGTCTTGTCTCCAAGTGTAAAATAGTCCTTCCAGAAAGTCTGAAGATTCAAACAGCCAGCCCAGCAGCAGCCTGATGAGAAATGAGGCTCTGCCAGACAACCGCAAGTCTCGATACAGATGAAACAGTTGCTCGAACACAGCCCTATAGTAAGGAAGGTGTGCAGAAACTGGATCTATCATGGAGAGATACTTCACAACCCAAGGTGTTGTAAGTACCAGCTTCTGAGCCTGTACAGCCTCCTTTATGTATGCTAGGACATCCAGCTGAGGGCGTAACTGGAACCAGACACACACACTTGTTTGTCAGTATAGAAACACAAACACTTCATGAGGCATTATTGCAAGATCATGTAACATCACATGGAATATTACTGAGAAATCAATTACAATATTTCATAAATCCCTACATTCTTGTAGATCCAAATAAGTTCAAGAATAAGAATTACTGAGTCGGGGACAATGTTGTTTTGCAAGGTTGAAACCCAAAAGGTTCAGTCACAAGAAAAGTAATTTAGTTCTCATTATTTTTGTATACAAATACAGCATACTATAAAGGGTAATTCATGGTAATGCCCTTGTTAATAGCAAACACTGTGGCTAAGGTGGCCAACAGAGTTAAGGACTGACCAAACGTCATGTAATTTGAGGTGCTCAAACATCCTGCACATTGGCCAGTAATTTGAGGTGCTCAAACATCCTGCACATTGGCCAGACTTATTGCCATACAATTTTCACACCTCTTAGATCATTAAAGAAAGCCATCCAAGGTCGTACATGCATGTCGGACTATGTGCAGGACATGGTGGTTTAGTGGTTTAGGCAGCAGCCCAAGGAAGAATTTGCAGACAGAAAACACCAACTTCTGCGAGTAAGGGACTCCTGTCTAATTGCCCACGGTTGCTGTCTTTAATTGCTGCAATACTAATAAACATCCTTGAACAGGTTGTAGTTGTACACACTCGTATTAACTTAAGTGGTCACAAGTAATCTCTGAAAGGTGTTCCACCCATCTCACCTCAGCCCGTAGAGCAGATTGCAGTGCCACCATATCCTCTGGCAGCACTTTCATTCTTGACTTGTATGGTAGAAATGTGACTAAACCAAGGAATTTCCCGAGTAACTGCAGTGCTGAGACACATGTCAGGTAACTGCGGCGAGTGGCGTCATCAACAGAGGTGTCTGCAAACAACAGCAGAAACTTCAAGAAGGTATGTCTGTGTCTGCCAACCTGTCTCAAAACCTGAACTTGCAATGGAAGACTAGATGAAGGCTGGCACGCCTGTTAATGTCTACAAATGTTCATGGAAAGTGGAGCTCTGCAAGACAGTGGAATATTCCCACCATTCAATTTCAATTCCTCCCACTCATCATGATGAGCACCAATCTCCTCTACACATCTGAGGGAGGAAAAAACTGTGTGTATAACAATGTACTAGTTGGATAACTACAAGCATACCCAGGATTTTCACTGATCCATTAGAATTTGGACCACTAAGAAATTCATAAAACAATGTCAAAGTGAGAAGACTAACCTATTCCAGGCTTCTTTAAAGGACACTCTACCTGCCCTTCCAGCTACACCAAAATGCCATGACCCTGCACCTGCACTGTTATCTTACTTCTAGACATTTCTTGGCATACATCAATAAATAGAATGCATTACCTCTTTTTAAGAACATAAGGCTACAATGTGATGATAAGACAAAATACTGGCACAATAAGCATGAGCTTAAAAAGTTCTGAGATGAGGTACAGCTGCTCTGAAGAGAAGAACTAACCTTACATTGGATATGATCTTAATCAGCAATAGACCAATAACAATAAATACAAAAACAACCCTAAGGATAACAGTTGCACTGATGCTCAGAATGGTGGTAGGCTTTTACTTAAATGTTTCAGACCGAAAATAGGGGACATGCATAAACCTCAATATATATAATATTTAATACCAACAAGTTGCACAATATTTTTATTAATTACTGCTCTGACATGTTTTGGCCTCAGTTCTTGGCCATCTTCAGGGAGCACATATGTTTTGTCAAGTGTGCAGATTATATGAGGTTTGTTCAAAAAGTATCCGGATTGGAATTGTAGGGGTTGTTCACTGGGTGGGATGTGGTTGCAACCAGTCTTGACATGTTCGTATACGTCTTAGCAACTCATGACACAAGTTGCAAGTGGCTGCGTTTGCTCAGTTGGCTGTTGTAGGTCGCAGAAGTAACAGGTGCATTTATGTCATAGCGGTTTTTACGATGTGTGAAATTACCGAACAACGTATTTGCATCAAGTTTTGTTTTAAAATCAGAAAAACCACAATGGAAACATATCAATTATTGCAGCAAGCATATGGTGAAGATGCAATGGGTCGTACACAAGTGTTTGACTGGTTCCATTGATTTGAAGAGGGTAGAACCTCTGTTGAAAGTGACTCCCACCTGGGACGACCGTCAACATCGAGAAATGAGGAGATAATTGCTAAAGTTAGAACAATCGTTCGCAATAACAGGAGATTGACAGTACGAGAGATAACGGATTACTGTGTGACGTTTGTGTGAATCAGTTCGCCGAAAACGACCAGAAAAATGGCGGGATGGCAACTGGATCCTGCACCACGACAATGCGCCCGCCCACACTTCACATCTTGTGCAGCAGTTTTTGGCCAAACACGGCACCGCTCAGTTGCAGCAGCCGCCATACTCACCAGATCTCGCACCGTGTGACTTTTTCCTATTCCCAAGGCATAAGAAAGAACTGAAAGGACACCGATTTGAGGCAACGGAGGACATCAAACGAAATTTGATGAAGACACTATTAGACATCCCGAAAGAGGAGTTCGCAAAATGTTTCCAACAGTGGCAGCAAAGTTGGGCGAAGTGTGTAGCTGCGGAAGGGAACTATGTTGAAGACAATTAGGGTTAAAACCCCGTAAGCTTTATCTACTTCATGTACTGTGGTCAGTCTGGATACTTTTTGAACAAACCTCGTATATGTGAACTTATTTGGCAGTAGTGTAACATATATGATAAACATTAAAATTAAAATCCTTAAAATTAATTTATACAATATAAAATTATTTAAGTAGACACTTGTGTAATTTGTTGCATCCAAACATCTATGATTAACCTCTCTTCAAATGAAAGCATTTCAAATTCAAGTTTAAGATGAATGAATGAATGAATGAATGAATTGGGGGGGGGGAGACCATTGTGCTACAAGCTGGTATTAAATATTATACATATGTAATATAACTTCATGGAAAATGTACAATATTAAACCTCAATCTCCATTTTTATTGGGACTGTAAGTTGAACAAGAGGCAGGAAGATGTAATGGCAACCTGTATGGTCATAATACTATGTGAGGTTTGTAGCAGTTACACCACACCACAAGGAATTTGTTCAAATAATTCAACGTTAATGAGAAGAATGAATAAGGCATGTTATTTCCAGAGCTGGGACAGCATAAGTGGTACAGTGACTAGGCTATGGGCTGGCTACCAAGAAACCACAATTCAACACCTTGCAAGGACAAGAGATTTTTCTCTTTTCCAAAATGTTCAGACCAGCTCTGAGGTCCATCCAGCCTCCTATTTAAGTGGCACCAGAAGTTCTTTGCAAAGCCACAGCATGAGGCTAACCACTCACCACCATCTTGTGTTGAGGTTAAGAATGCATGAAGCTGTACCTCTGCACCCCAGATATGCCTTCATGACACACAGAGAGACAACTTTATCTTTCTGTCATTCCTTCAGTACAACACTTTGTTATGTCAATTTCAACCATCACTGTCCAGCTTCTTATAAAACAGAGAGCAAATTAACCACCCGACTCAACACTATGTAAAAACAAATATACACTTTCCTCTTCTTTAAATAAAAATAAGCAATCGTAATAAATGTGAGGCACAGAGTTACCTACCAACAGTCTCAAGTATTCTTCATAACATACATACACCATTAAGTACAGGCCAAACCAAAAAATCTTTCGCACAAAAGTTATATATCTTACACAAGATAACAACTAATACTACTGTTTACATTCTTTTCCATACAATGCACTACTTCTAAGAAAGCCAACAAAATGTCTACCTTTACTTCCTCGTGGCTTGGTGGTCAGAGTTCCTGACTACTAACCATGAGGTCCCAGGTTCGATTCCCGGCCTTACCATGTGTGTTTTTCCTTGAAAGGGGAAGACGCCCATTGTGACCATGGTCTGGGTAGTTGGTAGAAATTACGTTTAAGGCCCCCCCCTGGCACCCCAGATTCACCTTTCATTTCACCACCATTCTCGTTGGGACAACGTAACCGCACCTACTGGGGGTCCCAACCTCAGAAGTCGGTTGCAATTCAGCCACAGCCGGGGGAGGGAGAC
>Ga0209629_10001021_pt1 | contig 16771 bp, 16 predicted proteins | sample TergutCu122P5_FD_187286 | JGI IMG/M metagenome (GOLD analysis project Ga0209629, IMG submission 187286) | Cubitermes ugandensis P5 segment gut microbial communities from Kakamega Forest, Kenya - Cu122 P5 (SPAdes) (version 2) | ecosystem: Host-associated > Arthropoda: Insects > Digestive system...
TGGCGGGCAGCAGACCTTCGCGCAGGCAGAGGCAGGCGATCACTACCTCGGTGATGCCCGCCGCGCCGAGCGTGTGGCCGGTCCAGCCTTTGGTGGAACTGCATGGCGTGCGACCGCCGAACAGCGCGGCGACGGCCATGTTTTCCGCGCTGTCGTTGGCGCGGGTGGCGGTGCCGTGCAGGTTGATGTAATCAATGTCGGCGGCATCGAGGCCGCTGCGTTGCAGCGCCTGCGACATGGCCAGGCGCGCGCCCGCGCCTTCGGGGTGCGGCGAGGACATGTGATAGGCGTCGCTGCTTTCGCCGTAGCCGAGCAGGCAGATGGCGTCGCCGCGGCCATCGGTTTTTTCCAGCAGCGCGAAACCCGCCGCTTCGCCCATCGAGATGCCGTTGCGTTCGGCGTCGGCCGGGCGGCAAGGCTGTCTGGAGACGATTTCGAGCGAGGAGAAGCCGTACATCGTGGTGAAGCACAGGCTATCGACGCCGCCGACCACGGCGGCGTCGCACAGGCCGCTCTCGATGAGGCGGCTGGCCGAGGCGAATACCTTGGCGCTGGAGGAACAGGCGGTCGAAACGGTAAACGCCGGGCCTTGCAGTTGCAGGGTGCGGCGGACGAAATCGGTGACGGAGTAATTTTCGTGCGCGGTGCGGTAGCGGAATGCCGGTGGCAGCTTGCCTGCGGCATCGCGGGCGCGGTAGGCCAGTTCCGTTTCGAGAATGCCGGAGGTGCTGGTGCCGATGATGACGGCAATGCGGTGCGCGCCGTAGCGGGCGCGCGCCGCGGCGACGGCGGCGTCGAAACCATCGGCGGCGAGGCCAAGCTGGGCGAGGCGGTTGTTGCGGCAGTCGTATTCGCCGAGGCGGGCGACGACCGGCTCGATTTCCAGGCCGTCGACGCGGCCGATCCAGGTGTCGAGCGCCGCATCCATGAAATCGCAAGGGCGCAATCCCGAGCGGCGGGATTGCAGCGCCTCCAGCGTCGCGGCGACGCCGCGGCCGAGGGCGTTGACAACGGTATAACGGGTAAGGGCCAAGGCTTGCACGAATACCGTCCTATCGCCTTTGCCGCGCTGGAACGGCAAGGTTTTCATGGGTTGAGGTGCTTTCGGAGCGGCTGCATTCTAGCGATATGATATATTCCGCGCAACGAAAAACCCGGCGAAAAGCCGGGCAAATTCATCTAATTTCAATAGGGGAGTTTTCGGTGGATGAACATCTGTCAGTCATCAAGGAATTCTTGGCGCAACATGTCAAGAATCTGCCCGCAGACATCACGCCTGAAACAACCTTTGCGGCGATTGGCGCCGATTCGATGACGATGCTCGAAATGATGTTCGAGATCGAGGACAAATACGGCGTCCACATTCCCAATGAGGCGCCCATGCCGGAGAACATCGGGCAGTTGCTGGCGCTGATCGAGCAATACAAACCCGCCGCCGCCCATGAGTGAAGCCGGCTGGCGCAGGGTAGCCGTTACCGGTCTCGGCATCACCAGCCCTTTCGGCGGCGACGCCACGGATTTTTTCCAGCGCCTGATGCGCGGAGAATCGGCGGTTCATCTCTACCGTCATCCCGCCGCACCCGACGAGGTGGCGCAGCCCGCCGTGCGCTGCGCGTCCTTCGATGCGGCGGCGACCCTCGGCCCTGCTCGCGCCGTTGCCACCGACCGTTACAGCCAGCTTGGGCTGGCTTCCGCGCTGGCCGCCTGGCGCGACGCCGGCTTGCCATCCGGCGGCATGGCCGGGGGCGCAAACGATTGCGGCGTGTCGTGGGGCACCGGCGTCGGCGGCACGCTGACGTTTGAAAAGGGCTACAGCAATTTTTATGTCAATCACAAACGGCTGGTGTCGCCGCTGACGGTAGCGCTGGCGATGAACAACGCGGCGGCATCGAATATCGCCATCGAGTTGGGCCTGGGCAGCGCCTGCCTGACCTACTCCGTGGCCTGCGCCTCCTCGGCGGTCGCCATCGGCGAAGCCTTGCGCCGCATTCAATCCGGCGAATCCAGCCTGATCGTCGCCGGCGGTTCGGAAGCGCCGCTGGCCTTGTCGGTGATGCTGGCCTGGGCGGCGATGCGCGTCATTCCGGCGTGCACGGAAGAAACCGCGTACCGCGCTTGCCGCCCGTTTCAGGAAGGACGCGAGGGCCTGGTGCTGGGCGAAGGCGCGGCGGCGCTGGTGCTGGAAGATTGGGATCGCGCCGTGGCGCGCGGGGCGCGGATTTATTGCGAACTGGCGGGATACGGGCAGAGTTGCGATCACGTGCATCTGGTGCGCCCCGATGCCGCCGGGCAGGTTCGCGCCATTCATGCGGCCTTGCTTGAGGCCGGTTTGCAGCCGGCGGATGTCGGTTATGTGAACGCCCACGGCACCGCCACGCGCGAAGGCGACCCGATAGAAATCAATGCCTTGCGCGCGGCGTTCGGCGCGGCGGCGCAGGATGTGGCGGTCAGCTCGACCAAATCCATGCACGGCCATCTGCTCGGTGCGGCCGGCGCGGTGGAAGCGGCGATTACCGTGCTGGCGCTGGCGCGGCAGGAAATTCCGCCGACGGCGCATTTGCAGCAGGTATCGGCCGATTGCACGGGTGTGCGACATGTCATGGGCCAGGGTTTGAGCGGCGAGCCGCTCAAGGCGGCGCTCAGCAATTCTTTTGCCTTTGGCGGCAGCAATGCGGTGCTGGCGTTCCTGAAGACAGAGGACAGAAGACAGAGGACAGATGGGTAATCAGACATCAGCAAGCAGTGGCGGCATGTCGGCTGAAAACAGAACACAGACAACAAATCTGTCTTCTGTTTTCTGTCCTCCGTCCTCTGTCACCGCCCCGCATGCCCCGCTCACCGATTACTACGCCGACGAAGCCGCCCGCAGCGGTTTCGTGCGCGGCATCTTCGACAGCACCGCCGAAGATTACGACCGCATGGAGAATCTCCTCAGCTTCGGCACCGGCGCCTGGTATCGCGGCCAGGCCCTGCGCCGCGCCGGCCTTGCCGCCGGCATGCGCGTCGTCGACGTCGGCGCCGGCACCGGCCTGGTCGCCCGCGAAGCCGCCCGCATCACCGGCAATCCCGAACTGGTCACCGGCGTCGACCCCAGCCCCGGCATGATGGAGAACGCCCATCTCCCCGCCGGCATCAAACTGCTGGAAGGCCGCGCCGAGGCCATTCCCTTTCCCGACGACCATTTCGATTTTCTCAGCATGGGTTACGCGCTGCGCCACATCAGCGATCTGTCCGTGGCCTTCAAAGAGTTTCATCGCGTGATGAAACCCGGCGCGAATCTCTGCATTCTCGAAATCGTCAAACCGGAAAATCCCCTGGTGCGCTTCATCCTCAAGGGCTATATCGAAGGCGTCGCGCCCTTGCTCGCCCGGCTCGTCGGCCGCCAGAAAAACACGCCGCGCCTGTGGCGCTATTACTGGGACACCATCGCCGCCTGCGTGCCGCCCGCGCAGGTGCTGGCCACGCTCGAAGCCAGCGGTTTCACCGCCGTGCGCCGCCACGTCGAACTCAAGGGATTGGGTTTCTTCACGGAATACCAGGCGCGCAAACCGGAGTAATTCGATTTCTCGTTCGTGACGACAACAGCCCCCTCCGGATTCGTCATTCTGCGCGAAGCGAAGCGTAGTCGCAGAATCCACTCGCTGCATGGATTCCGCGATGGAGCGCGCAATGACGATTTGGTGCCTCCCGGCGCGTCAATATTTACCGTTTGAAGTGGAAATGGAATAAACCATGTCCGGCCCGGTCATGCTGGCGCATCTGATCCGCGAACGCCTGTCCTGGCGCGAGCTTCAGCCGCGCATCCCGGAGCCGGATCTGGTCATGGACAATGCCGCGCAAAACGCCGCGTTCGCGCTGGCCGGGCGCGAGGACGGCATTCTGGGCTTCGTTTATCTCTATCACGCCTTGCAGGTGACGGCGCTGGTGCGCCCCGGCGACCGCGTGCTCGATCTGGGCTGCGGCCCGGCCAATCAACTGGCGCAGATCGCGCGGCTCAATCCCGAGGCCCGTTTCACCGGCCTCGACGCATCCGCGCGGATGCTCGAAAGCGCGCGGGAAACGATACAGCGCCGCGCACTCCCGAATATAGAACTGCGCCAGGGCGACATGACGACGCTGGCCGGCATCGACGATGCCGCCTTCGATTGCGTCATCTCGACCGTGGCGCTGCATCACCTGCCCGACTGCGCCGCGCTGGCCGCCGCCATGCGCGCCGCGCGCCGGGTGTTGAAAGCGGGCGGCGGCGTCTATTTCGTCGACTTCGGGCGGCTCAAACATCTTGCCACGCAGAAATTTTTTTCCGAGGATAGGCGCAGCGAGCAACCAGAAGCCATGACGCAGGACTACTACCATTCCCTGCGCGCCGCCTTCAGCCTCGACGAATTATGGCAGGCCGCGCATCTGGCCTTCGGCGCGGACATTACGCGCCACGCCACGGCGCTGGCGCCGTTCATGGCGATCATCGGAAGCGCCGGGCGGCGCGAGCTTGATGAATCAACCCGGCAAATCGGACGCGCAATGTACGCGGCAATGACGAAAAGCCAGCAGAAGGATTTTCGGTTGTATGCGCGCTGGCTGAAAGCGGGCGGACTGGATCTGCCGTTTCCTTTGCACTGATTCCATTTCTATTTCAACCGGTAACTATTGACGCACCGGGAGGCACAGCCTTGTCATTGCGCGCTCCGTCGCGGAATGACGATTCTCGGCGGTTTGTTGTTATTCCATTTCTCGTTCGTAACGATAAGAAATCGCCTCCGGAATCGTCATTCTGCGCGGAGCGAAGCGTAGTCGCAGAATCCACTCGCCGCATGGATTCCGCGACTACGCGCGGAATGACGAGCTGACGCCGTCCGGCATACCAATAATTACCGCTTGAAATAGAAATGGAATTATTCCGTTTCCCTATAAAAACATCAACAATTAACCATAAAATTGTCATTCCCGCGAAAGCTGGAATCCATGAAACCGCCTCTTGCGGCAACGACTGCTGGATTCCCGCTTTCGCGGGAATGACAAAATATTTTTCTCGTTTTCAACGGGAATTGGAATTACGAACGAGAAATGGAATGACGCCCTCAAGCCATCCCCCCATTCACCGAAATCACCTGCCCGGTCACATAGGCGGCTGCTTCGGATGCCAGAAAGCCGACCAGCGCCGCCACTTCTTCCGGTTTGCCGGCGCGTTTCATGGGCACCAGCCGGGCAATGCTTTCCGCATCAAACGTGCTCCTGCTCATCGCCGATTCGATAATCCCCGGCGCGACCGCATTGACGGTGATGTTGCGGCTCGCCAGCTCCAGCGCCAGCGATTTGCTGGCGGCATGCAGCGCGCCTTTGGCGGCGGCGTAATTGACCTGGCCGCGATTGCCGATGAGGCCGGCAATCGACGAGATGGTGATGATGCGCCCCCAGCGGCTGCGGATCATGGGCATGACGAGCGGTTGCGTGACGTTGAAAAAACCATGCAGCGAAACGTCGATCACGCGCTTCCATTGCTCGCGCCGCATGCCGGGAAAAACGGCGTCGTCATGAATGCCGGCGTTATTGACCAGAACCTGAATCGCGCCATTTTCGAGCAGACGTTCCAGCGCGGCTTGCGCGGCGTCGGGCGAGGCGACGTCGAACCGGACGGCTTCGGCGGATTGGCCTGCTTGCGACAATTCCGCACAGAGCGCCTCGGCAGCGGCAATGTTCTGGTTGGCGTGGATGATGACGTGCAGGCCGTCGGCGGCGAGCCGGCGGCAGATGGCGGCGCCGATGGCGCCGCTGCCGCCGGTGATGAGGGCGCGTTTCATGGCGGATTCTCTCCGGAGCGGGAAATCATTTTTCTGTTGGCGTCGAGCATCACGATGGCCCGCCCCGACAGCAGGCATTCATCGGCGCAGCGCAGGCTGAATTCGTAGAGAACATTCAATTCATTGCCGGAGATTCGTTCGGCATGAATTTCAAGTTCGCCTTCCAGATCGTCCAAACGCTGCCGATGCCAGCGAACATTGCGCACGCTGGCGAGAAAGCCGGCGGCGGGCGCTTGGCTGTCGCCGGCCAGCAAAGCGCCGTGCACGGCCATCGCCTGGGCGGCGTATTCGATGCCGTTGGCAATGCCGAGATGGTCGCCATCGCGCAGCGGGTTGTCGGCGGCGTGATGACTGTCGGCGCGGCAGGTAATGACTGTTTCATTCCAGCAGACGACGCGGTCGAGCAGGCACATTGTGCCGTGGTGCGGAATGTGGGCGGCGATCCAGGCGTGATCGGGGTTCATGGTGAGTCTCCTCTGGCTGAAGCCAGAGGCTTCCTCGCCACGAATCGGGGGCGCCTTTGGCGCCGAGATTACGCTTGGCTCGCTTGACCTCGGCCTGAAAGCCGAGGCTTGCGCTTGCACCGTGGTCATGGCAGGCGCGCCACCAGCATGACGTTGGCGAAGGGTGTGCCGGCGCTCATCGGCGTGGCGCGCACCGTGAAGCCGAGTGCTTCCAGCCGGGCGATCCAGGCCGCCAGCGGGCGGCAGAAGGTGCGCGACTGGCGGTGGCCCTGAATGAAGAACATGCAGGCGTCCACCCAGCGGCTGACGGTGAAGCGCCAGCCGCCGTCGGCGTTGCCGATGCGGGTGACGAACAGGCCGCCGCTGCCGAGCGCGGCGCGAATGCGATCGAGCAGCGCGTCCTGTTCGGCGTAGGGGATGTAGTGCAGCGCGTCGAAAATGGTCACGGCGTCAATGCCGGTCAGGTCGGCGTCGCGCATGTCGCCGCCTTGCAATTGCACGCGCTGGCCGTACAGCGGTTGCAGGGCGCGGTTGCCGCAAACGGCTTCGCGCTCCATCAGTTCGACGCCGCGAAAACGCAAGTTTTTGGGCGGCGCATCGCCATCCCAGCCGCCGCCTTCGGCCAGGCGTTCCGCGCCGAGCATCCAGGCGGCGAGCAGGCCGCGGCCGCAGCCGAGGTCGAGCACGGTGGCATTGTCCGGGAACACCTTCTGGTCGAGCATGGCGGCAAAAATGCGGTCGTGACCGAGCTTGCCGCAGGCCCAGCGGTGATTGATGTAGCCGGTTTGACGATAGGGCGCGGTGGCGAATTCGAGCAGTCGTTTTTTTGATTTGGGCTGCATCAGGCGTCGAGCGGAACAGGATGAAGGTTGCGGGCCGACAATTCGGCGAGCAGGCGCGGCAATACGGTGAACACGACCGGCATGCCCTGCGCGTCGCGGGCGGCATTGCCATCGTGCAGTAACAGAATGTCTCCCGCCGCTAGATGGCGCGTCAGCCGCGCCAGCACGGCATCGGCGTCGCCGCAGCGCGTGTCGTAGCCGCGCCGCGTCCAGCTTGCCAGGCGCAGGCCGGCGGCGTGCAGCACGGCATCCAGCATTGGGTTGCGCAAACCGGCGAGCGGGCGAAAGAAGCGCGGTTGGCCGCCGAGGCGTTCGAGTATTTTTTGTGCTTCGCCGATTTCGCGCCGCCAGCCGCCGGAGCCGGAAAAGGCCAGCAGGGTGTGGTGGCGCTGGCCGTGATTTTCGAGACGATGGCCGCGCGCCAGCATGGCGCGGCAGAGGTCGGGATGGGCGGCGGCTTTTTCGCCGATGCAGAAGAAGGTGGCGCGGATTTGATGCTGGTCGAGAATGTGCAGCACCTGCGGCGTGATTTCGGGGTCGGGGCCGTCGTCGAAGGTAAGAGCGACTTCGCCGCGCTGTGCCGCGGCTGGAGGCAGCCGCGTCAAATTTTCGCCGAGCAGCGCGCAACGCGGTAACAGCCCCGCCAGCGTGCTGGCGGCGAAATTGAGCAGCAGGACGGCAAGCGCCCACAATCGCCAAGGGGGGACGAACCACAACACAATGAGCGCGGCGACGGCGACGATGAGCGACGCCATGACGAACGGCGCGGGACGCCAGGCACGCTGATTCATGCGGCAACCCGCCGCGACAGGAACATGGAGAACACGAAGGCGAACAGCGCGCCGAGGCCGACCGTGCTGCCGATGGACGACAGTACCGGAATGTTCGACAGCGCGAGGATGCCGAAGCTGCCGATGATGCAGGTGGTGGCGACGACCAGCGAAACCTGCATGCGGCGGCGTTCTTCCGGCGTATCGCTGCCACCGCCGCTTTCAAAGAACAGCGCGTAGTTGGAGCCGATGGCGACGACCAGCAGCAGGCTGACCAGATGCAGGATGGTCAACTGCGCGCCACTGGCCAGCAGGACGGCCGTGACGCAGGCGATGGCGCAGAACAGCGGCACGGTGACGCGCAGCATGCGCGCGGCGGAGCGCAGCGCGAACAGCAGCAGCACGCAGATCACCAGGCAGCCGAGGGCGGCCAGCACGAAAATTTCGTGGCGGTAATCGTCGAACAGATTGGTCGATTCTTCCAGCAGGTCGATGACGACCAGATGCGGCAGGCCGGTTTTCTCCAGGGCCGCTTGCACGCGGTCGATGTCGAGCGGCCTGTCGGCGCTGCTGTCCTGCGTGCGCAGCAGGATCAGGACGAGAGTGTCGTTGCTGCGTTTGAACAGTAGCGAATCGACCAGCAGCGCCGCCGAGGTGCCGTCGAGATCGGCGCGCAGCAAGGGCGCGCGGTCGCGCGCCGCTTGCAGGTCGGCGAGAAAGGCTTGCAGTTTGTCGCTGCCGACCGGCAGGCCGGCCAGCGCCTGTGGCAAGCGTCGCCGCATCTCGTCGGCATCGGGGATGCTGTGCTGGCGCGCCCGTTGCGCCGCCTGGCTGGGCAGCGCGAAAGCCGGGGAATCGAAACCGGCGATGAGCTTTTGCTGCGTCAGTTCGCGCAATACCGCGCCCGCTTTTTCCGCGCCTTGCAGGGCGAGTTCTTCGCTCGGCGCGGCGAAGGCGAGCATGAAGCGCAGATCCGGCGCGCCGAGGTCGTTGCGCAGTTTCAGGTCGAGTTGCTGATCGGCTTTGGAAATGGGACTCAGCGTGGCGAGATTGCGGTTCCAGATTTGCCCGCGATGCTGGACGATCACGGCGGCGGCGATGACGGCGAACAGCAGCGGCAGCCAGCGCAGGCGGGCGGTGCGGTTGAGCAGGCCGTCGAAGGCCAGGCCGAAACGATGGAGGTCGCGCAGATCGAGTTGCTGCGGCAGCAGCGTCGGCAGCAGGTAGCGCGTGGCGAGCACCGCCGCGATCAGGCCGCAGACGGAATACACGCCAAGCTGGGCGAGGCCGGGGAAGCCGGAGAACAGCAGCACGGAAAAGCCGGCGATCGAGGTGGAAACGCCAAGCCAGACGGTGCGCCAGAAATGTTTCTGGTTGAGTTGCCCGGCCCGTTGCAGGTAGAAATAGATCGAGTAATCGACGGCTTCGCCGATCAAGGTGGTGCCGAAACCCAGCGTCAGGCCATGCACCTGACCGAAGGACAGGCTGACCGCCGCGATGCCGGTCAGCGCGCCGGTCAGCACCGGCAGCAGCCCGAGCGCCAGCAGGCGCGGCGAGCGGTAAACCAGCAACAGCAGACTGGCGACGAGCAGCAGACTGGCGCTGGCGAGCTTGCTGACTTCGCCTTCGATGGTGTTGCGCGATTGCACCGAAAAGACGCTGGTGCCGCTCAGCAGAATGCGCGTGTCGGCCTGGCGCTCGGGGAGTTGCGCGAAGGTCTGGCGAATGGCGTCGATGGCCTCGGCCTGCGCCCTGGTGTCGGTGCCGGGGGCGCGCGTATAGGCCAGCAGCACGGCGCGCTGGCCATCGACCGAGGCCCAGGCGCCATGCTCGCTGTGCGGCATCGATTTGCCGACGAACTGTTCGAGCAGTTGCAGCGTTTGACCGGTGGGGTCGCGGGGGAATATTTTTTTCAGGAACAGGCCGGCATCGCCGGCCAGCGCCGTGATCGAATCGCTGATGGCCGCGTGCAAGCCGTCGACGGTGAAATCGGCGGCGGCGAGATCGGGGGCGAGCAGGTAGCGGTTGTCGAAGAAATACAGGCGGTCGCGCTGCTCCATGGCCGCATCGCCGTTCTGGATGCCGACGAACAAGCCGCTGGCGCGCAGTTTGACGCCGAGTTCGCGCGACAGGCGGGCGCGCTCCCCGGCGTCGCCGCCTTCGATGCCGATCATGATGAGGCGGGCGAGCGCGCCGTCGCGCAGTTGGTCGATCAGCAATTGCTGGCGCTCGCTCGGCGAGCGCGGCATGAAGGCGGAGAGATCGGAGACGAAACGGGTGTTGGCGATGACCAGAACGCAGGCCAGCATGGCGGCGAGCCACAAGGCGACGGGCAGATGCCGGATGCCGGGTTTCATGGGTTGGCTCATTGACCTGGAATGGGGGTGATGGTCATCACCGACTGATCGCCGTCGCGTTGTTCGAGATGAATGGTTTTGACATCCGCCTGGGAACCGGCGATGCGAATGCTGCTGAACACCGTGCCGGCGTCCTCCTGCCTCGGCGTCAGTTTGAGTTGCCAGTGATCGGGCGCGCCGCTCAGTTCAACCCGATAAAAGCGCTCCAGCGCGGAGAGATCGCCGGCCAGCGTGCCGCGTATGCTTTCGATGAACATCGCGGCTTCGGGATGGTTTTTGATATTGACCGTCATGGGCTGCTTGCCTTGACGCTCGATGGTCAGCGTGTCGCCATCGAGCAGCAGCGATTCGCGCTGCGGCGTCAGCGTGATTTTTTCCAGCTTGTCCGGCGCGGTGAAGGAGAGCTTGCCGGACGAGACGACCGGCTGATCGAGAATGCCGATGGTTTTTTTCTCGGTGAACGTGGCCTTGCCGGTTTTTTTCTGCGCCAGCAATTCCATCAGTTGCGCCGGCTGCCAGCCCTCGGCCCAGGCGGGCAGGGCGAACAGCGGCAGACATGCCAGGAATGAAAGCAGGCAGGCGAGACGTGCGATGTCAGGCAGTTTCATCATTCGGAATTTTCCAGAAATCGAAAAAATTGAACCAGTTGTACGGCGCGGCGCGGCAATGGCGTTCGAGGGCGGCGGCATATTTTTCCAGCAGCGACCGCACGGCGTCCTCGCGCCTGGCGGGCGGGCCGGAGAAATCTTCCAATAGCTCGAATTGTACGTCATAACGATTGCCGCCCCGATACAGCCCGGCCATGAACCAGACCGGCTGTTTCAAGAGCGCCGCCATGCGCAGCGGCCCGGAAGGAAAGCGCGCCGGCGCGCCGAGAAAGGGCGTGCTCAGATAGCTGTCCGGGCCGCTGGCGCGGTCGGCCAGCACGCCGATCATGTCGCCCTGTTGCAGCCGCCGGTGCAGGATCAGCATGGAATCGATCTGGCCGAGCGGAATGATGTCCGCCATCACGCCCGGATTGATGGCGGCCAGCATGTCGTTGATATGGCGCGCGTTCTCCGGGAACATGGCGACGCTGAGCTTGAGCATGCCATTGCCGCGGGCGATGCTGCGCAGGATTTCAAAACTGCCGAGATGCGCGCCAAACAGCAGGCAGCCCCGCTGCTCGCGGTGCATTTCATGCAGCGCCTCGGCGCCGGAGAGGCGGATGTCGAACAGATCGTAGCGATCATTGAGCAGATAAATGCGGTCGTGGATGGTGCTGGCAAAAGTCAGGATGTGGCGATACAGGTCGAACAGCGTGACGCGGCGCAGCAATACGCGGCCGAGGTAGTTGCGCGAAGCCTGGCGCGCTTTGGGTACGGCGAGGACGAAGTAGAGCGCGATGCCGTAAAGGACGAGGCGCGACAGACGGCGGCCCAGCAACAGGGAAATTCTGCGCATCAGCCTGAGCCAGAAGGCGTTGCCGCGTTCTTCGCGCTGGAGCCATTCGGGGGCTGGCGTCGTCGTCATGGCCCTTCGAGCAGAAATTGCCCGCTGGCGATTTTCCGTTCACCGCAACGGATTTCAAACGCCGCCTGCTTTTCATCCAGCCGATATTCCAGTTCCAATGCCTCGCCGGGGCCGGCGGGGCTGAGAAATTTCGCCGCCTGAATGCCGCAGAGCAGAACGCCGCATTCCGTTTCAATCATGCGTTTTGCGCGGTCGAGCAACTGCACGCCCGGAATGATCGGATTGCCAGGAAAGTGGCCGGCGAAAACCGGATGATCCGGCGGGAACGGCAGGGCTGCCCGGCGCGGCTCGTTCGTGAGTCTCCTCTGGCTGAAGCCAGAGGCTTCCTCGCCACGAATCGGGGGCGCCTTTGGCGCCGAGATTACGCTTGGCTCGCTTGACCTCGGCCTGAAGGCCGAGGCTTGCGCTTGCACCGTGGTCATGACAAATAACGCTTCATCAAATCCGCCTGCGCGTCAGCCGTCAGTTTTCCGCTGCGTTCGCGCGGCAGGGCGTCGAGAAAAACAATCGGACGTGGCAAAAAAATGGGGTCGATTTTTTGCAGCAGCGCCGTTTGCAGATCATGCGCTGACAAGGCCGGCGCGACCACGAAAGCGGCCAGACGGGCGATTTCCTGCTGCTGCTCGGCGTGCGGCGCGCAGAACACGCCATCGACCACGCCGGGCAAATGGGTGAGTATCTGGTTCAGGCTGGCCAGCGAATTGCGCTTGCCAGCGACGTTGACGATGTCGGAATTGCGCCCGAGCAAACGGAAGCGGCCATCGCCCTCAATCTGGATGACATCGTTCAACAGTTGCGGGCCTTCCAGATGGCCGCCGGTGACGACCGGGCCGTTTGCTTGCAGATCGATTTCAATGCCGTCGTAAATGCGCCACGTATCCTCGCGCGCCGTCCGCCGCGTGGCGATCTGCCCGGTTTCGGTGGAGCCGTAGATTTCCATGATCGAAGCATTCAGCCGGGTTTCGGCCTGTATCGCCAGTTCCGCGGAGAGCGGCGCGGTGGCCGAAACGATGCCGGCGATGGGCGGAAAATCGATGTCGGCCTCGACCAGTTTGCGCAGATGGAACGGCGTCGTGACCAGGAATCGCGGCGCCGGGACTTCCGCTAGCGCGGCGGCGACGTCGGCGGGAAAAAACGGCAGGCGGGAGGTCAGCGTTCCGGCGCCGAGCAGCGGCAGAAAAACGGTCGATTCCAGTCCGTACATGTGCTGGAACGGCACCGTGCCGACAATCGCGCATGGCGCGCCAGTGATGGCGTGGACGTGCCCGGCCTCGGCCTCGGCACATTGGCACAGACGGCCGAAAGTCTTGACATGCCGCCGGGGTTGACCGGTGGAACCGGAGGTGTAGACGTACAGCGCCTCCTGCTCGGCCGGGATGCGCGGCATTTCGTCAGGCGTTGCGGCCGGCCGAATGTCGCTGACGATGAGATGCGGCAAGCCGTGGTGCGTATCGGCCTGGTCGCACAGGCACAGCAGATCGGGAAATTCCGCGCGCAATCCGGCGATCAGATCGGGCGCGACGGCATTGGGCATCAGGCTGAGGATGCCGCGCGAGATGGCGGCGAACAGGCCGACGCCGAACCAGTAGCGGCTTTTGCACAGGTTCAGTACGTGGCCGGTGGGCGGCAGATGCGCGGCGACGCCGCGAATATGGCATAGGAATTCGGCGCGCGTGACCGGGTGGCTGCCGTTCCAGGCCACGATGGAATCTATCGGAGATTCGGGAAGCAGGGGGAGTGTTTGCATGTTCAGAATCTGGTGGCGTGTCGCCGACAGCCGCACCGTTGCTGCACGGTTTTGCCTATTTTTTAATATTCTCGACGCCGCGACAGCGCAAATGCCGCAAAAACGATCAATGATAGGATAATTCCCGCCGCGACATCCAGCGCCATGTGCTGCTTGGTCGCCATCGTTGAATAAACAATCGCCACGCACCAGGCGACGGCCAGCCAGCGTGTCAGCCGGCCGAACCCCAGGGCGGGCAAATATTGGCAGAGCCAGAGGCAGGAGAACACGGCCGTGGCGACATGGAGCGATGGGCAGGCGTTGCCGGCCGCATCCATGCCTCTGAGGATGGCCATGCCGGGGTAGAGACTCCAGTCGATGCCGGTAGGGCCGACGGTGGTGGGTTGGAAGTAGAAAATCGCCAATGCCGCCAGGCACAGGCCGCCCATCCATATTCCATATTCAATGATGGCCTGGCGAGAGACCATGAGCATGGGCGGCAGCGAAACATAAAGCCACAGCGACAGATAGAACGGGAGAAACAACGGTTGAACAGCAATCAGATGATCCAGCCAGATGGCGGGAATGACCGTGACGGCGTAGACGGGGTGCCGCAGCAGATACACATAGGCGGCAAAAAACAGCGCGATGAAGCCCAGGGTGCCGAAACACTTGAACCAGAAATGGATGGCGATGCGCGAGGGCGCGCGACGCCAGGCGTTTTGAATGGGTTGATGCGACATGCGTAATTGGATTCGGATGCGGAACGGGCTGCTGGCGATAGGCGCGGTAGTCTACTTGGGAATCAGCTATCTGGTGACGGTAAATCCCGCTCCGCCGCCGGCGGCCGTGCTGCTCAGTCTGGCGCCGCTGGCCGTGGCGATTGCGGCGAGCGCCTGGCGATCGCGCTGGCGGGCGCTTTTGCTGCCGCTTTTTCTGGCGGGCGTGGCGCTGCTCCTCCTGAACGTCGATCAATTGCGCGGCAACCACATCGCCTGGCTGTATTTCTTTCAGCATGCCGGCACCATGCTGCTGCTCGCCTTTGTTTTTGGCGGCACCTTGCAAGACGATGACGCCGCTGCCTTGTGCTCGCGCCTGGCCATTGCCATTACGCCGGCGGTGGCGCTGGATGCCGACTATCTGCGCTACACGCGCCAGGTGACGGTCGCCTGGACCGGCTACTTCGCCATCAGCGCGGCGTTGTCGGTGGCGCTGTTCTTTTTGGCGCCCATCGAAGCGTGGTCGGTTTTCGCCATTTTCGTCACGCCGATTGCCGTCGGCGCCATGTTCGCGGGGGAATATCTGATTCGCCGGCGCGTGGTGCCGAACGGCCCGAAGGTTGATATTGCCGCGATCATCAAAGCTTATCGGAAACCTGACTATTATTAACCCGGCAATCAAATAGGTTGCAATGCGGCATATTGGCTGTATTCAAATAATCCGTTGATACTCTCACGTATATGATGTTCGCAAGGCATGGAAGAGAAATTGTTGGGTCGTGAGATGATCCCTGAAGCGATCGAGGAGGCGGCGCCGGCCCAGGTTGCCCCCAACAAAAAATGACCTGCCGTTTAGATCTGACTCTGCGCGTATTTTATCTGCTCGACGGGGTCAATGGCGGGGTCAATGGCGTTGCCCCCGCGGGGGAAAATGGATGATGATTCGCCCCTGCATTCTTTGGCGCCTGTTTGCGATCCCGGCGCGAGGCATGCGGGATGCGGATCGGGATGGGCGGCAAGGCACAGAAGCCGCCGCCAATGGTCGCGCCATGAGCAAGGATGGCGACACCGCAGACCGCCACCGCCCGTGAAAGAATCACAAACAGACGCTGATAAACCGCACGAAGGTCATTTTTCGATGAAAGCGCGTTTCACCCCTGCCCTGTTCGCCCATGCCGAAGCCGTGCTCGGGCAGTTGCTGAATTTCGAGCATCCGGCCGATGCCGTCGTTTCGCGCTATTTTCGCGCTCACCGCGAGTTGGGTCATGCCGACCGCGCCTTCGTCGCCGAGACGGTGTTCGCCGTGTTGCGGCGCGGGCGCAGTGTCGAGGCGCGTTGCGCCGGCAAGCTCTCCGACCGCAAGCGGCTGCTGGTGGCGCTGGCGATGACGCGCGACTGGGGGGCGCACGAGTTGGCCCCGGTGCTCAAGGTCGGCGAGGCGGATTGGCTGGCGGCGGCCAGGGGCATGGCCGAGAGCGACATGCCGCCGGCTGTGCGCTGCGATTTGCCGGATTGGCTGTATGACAAGCTGCTCGGGCAGTTCGGCGCTGACGAGGTGGACGCTCTGGCGGCGGCGCTGAACCAGCCGGCCCCGCTCGATCTGCGGGTGAATAGTCTGAAGATGGATCGTGACGCGGCGCTGGCCCGCTTGGCCGCCGACGGCATTGCCGCTGCACCGGGGGGGCTGTCGCCGCTGGCCGTGCGCCTCGCCGACAAGCCGGCGCTGGCCCGGCATCCGCTGTTTCTCGACGGCGCGGTCGAGGTACAGGACGAGGGCAGCCAGTTGCTCGGTTACCTGCTCGATCCCCGGCGCGGCGAGATGGTCGTCGATTTCTGCGCCGGCGCGGGCGGCAAGACGCTGCTGCTCGGCGCGTTGATGCGCAATACCGGTCGTCTTTATGCGCTCGATGTATCGGACAAACGGCTGGCGAAGCTGAAGCCGCGTCTGGCCCGCTCCGGCCTATCCAACGTCCATCCGGTGCGCATCGAGCATGAGCGCGATGGCAAGTTGAAGCGTCTGGCCGGCAAGGCCGACCGCGTGCTGGTCGACGCGCCTTGCTCCGGCCTCGGCACGCTGCGCCGCAATCCCGATCTGAAGTGGCGGCAGAGCGCGGCCTCGGTGACCGAACTGGCCGCCAAACAGGCCGCCATTCTGGCCGCCGCGGCCAAGCTGGCGCGGCCCGGCGGGCGCGTCGTTTATGCCACGTGCAGTCTGTTGGCGGAGGAGAACGAGGCCATTGTCGCCGCCTTTCTCGCCGAACATCCCGATTTCATCCCGATTTCGGCCAGCGACATTCTGGCCCGCCACGGCATTGCGCTGGAAGGCGAGACCTTGCGCCTGCTGCCGCACCGCCATCACACCGACGGCTTTTTCGCCGCCGCGCTGGAGCGTCGCTCATGAATCACCACAATGCCCCGGCCCTGAATTCTCTGCGCGATCTCTGGGCTGATGTCCAGACGCTGGATTTCATCTGGCAACTGGCCGCTTTGGCCGTTTGTCTCGGTCTCGCCCTGCTGTTCGCCCGCTGGTGGCAGAGGCGTCAGGTCGAGAATGTTGGCCGCCTCGGCCAAGCCAGCGCGCGCCTG
>Ga0209629_10001022_pt1 | contig 16758 bp, 7 predicted proteins | sample TergutCu122P5_FD_187286 | JGI IMG/M metagenome (GOLD analysis project Ga0209629, IMG submission 187286) | Cubitermes ugandensis P5 segment gut microbial communities from Kakamega Forest, Kenya - Cu122 P5 (SPAdes) (version 2) | ecosystem: Host-associated > Arthropoda: Insects > Digestive system >...
AGGAGAAGGAGAAGGAGAAGGAGAAGAAGAAGAAGAAGAAGAAGAAGAAGAAGAAGAAGAAGAAGGAGGAGGAGGAGAAGAAGAAGGAAGAGTAGGAGGAGGAGGAGAAGGAGGAGGAGAAGGAGGAGGAGAAGGAGGAGGAGAAGGAGGAGGAGAAGAAGAAGAAAGATAAGATAGACAGACAAGCTATATTTTGTTATGATTCTAAATTATACTTAGATGATCATTATTATGGTGCATAACCTTTTAAAGATAGGATCAACAATACTTGAAAATTCTCCTTCACATTATACACAGATCAAAGACAGGATTGCTTCAATCCATACAGTCAGCTTTGCCTATGCAATCTTTGTACTAAATATAAAATAACTGCCCTCTGTCCTTCTCTTAGACAGCAGGTAAAATGTCATTTGTTTCAGTCCTTTGAAATTAACAAATACATTTTTTGAGGTAATATACATCGCCCCACAGATATGAGTCACTGCAACATCAGTACATTTAAAACACCATATGAAATTTCTTGGCTCTTACATCCCAAACATCAAGATTGATGCACCTGTCAATTATCAATCAACTAAAAAGAATTTATACAATGCTGTTACTCTCCATACTGTCTGCATATGATATCCATTATTATGCAAGCATTTAAAAGCCTATGATTCATAATGCTAATACAGCTCCATCTCCAACACTGGCATGCCCACCCTGCTGAAAATGCTCAATGGTACGACCTTCCTACCAAGTTAGTGAAACTTCTCCAGTCTGTTCAAAACACATTATATGACACATACAATACTCATTGTCCTATCAGAATGTAATTAAACAAGAAATTCAGCATGAAATAAACAATGTGTGACTCTTAATGAACGAAAATGAAGTATAAATTTACCTCCACCTGCAGACTTCTTGGGTGTATTACATGTATCTTGTTTCTGTAGCCACACCACACTCTACCATGGACTGCCACCATGCACCTAATGGAGTTATGGGGCTGGCCTAGGTCAACTAAATGATAACTTCCCAAGTCCCACTGACCATCAGGACCCCGGCAGAACATGGCAACAGATCCGTTTGCAAGTGCTGCCAGTACACGTCCGCTAACATGACTACAACAGACAAAGAAAACTGTCAGGAATGTTCTCTTCCATGAAGCCCTTGCCTTGACAGTTACATTTACTCAGTGGCGCACCCTGTAGTTCAATCCATGGAAGTGGAACTATACTGAACACAGAGGCAAAAGTGCATCACCAGCCAGGGGTGTGCAGGCCAACACATGCATTATGAAATGGTGGAAGATGTCAGCTTTCCTAGTCACAAACAGCTAGGGTGGATGATAAGTTCAAAACACAGGACTTGTAAAATGCTTCCACTAATAGCAGAACTGCTAGATAAGTTGTTAGAAGTTGAAAGGACAGTGTTAGTACAAAATGCAGTTATCATAGAAACAATATGCAAATTATGGGGTCGTGCTGTATATCAACCCCCCCAAAAAACCGTAAAACATGGAAGCAGACAAAAAGACAAATTTCAATTCTGAATCTTGAAACAGTGAGCCTAAAACACACATTTCTTGCACAGGGGGGCCAGAGGACAGTACATGAAAAAATGTAAACAGTAAGCGCATACTTACCCATATCAACATTAGAAGCATAATGCTAAACACACAGAGCTCCTACATACAAACAAGGCATATGACTATAAATTTCACACAGACTTACATTCTACATTGTGGGATATAATAGGCCTGAAAACTAACATGTTATACTTACACGATGCTAAGCACAGAGTCCTTGAGGCGTACTGAGTGCAAACACCGACGCCACTGGGAAACACCTGAGTGGACATAGATATGTCCGTTTTGGGAACCTAACCATATGGTTGGCAGCACACTGCTCATCTTCTCCACCTCCTCATACAGCACATCATTCTCTGCATCATACAGCAAGAACCATAACATTATACACAGTAAAGATGCTTCCTAGGGTCCAAACATTCGAACATTAAATTAAGGAAATTTAGGTAGGTTTCAAAACTTATGCCCTCTGTGGTGACGCAATGTTCACTGTCAACTCTAATGAAATTAAAGTCTACGTTCTCTACAGAAGTGGGACAATACATTAAATTTATAAAAATTTCTTGATAAAAACAGGTTCCATTATTTGTCAAAGCTGACATTTCCAGAATTAAAAAAAAAATGCAAATCTTAAATTCCTTCCCGCTTTCAGTGATAACAAGATGTGTGCAAAGTGCATATGCCTACTTTCCTACTGCAGACTTCCTGCCTTGCAGAACTTGTGTAGTTAGTGTTACATGAGTACACAGGAAAAACCAACAGTAAATTGCAATTTACCTCATCTGTTATCATGCTGCACTCCCTTCTGCAGTTACATTTTTATTACCATTTGCAACTGTAAATATGTTACCAACTGTTACTACTGTAACTGCTGTTGTTTTTGCTTAAGTATACGAGGGTGAATCAAAAAGTAAAGGCAATTTTTCAATTACGTGGTAACTGGGACAGAGAGGAGCTGATGCACTGCGCAGTATTGACAATGCCTGTTGAAGAGTTCAGCCATTTGCAGTACAGTGCTCTGCCTTCAGTCGAGTGACAGCAACGATGGCGAAAACATGGACGCTCCTTTGCAAGATTGCTCCATCGAAGAACAATGTGGCGTAGTGTGGTTTCTTTGGGCAGAAGGAGTGAAACCTGTGGAAATTCACCGTCGTATGTTGGCTCAGAATGGACAGAGCACCATGAGTCAATGAAAGGTTTATGAGTGGGTGGAAAGGTTTAAATCGGGTCAAACAAGTGTTACTGATTAAGATCGTTCTGGTCAGCCATCAACATCGCACACACAAGACCACATCGACAGGGCAGATGCCACAATGAGAGAAGACAGACAGATAACGGTGTCTGAAGTGGCTGCACATTTGGATATCAGCTAAGGATCCACATGTGCCATACTGCATGATGATCTGGGATACAGGAAAGTCTGTGCACAGTGGGTTCCCAAGGTGGTAGATTCACTTCCGATGAGGAAGTGAAGGAAGCGGTGCACACCTGGCTTCGAGAGCAGCCCAAAAGCTTCTTCTCCGCAGGAATACAGAAACTAGTTGAACGATTTAACAAATGCATTGTGTTGCAAGGGGGCTATGTAGAAAAATGATATGTAAAACTGCTCACAGTTACTTCTATTACAGCTGTTAAATGTATTTTGCCTTCTCTTTTTGATTCTCCCTCGTAGAATATGTCTGTGTTAAATTCATTAGACACATACCAAAGAAAAGCACAGTCTATGTATTTTTGTCATTAACTTCAAGAAGTATCTTCTACACAATCTGCAGGAATGTTTATAATCAATCTTCAAACAAAATTTTGTACAGTTAGCTCCAGCAAATAGTTACTGCCATCAAACTGAAAACAAAATAAAAATTTTTCATGACCTGCAAGACATCAAATTCCACACAAAATAACCTTTACAAAAGTCATACTTTTAATTGATCTATGAAGATATTTCACTTCAGGAATCTACATGGTGCCTGTACTGCTAGCGTGAATTCCACATCAAGTTATGTATCTGACTGCAAGTAATTAGTACGAAACTTAGCTGTCCTCCAGTATCATATTCACGCCAAACTTCAAGACAATCTTTGTCCAGTTCATGGATTAAAAAGAAAGAAAGAAAGAAAGAAAGAAAGACAGAAAGAAAGAAAGAAAAAAAAGGTTTGGAACTCACAAAATGCTACATTAAACAATGTGATTTCCTGTTCATTGCTTCAAACCATCAGACAGTGCAGCACAAAACTGAGGGATTAAAGCAAACTGGAAATACATATAAAATAATGTCCCTAAAAAATCACACACGTTTCAAAGCGAGATTATTTGAAACTTCAAGACAGCAATCTGCACAGCTCCTGTTCCTAATGTTCATAATTTCAGTACCTAAAGATACAGACTGACAACTACATGCATTTTTGTTGTAAATGGAATGGGTAAAACATATACCACAAAATGATTGTATATATACACCCATATGGCAGAATTGACAGCCACACTATACATCCTTCATAAGTGCATCTAAAAATGGTCGCCATAAAAAGAATTCTTCTGAACAAGCTAGCAGCCTATGATAATTTTCTTTGTAATTTAATCAGAATGTTAACCTTTTGGGAGCTGTGAGAGTCCATCTCGCACAACACCAGTAACTTCCTTCACCAGCCGCCGTGTTGGAGCTGCCATCTCTATACTATCAAGTTCTGTAAAAAAATACCACAGCTGTCAATAACAAGAGGTTCTAGGCATATTTTCAAGCAAAGGAAAGTATTTAAAAATAAAACTCAGATGTTAAGTATATTGGCGAACACACACTACCGCTTTTACTGCTATGTATTCTGAGCTCAACAAATGATTCAAAACACAATAGAAGAAGAACACTTAATTTCCTTCATTTACTTTGTTGACACACTTTTAATGTCAGTGTACATAGCAGTAACTATTACAATGACTTGCTAGATGTTGAAAGAATAGGATTACTGCTGCTGCACAATGACTGTTAGTGCCACCCACACCACTGTGCTTGGTTCTGTGGTGGAGAATGCTGTCATTTTCTTCCCCCATCTCTTTCTCCATTCCAGCGTTCCAAATGGATGAGTATATCACTGACTGGTTTGGTCACAGAACACTTACAAGCCCTTCACTGGACCTATAATTACAAATCCTTCATGGTCTCATCTATCTCTACACCCAGGTAACATTCACCCAACACCACCTCATAACACCCCAGAACATCAGATTCATCAATTACGATGCCGTGAAAACCTCAACACCAATGTACCTTCACTTTGAAAGCAAGGGTTTCGCCTGATTCTTCTTCTTTTTGGTAATTTTAAATAAATTTTATAAAATTTTTGGCAGGGTGCTCCTAATTACAGAAAACCCCAGGTCCCAAGCAATCTGGATAAGAGATTGAAAGATTGCGTACCTGTATTACAAACTTTGGGTATCCTTTATATTACCAGGTTTGGTATGCCCAATGAGATACAAAATTTTGACTTTCTACCATTTTTCACAATTACCATACACCATCATTATACAAAGTTCTTCACCGACCAAGTTTACTGTAACACTTCCATGTACCTTAGTACCTCACTGGTGTTTTCTTGCAGCTGAACAGAACCAAGTTGATGCTACATCCAAACTGTGTTTGATCCACCTTGTATCTGTTCACTAACATGCAAACAAGAGACCTGGCTTGGTAGTGCTTAAGACACAATTGTTACACATATGTTTTAAGGCTCTGACACTGGACATTGCTAAAATGGCATTCTTATGGGTTTCAAGATCATGTAATTTTGTAGGCTGAAAAGATGCTCCCCCAAATCACTTCAGAATCTACATGGACTCAGAACCTGTAACCCTGTAAATGGCAGTAGCACACCATCCCAACGGCTCTAAAACTTTCACAGACTTGGACTGGGGCTGTTTATTCAATCCAAGAAAAAAAGAGTATTTTGTTGTTAATATTAACTCTGATATACTGAAAGAAAGTTTGTCCTCAGATGCTTACAGCAAACTTGGGTATAAACTGGAACTAAAATGAAGAAAATCTAATAACAGAAGTAAAAGGAGAATTCAGGTGGACGGGGCAAGTAGCAAGCACAGGAGTAATGCAGAATGCATAAAAGTCTACTTCAGAAGCCTTGAAGGGATGAAATGACTTTGAAGTCATAGGTATGGATGACAGAATATTAAAATGGATCTTCAAAAATAGGATGCAGGGCTCAGGTCATCGGCCAGCGACTGGCTCTGTGAAAACAGTAATGACCTTTTGGGTTCCACATAATTATGGGAATTTGACTAGCAGAGTGATCATTAACTTCTCAAGACAAATTCTGCACCATGAGTTTGTTCACTTTTATAACTCAATCTTACAAGCACATTACCTTTGTTTGTTGAAGTGTCACTTGTTGGATAGCTGCTGCCTGTTGCACAACTTACAAATGTAATCTTGCCAATGGTAGGTTCCTGATCCCCAAAATCCTCATCTCGTACTTCATTCTCAGCTATGTCATCTTCACCTTCAATTCCTTTTTCTTTCTCTTGCTGTTCTGTCACCTCTTTGTTATTTAATTCTACAAAGTCCACATCAGTTGGTGCATAATCACTTTCTCGTGCCCCTAGAAGTACAATTTATTCATTTTGTAGACAATCTAATCTATCAGTGTATTAATTTAACAGAATTTGGGGATTCTTGTACGTTACAAGTGGTCCATGAATGTGTGATAACTCCTAGACACTTAGCATATGCAGAAAGATTCTCTGTGGGAATTTGTTTACTTTATTTGACTGAAATTACTACCACCTCAAAGAAGAATTGAGAAATACCAAGCAGAATTGGCGTAGGAAATGATGCATCTCGTCACCTGAATAGAGGACAGAACTATTATATAACGACAGGCAATAAATATATGGCAAAATTAAACTGTACTGGGAACAACAATAAAATATCAACATTTCATTAATGAAGAAATTAAATGCATGAGATACAACTGTTCTCACAACAGTGAATATTATGACTTTGGTCTTACGGGATGTGTCGTAACATAATCTGGTAGGGGGATATGAATATTTCAGAGCAACATACTGCCTCCACCTTCATAATCTAGGACTACAATACACCAACTGACTGGCAATCATCCATCAGACTGCACGTGTCCACATTTCAGAAGATCGCAGTTTTAAATTACGTGCACGCTGCACTTCAGAAATGCTTGGTGCCACTCAGTTAATTTTATGTTGTTTACATGTGCACAAAGTGCGATATGTCTCTCTCGCTCTCTCAGACTGCAGTCCGGCACACATCTTCACACAGAAAGCGTGTACACATACCAAATGTTATGCTGCCGCATCACCACATTAACTTTTACGTTTTTAACAAATTTTAAAATCAGTAACTTTAACAAGGAACATATGAGCTCCCGGAAGATAATCTGAATAAGATCGAAACATGTTGGAGTGTTTTTAAGTGTTTTAATGTGAACATTTTAGATTAATATTTTATTATATATAAAAGTGCATTAGTTGGTGTGTGAAATTCAGTGAATTAAAATGCAGGGTGAAACAGTGAAAAAAAGAACAAAGAGAAGTTTGTGAATAATCTAGTAATATGCACAGTACTTTGTCGGGCTGGCGATATGGGCAAATGTGATATTCATACATAAAACTCTTGGATGAGGAAAACATGGTTTGTCACTTTTGGGGTTGGGGACTGTCAAACTGCTCTGTGGCTCTAAGTGGGCTTAAAATGGTGGTCACAGAAGTACACTTTGTAGGATGGCATCCCATCAACTTATTTATTCAGACAGGAATTCAAACTAACCTGGTACGCTTGCAATACAGAGGAGGTGTGAACTGCATACATTGAAGGATTCTAGGACGTCCGCCGGATTGTTGGCATCAATAACAGTCACTTTACTTGCAGCATGTGTGCTTGTACAAATCCACACTAAACTGGATAGTTGAGTCTCCAGCTCCTGGCTTTCACGACCCTCCTTCTCTCCTTTCTGGAACAAAGACTTTCACTTATAATAATGTACATTTTTGGTGCAATTCTGTACATAGCCATAAAAAAAAACTTCCCTTACATTCATGTGGAGGTTGTGCTTGGCCCTACAGTCTCCTGCTTTAAACCCATCTGACTGTTATCTATGGACAATCTAAAAGCTCTCAATAGGTACCATGATGACGCAGAGTCAAACCCCGATATAGTGCCACTGTTTGTCCACTTCAATTTTTGGTGGTACCCCAATGGTAGTGGTATACAAATATACTGTATAATAGCAAATTTCTGTTCAGACTCTTCCATGAGCACTAAATGAGGTGGTACTAGACTGGTGAAAGGGGGGGGAGACTGTATAGGGGTTTGACTGTATTCAGATGTAGACAGTATGTTCCCCTGAAATAATGGTAGACACTCATGAAACTACAAGCATCACAATCCAGAAGACTGCAATATTCATTACCACTGTAGTGAATTATATGAAATCCCATCTATGTTACCTGATGTTTACAGCGCTGCTTTTGCTTCGCTAACAATGCGACCTGATTCTAACCGTCTGAATATCTTCAATACACCAAGCATCCACATACACGTACTTCAAGAACTGATCATATAAAGCAGTTATAGCAGCAACTGTTCATATTGTGATCAAGCAGATTGTGGCACTCTGTAGTCTGGTACGTAGTGCCATCATTCTGGAGCAACAAACTGCCTCCATTTTCAGGATCATGTCAATGGCGTGGAAGTGCAACTGAACAAATACCTTCAGTTCTCTATCCAACATATCGACCTCAGTGCAAGTTGTCTTCTCTGGCATTTCCCCTTCGCCCTTTTCCTCACCCTCTGGTCTACTTGTGGTATAGAATACACTTGCTCCCACTATACTACCACCATCACGGGTACGACCGCCTTGCAAGTTCACTCCAGCTGCACACCATATCTGCAATTCAAAATTGGCAAATATCTAGAAAACCCTGCCGTCATAACATCACAATTATCAAGCGCACACAAACCTTGTACATTAGTTAACAGCCACACATATGCAAATCCATCTGAAATTGTAGTAAAAACAGCATCAAATTCTGAGACTTTAACATGACTACTGAACGTCCACTCTGGTTGCAATTCCAAACTCTTGTGCTTGACTACCCTTCAAGACTATCAGAACTTAAAAAAAATCATAACTCCCTATGTAATCCACACACCTGATTAATTCAAGACTGAAGTATGGATGAAAGTCCAGAACATATATCATAATAATTGTGTTCATTTTAAACTCTGTATCACCAGTGTGTGATCAGTTACTACAACATAAAGGCTGTCTTGTTACATGCCAAGGAGGCACAGAAGGGAGACAGATGTACAGCTCTATCCACAGTTGACACCAGTGCTAAAATGGGTAGGTGGTCAGCATCATGCCCTGGCCACTTTTCCCCTGATAAAGAGACCTGGTACCCATTGCACAGGAAGCTGGGTGGGCTTTGGGGGTCACTTTCGATCTCGCTCCCAATGGGTTTCAAAAGGATCATTCAGTCTGTAGTGAGACACTATACCAATTACACTACATGAGCTACCACTAAAACAAAATCTATATCTTACTGGGACCATGCCCATCACAGAGTGTCAAACGTAAAAATCTTGGCATTCCGCAAAAGGCAGGGTATTTATTAACTAGTAGAGCAACTATTAGCTTCTCAGGAAGTCGGCTCCATGCAGTCAATTTATCTACTGACTTCAAGATATAATTTAAAACTGGACAAAAACAAAAGTCATTTTACATAAAACATACTACTTGCCTGCCTTGACATACTGATCTCAAATTGGATACAAATTATGAGATACGAAACAGAATACACCAAGTTTCTATGTGAAGATGCAAGTCTTCTAATATATGATGCGGTATCAACTGGTAAATATATACTGATGTTTCAAAGGAGTTTCCAGCCTCCATCTCCAGTGGAAGTGGACTCCCTTTATCCCAAATACTGAGGCAGTAAACTCCTCCAAAATGCTGGCAACTGTTTACGATGAGAACAGTATCATATCACAGAAAACTCAAGTATTCATCAACAACAGTGTAAGAACCACAAATCTTACAATTTCCTAAGGGATGTTAAGAAACAGCAAGAAAAGTACAAATCTGAAACCATTACACTAGGCAAGATATGAAAGCAGAAACACTACAAGAAGATTACAATAACCCTTTCCCACTGAACATCAACCACCGCTGACAAGCAGTACGTGATTCAAGTACTGAAGCCAACTAAAAATGCAAAGTAAAAGCAGCCATTTAAACCCTCAACACTTTCAGAGCATCCCAGGAATTTGATTCTGGTGCAAAAGGGTTAAACTAAGATACTGTGTATGGATTTGGGTACACATGGGTGATACTAAAACTCCTTTAACAGCATAAAAAATAAAAATGCAGAATAACATAACAGACTTCACAGAGACAATAAATAAGGAACATTATATACAAAAGTGAGTAGAGGAAAGAGTGGACAAAGATATAGTAGGAAACCTTATGTAAAGAGAGAGACATATGGAGAAGCCTTTATTATAAGGCAACCTACACAATACCTTCATGCCAGGCTCCTTTTCAGCCAAAGGGCGGCAGTACACAGGTACCGGCACTGGAACTTGGTTAGTGCTTGTGGTGAGCTGTCGGCTTGTGTTACTACCTTGTGCAATGGAACCAGCAGGTCCAGGAACCTTGGCAGGCAAACTCCATCCGTACGCTTGTAATCGCCCATCATCCTTGCGGACATGGGCTCTAACCTGTCGGTACTGTTCTCGTCTCTCAGTTGCACGCCGAGCAGCAAGCTTCTCTGATGATCTGGTGTCCACAGACAGTAAAATGCACACTCTACAGTTTGGCTTCCTTATCAATTTCAAATCACTACAGCTCAATATAACATTACATTTTATTACATAATAAATTAAATATGAAGATATAAACTTTACACATTATATCTATAAAGTTTTGTAGAAAACTGGTTGTAGAACTCTTCACCATGATCACAAGAACTTGACTCTGCCCCCAGTCCCACGCCAAACACATAACTCAGAGTCTATTTCTTTAATATACATTTTAATATTATCCTCACAGCTATGCTCAAATCTCTGAAAAAACATTTCCTTGTGGCAGTGTAAACAAGGAGTGATAAGGAGAGTGTTTCCATCTCTCTTTCTGTGTGCCCATGTGCATGTGTCTGGGGAGAGATAACATCTTAAGCAATACATCATCTGTATGATCTGTGCTGTTCATCACCACCTTGGCCATAAGAGTTTGGACACTCAGTGGGAAGATTTGGTCACTATTTTGTGAAGCTAGAAACAGTAAGCAAACTCGGGAATATGCTTACTATCCCCTCTGAGCAGTGTACAAGCATGAAGGAGGGATGCTTCACAATATGTAAATAATTCAGACTCTATAATATTCTGCATAACACATGAATATTTATGTGATGTGTTCTCACATTGTCACAGTAAAAAAAAAAACCCCCGCACACACACACGCAAAACACACACAAGTAGTGCAGTCTTCAGCTAGGATGAAAAAGTTGTGCCTCTGGAAACACACTGACATCCCATACAGAGTCTCTCTGTGTGTGTGTGTGTGTGTGTGTGTGTGTGTGTGTGCGCGCGCGCGCGCGTGCGTGCGTGCACATCTGTTGTGCTAACAAGACATGAGTCTAAAAAGAACTGCTGTCATAAACACCAGTGGATATGGTAAATTAGAATGACAGCAATACAAAGATTACAGGTATTCAGCACACAAACAGGACTAGTGAAAGAGTACACGAGATGCTTTTCCTGAATAATGGTAAAGAAAGCACATGAAGGGCTGATCAAATAAAGCTACAACCAGAGCAGTGATACAGAACAGATCATACTATCATACACTTTACAATCACCCCTAATCCCACAAAATTCAAGACTGTCTGTCTGTCTGCCTGTCAGCATCAACTTTTCCGTCTCATAAATAACTTATATGTCATGTACATATCTAGAATACATAAGATACCCAATGCTCACAGTTCGCCTTCCAAGAAGTCAAAACCACGTTTGCGATCATTAAGGGAGCGCTTTCTCATGGTGTCAAGTGCTGGACTCACAAGATGTGTAGGTGCATTGTAACGCACATTAACGTAAGGCAGGGGCTTGCGTTGTGGTCGTTCTGGTGTGCTGAACAGGTTACTGAAACTGTAAACAGATACAACCAATATTTACCGACAAATTTGTACCATTAAAAAAAAAATTTATTAACACAGCCAAGGTGGAAAGCTTGTAAAAGCTGATATCTGAACTACAACAGATCCGAAACCATGTGGTTCAACAATTCCTTGACAAACCTGAGCACCAGATGGGTCAATATAAAACCAACATATAAGCACGAAAAGAGACAGAAGCATCATAGTAAGTTAACAAGGAACAAAGGTAAGGGAATCCTAAAGAGACAGAATGTGCTTAACCTACTTAAGAATCATGATGGCTAGGATTACAGTTTCTCTACACACACAAACAGATTCATACATTACCAGTCTCACCAACATTACTACAAACAAACATTCGAGGTTCTCATGGTGGTATTATGACTATGGTCTTCTGGGACGTAATGTAGTTAAATAGACAGGTGAGAAAGTACCTAAGGGATTTGTTGCCTCCACCTTCCACCATCCAGAAGGAGACTGCAGATCATCTGCAATTTCAGTACCATACGACTGTACTGCAGATATGTTCTGAGATCAAGCTTGCAGGATAGATCAAAGTCTGTGTTGAACAATAGACACTGCAAGTGTTTAGTAATACAAATTACTTGCCTGGTGCAAACACACAGGCACCTAGCTACCAGAAAATAAATATGATAAGAATATATTGTGGCCATATGCATTATGCCACACTGTCTTCTGGCAAGTAATATCAATGCTTTGAAGGCACTCACTCCTTCCACCTTCAGGGAATGAATAAAAGCAATATACCTTATGAGTGGATACCATGTTGTACCCTGGTCTGTTGGCACAAATGTTCCTCTAAAATATCAGTACCACCTAACACCGGTGAACACTGAACCATTATCTGGAATACAATGTATTCTTTAGCATTATGAAAATCTCCAACACACAAACCTGCCTCATGCCAGCTACTTGCTTCACTAATATACACACTCAGTATGTCCCAAGTACAGAGCACTAACCATACAACCATGATACAATGTGTTAAAATGGTGTTCTTTTGGATCTGACAATGTCTTTAATAAGCTGGACAGGATATGGGCAGTCATAGCCTACTTCAGACTATTCCATCATCTGCCTGGAGGGACTGATGAAAGGTAGAACAGTTTGTTTCCTAGCAGAAAACTGAAAAATATTAAAACTCAGCTCTGGCATTGTCACATGCTAATAAGAAAAACTGGGATATGTCTGGGTAAATATATATAACAATATGTTTCTTTGGTCAATGACATTTTTCCAAAACGAATGGTCGCATCACAATTTGTCCAGGCATATCAAAGTGTCCACAATTCAAATCCATCTATAACTTATATAAATAAAATGTTACGTCTGTTAATCAGGGTGATGCATGCTGGAAAATGAAGTCAAAAACATACTGTCACTCTTAGCATATTTGTAGAGTGACTACTTAAAAAATTAATGCATACAATCACACTTACAATTTCCATATGCTTTGCTTGCTTTTCTTATCTAAAGTGGGATCATTCCGACTGGCTCGAATCATTTCTGTCCAGCGAACGGCTTCCTGCAGTTCCATGAATCGCTCCTTATACTGGTTTCTTTCCATTAACACCCGGGCCATCTCTACCCTTGTGAACCGCTTTCTCTGTGCCATGGGAACATCTTCCTGCTTGCAAGAAGAACAGTGTATTTCTAGAAACGTTAGAATGTCTACAACATGTAAGTTCAATCAGCCCTTTGACATTTCTAAAATAATAAAAAAATAGTGAAATATGAGTAAAAATTTAATTTCTCAAAAGAGAATGACCATTATATACTAATGTTCTAAACAAAATGGGGAAAAGTGTGAAACCTTCGAAAGAATAACACACATACCTCATCGTCAGATTTGGAAGCCTTGGCTGCCTGTTCTGCCTCTTCACGTGCTCTTTTTACTTCCTCTTCCAGCTCTTGGATTCGTTGTCCTAGTCGAGCCTTCACAGCATACAAAGACTTAATTTCCTCCCGCAGAATTTCTTGCTCACTGTAAAAGGTAAAGTATTACAACTACCTCACAAGAAAATCCTGAAAGATAAAGAACATAATGATCATTGTCTGATTGGATGTGACACCATGACTGTACAGTATTGCAGCCCCTGTTCATACCAACAGGAGTACCAGACACCAACTACCTACCTTGTCAGCTCATCCACTTTGACAATCAAATCATCCTTTACAATATTGAGGGCATTTCTGAAACAAAGCAGAAAGTATAAAACAATATTAGCAATACAAATATACCATAAAATATATGGGGATTATTTTTGAGCTGAGCTAAAGCACAATCTCTAACACGTGCAGTTGCTGCATCATTTTCCACCCAGTCTTTTGAGTCAGCAATGTGAAAGAAGGGGTGCTCCCTTACAGTTTCATGCATGACTTAGTCTTACGTTGCAGCATATCTCCTCCAAGTACAACACAGATACCGTATTTCCCGGCCCATAAGATGCACTTTTTTCCCGAAAAATGTGACCTAAATTTGACCTGCGTCTTATACACTGAGGATAAATATTATTTCCAAACTTATAAATACCCGTACATCTATTATACATCATCTTTATCATGAGATATTGAAAACAACCATAAAGATTATTTTAGTGGCAGTGATGACAATTTTCTGGGTTTCTATGATGAATAAATTATATTATGGTTGCTAATTTTGGTATGTAACAATCCTATTTTCTTCCAATAAATGACTAAAATTAAAATACATTCATCATTTTTTTCTAAAATTTCTAATGAAAAAATCATGGTGCGTCTTATGGGCCGGGAAATATGGTAAGTTAAAATTAGAGCAACAGTGTTTTTATATAAATCTCTTGTAAAGTATGACTCAGAGAAAATTCAGTAAAAATGTCCTGATGATTGAGTTCTCATAGAAACACTACACAGAGGCACGCTGTGGTGCAGTTAGTTGAGGCACTGTGCTACAAGCTGGAAGGTTGCAGGTTCGATTCCCAATGGTGTCAATGGAATTTTTTATTGACATAATAATTTTGGCTGCACCATGGTCCTAGGGTTGACTCAGTCTCTAACAGAAATGAGCCCCAGGAATATTTCCTGGGGGGTAAAGGCGGCCAGTGCGTAGGGCTGACAACCTTACCACCTTCATGTGCCAAATGTCTTGAAGTCTGAGAGCATCGACCTCCTTGGAACCGTAAGGGCCTGTTCAGGCTTGTAACAGGGATTGCTCAGAAACACTACACAGAATCTAGTCAATAAAACAATAAAATGTTAATGCCGAGTATTCACTGAGGTTTCAACGAATTTGAAGCTCATCTCTTACATTTACCTCACAAGCGTCTGAACTACCTTCCAGAAGAAAGAATAGTAGGGCAAGGGCCTGCAGTAACCACTACAAATTTATCACAACTATGGTCACACAAAACTACTGCTGCACATTCCTAGCAGTCATATAATTCTGCAGCCACACTCCAATTCTGTGACAGGTTATCTTTAGTCTGTATGCCAGGGCAAACTGGATCCCAAGTGGGAATTTCTTTCAAACAAGACTTGGTTTCATTTTAATGGAAGCATGAACAAAAAATTATGTTGCAGCAGAGAAAATTCACATTAGTACATAAAATTCTACAGAACTACAGCACATAAGCCAATGTCAGAACAGTTGGTAGTCTTCCAACCACACCTGGTACAAATCAGTAACATAGTTACACTCTCACAAAACAGTCATAATGATATCTAGTGAAATACGTACTTGGTGGCCAGTAGCTCATTATTCTCCATGATAAGATTCTCTACCTCCTTGCCCATGCCTGAAAACACAAATGCATATATATATATGTTTCTTTCTTTCATCACTTGTTTATTTATTTACCCATTTATTTAGTCACACATTCATTTGTTAATTCCTGCATTTGTTTATTTACATATCATTCATTTAATATTTAATTAATTAATTAATATGCAGAATGAATTCCTACAATCTATGCCATGTTTTCCTTCTTTACACCTATTTCATATCAGTAGTACAATGCTTATTCTGTAACACATTTCACTATATCTTGTACCACCTAACTTCCACATCCTTCTACAACATTCGCTACAGTATATTACTTACAGAAAAAGGGAAATGCTAGACAATCACTACAGCTCCAAAGAACATTACATTTCCCACCTCCAGCATACTTCTTTATATTGCCCTGAGTGCACAATTCACATACTTCTTGATATGTGTTAATGAACACATTTGTTAAAAATTATACATCTATATATCCCTCTCTCTCTCTAATTCATTACTGAACACTACATGGAATTTTTTCTTACCAAAGAAGTTGTCATTTACTGCAGATTGTAAAGCCGTTCATCCAGTGAAGATGAAAAAAGAGCAAAACAAAAACGGGTATGTTAGATTATGGTAGCATGTTAAAAGCAATGCACAAAACATTCACATTATGTATGCCACACATAATATCACTGCTCATATGTCAAACATTTATTTTAAGGAATCAGCTCATAACTATAGCATAAGATAAGTCTGTGCTTGGGTTACTCAGCAGAGTGTATGGGATGCTATTAATGTACAATGAATTGGAAACTGGGTTGGTTAACAGTGCGCATAAGGACATTTCTGCCATCTGGTAACATTAGATGTGAGGACTGGTCTTGCATTCATCTTGGTTTGAATGTGTGTTTCTGCTTTGCTGTGCTGTATCTGGAAGATACATGCCGTTATTATCAGATTGGCTATGGTACGTATAACAGCTTTGAGACTATTGGAACATAACTGCACTGTAGCTCATGTTTTGATTTTCTCTTCCAACAGTTTCATATTAAACTATCCTGATAAAGTTCACTTAAAAGTGAGGTTCATGGTCGATATGAGTGTCATTCATGCTGCAAACAGTGCCAGAATTATGAACTAAGATAAATCACCACTGATTCTTTCATCTCTCTCTCTCTCTCTCTCTCTCTCTCTCTCTCACACACACACACACACACACACA
>Ga0209629_10001023_pt1 | contig 16756 bp, 11 predicted proteins | sample TergutCu122P5_FD_187286 | JGI IMG/M metagenome (GOLD analysis project Ga0209629, IMG submission 187286) | Cubitermes ugandensis P5 segment gut microbial communities from Kakamega Forest, Kenya - Cu122 P5 (SPAdes) (version 2) | ecosystem: Host-associated > Arthropoda: Insects > Digestive system...
ATAAAATGCTACTGCGTGTTGGGATCCCATCATGTTAACAGATATAAAATACTTAAAAACATAAAACTTTTATGTTGGTCAAATAAGGTAGAAACTGGGAATACCGTATTTATGATGTTGAGATCGGTGTTTTTACTTTTAGGTGGTGCCACTTCGGATGTGGTGATCTTCTATCGTATTTTGGATGCCTGTATTATGCCCTGTGTTCTTGATGCACATCTTGCTTTGTTGTCTTTTGGGGTTGTGGTGCGTGTGTTTTATAGAGCTTGAAATGAGTATGGTACTCTGTGTATTTGTTCGTGTGCAGGGTTGGTTGAGCGTGTGTTCCTCTATCACCATGTGTGCTCCTTGATCACTTTATGTGGTTGGTCCAAAATGTACTGGGGTCTTCTCTTAACTTGTCATGCAGTTAACCCTCATGTTGAAGTTATTTGACATGGTTATGGTTGGTTTTCGGAGTGGGTTAATGCTGTCGTTGGTTGTTCTGATGTTAGCGTTACGTCCTAATGGCTCCTTTATTGGTCGCATTGGCATTCTATCATGGGTCTGACCATTGTAGGAGTGGATCAATACTGTTCTGTACTGTTTTATGTTTTTAAGTATTTTATATCTGTTAACATGATGGGATCCCAACATGCATAGCATTTTATGGACTCACCTGTAAAAGAAGGCCTGAAGATGACCTGTATATAGGTCAAAACATGTAGCCTATGATATAATACAATAAATTAGTTGTGCCTGATGTCCCACTGTTCTACTTTATTAGGCCGTACAGTATGCCGGTTGAGAGCGGACTCCACTCTCAACCGGCGTACTGTACGGTCATTTACAGAGAGTGATGATACCAGATGCCGTAATAATAAAATTTGTCCTCCTGAAAATGAGCATAGTACTGCTCAGAACATGTCGAGGATTATAATGTAACATATATATATTGTTATAGAATAAAGGAATTGTGCATTAAGTTGGTAATTTGAAAAAAGTCTACACTCACAGTACTTTGTGTAATTTCCTCGTGTATATAAGATTTGAAGTTTTTGTACCAACTGAGAGTTATAATGCAAGATTGGAGGTTCTCACTGCAGTGTTGCTGAAGATTTACTTCTCCTTTGATGTGACAGCATCTTGGATGTGCAGGGACCTATACATCTAAAAAGCACAGTGTCACATCCCAGAAGAACTGAAGCTTCTAAAAGTGATAAAATGGTCTTGTGCAGATAGACGTGTCAGTTTAGAGTCTGGTCGCAATGTTCGAAGGCTGTCACTACTTCTGTCATCAGGGAATGTTAAGATATGATTTTATTTTGTGATGATGAAGCAGAGATGGTCTCTGAATATTGGACATTTACTCCAAATTGATGTGATTGTCACCCCAAAAGATTTTATAATTCCCGGTATGTATGCCAGCCGATTTAAGATGTTTCTTATTTTCTGTATTTTTTCTTGGTTTATGCTTAGAAATAATACCTGACACTCCAAAATTAAACTCATCCTCATGTCTGTAACAAGTAGAATACACACATATAATAGACAAGTATTTTTTTTTCCCCTAGTAAGACATGAACAGATGCATCAAGTGGTTGACCAATCAGTGTTGTGAAAAACATTGAAAATTCTGTGTGCATGGCAGTAGAAAACATGAGAGTTAAGTGTTGTGGATCTGGATAAAATGAAGGAAGTATACTGTATTAATGGCTTCACAATGGAGGCAATTTATTGTGCCATTATTATTTTGAATAATGTGCCCCAATTCAATGTTGTTTTTCCTTTGTACCCACTGTATCATTGATATATTATCTCTCAGCAGACATATTTTGAATATGCATGGTTTAATGTATGTTTACACCAAATTCATGACTAGCCCATATATTGTTTGGCGTTCATGTAGCATTTTTACCTAACTTTCTGGTTGATATGCAGACCAGAGTGGCTTGTTTATTATAGGGATTTTAAATTTTGATTGCATGTTAGGCACTGGAACACAACATAACACCGTGTGGCATGATTTTACAATATCTGCCTAATAAAACTGTATAATTTAAAATCATATCTAGTATGAAGAATATGTCTTCATGGTATGAGGGTGAGGTCTGTTGCATGTTTTTTGTATGTACAGAAAGGATATCTGCAAACTAATTATATGTATGAAAAAATATGAAAAACAATAGAAACAGCATTATTGTGTTTAGTGAGGTTTGGGTTTTATAAATTGGGTACTTTAACTTTACTATCTGAATTCATAGCATTCTCTTTCAGTACATTAACTGACATATTAAACTTGCAACATACAACATACTTAATGGTTGCCTGACATTTTTCGAGCTCCTGATGATATTCAAGGCCACTCTCTGCGGTGTAAATCATATATTAAGTTAAATTAAATTACATTTGCATAAATGTATATTTTAGTGACCAATGCAAACACTGAAATATGCCTATGAAGGTGATCTAAGAGATACAAACATGTAGTGTAACCATTATTTTAGTTATCCCATTACAGGTATGAACAGGTCCCTAGCACTGCAGGAGGTTGAGGTTTCTAGAATTTCTAGACAATCGACATATGAAGGTGGTAAGGCTGTTAGCCCTACACCGGCTGCCTGTTGTAATTATTACATATTTCGATATAATACATTATTTAATTGGTATTTTCAATATGACACCAATACTTTATTTAATTGGTGCATTAAATTTAGCCCTAAAGTGTGACATATTTTATTGCACATGTGTTAGAGAATATGATTATGTCTGCACACTTTGGTTTAAATTGTTCTTTGAAATTGGAATTTAAACATGCATAAATAATTTTTATGGCATACATCTTTCTCAAATGAGGGAAGAATACGAGGTATCCAAGCAATGGCAAATCCAGAGGTCAGGTCCAGCAGGAGAATACATAGTGTGTCATTGTACCATTCCACTAGACCTGACTTCCAGATCAGGTTTAACCATTGTTCCGGAGCCACAACCTGAAAGACATCACAGTTACTCAACAGCTATTATGTGAGAGTTACATATATATTACTTTTTGCAGTGCAGTGATTATGAAAATGGTATTGGACAGAAATTGTACCCTGTATTAATCATCCACATGTGTGTGTAATTGGAGCTTATTTCCTCCAAATCAAAAGAACTTACGGTTGGTGTGCTTAGTCATAGTAGAGGATAAATCTTTGGTTTCTATGACAGTAATTCATCAGTCCTTTTCAAGAAATAGGCCATACCAATGACAATTAAAGTATATTTGTAAAATACTGTAACCGGTGACACAAATAAAAATCCTGAAATATTAGTGCCACTTGAGATTGCTTATTATGAATCTCAAAACAAACAAAAAAAAAATAAATGCACTATGCCATAGACCATCTTAATGCTTTAAGATTTTCCCATCTCACTATTGGATGTTTACATTCTCCTGTAGTACCTGGCTACTGTTTGTGATATGAACAATATTTACAATCTGCATGCTAGTAAAAGACTATTATGTGAGATGTGGCTGAAATTGAAAGTTTGCATGCTAGTACCAGAATGTTATTTGAGATGATGTGGCCAATATTTACAATTTACACGCTAGTACCAGAATACCAATTGAGATTTGGCTGCTATTTACCAATTGAGACTTGGTCACTATTTACAATTTACATGCTTATGCCAGACTATCATATGAGATGTGGCTACTATTTACAATTTACATGCTAGTGCTGTACCACAGCACTATTGAAGACCTGGCTAATGTTTAAAATTTACATGCTAGTACCAGACTACCATCTCTGACCTGGGTAATGGTTGCAATTTACATGCTACTACTATACCACACTACTATTTGAGACCTGGCTGCCATTTATGGTTTCCATTCTGATACCAGACTACTATTTAAGATATGGCTCCTGCTTACTACAATTTCCATGGCTGTACCAAACTGCTATTTGATACTTAGGCACTATCTACAATTTCTGTGCTAGTATCAGACTGCTATTTAGGATGCAGCCACATGCTAATTAATATTGAAGCCCATATTATTGTATCAGTCCTGGTGTTTAATTCAACAATTGCATTACTGTATCTATTGCAATAAAATAAATTTGTTTTGTAACCTGAACAAAATCTAAATGACATTAAGTATAAAATTATAGCTAAGACAGGAAGTGTGCATTACAGAAGCCTGTATATTGGGTGTGTGTTTCCAAAAGTGTAAGGTAAATGACTTTAAAACACTTATTCTTGGTGTCTCAACAGAAAGTTAGCAGTAATTCATAAACTTTCTTTAAACAAATATATTGTGTTTCCATATTCAAGAGGAAAATGTACAACTGATTGTGTGTACTAACAGTCATCCTGATGATTAACGATAAGTCTCGTTGTTTGAGTTTTTAAGTTTTGCACTATATAGGAAGCAAATGAAGTTGTGCTCTGTCTAGCTTCAGTCTTGAGTTCAGGTACAATTCAAAAGTGATTTAAAGTTTGGTTTTTGTGAAGTGTGTCTTAAACTATTGTTCATACTGTAAGAAAACTTCACAAGTTCTAAGTAGTTGATTTGAAAATGTCACATCTCTATTACATTGAAAATTTGCTCATAGTTTGTTGTATATGTATTTAATTATCAATCGAATATTCTGTACCTACAGCATAAGTAAGGTGCAGCACAATTTTAAATTTATCATCGTTCAGTAGCCAAAAATTTCCCTCAGACAAGTGGCTCCTATGCCTTTTCCTCTGACACACTGCCAGGTTAAAGAATAAGCCAATAATTTAGATAAGTTACTTAAATTTATTTCCTCATCATTTAGACTAGAGTAAGTATGAAGTCTGGGATCAAATAAAAACAAATGATAAGCAATTTCGTATTAGTATCTCAGTTTTGTTTTATAGTGAATGACAGAAATTACAAATGGGCTTAAATTTATTCATGTAAGGGTTTATGTGTTTCAGCTATGTATGACTCTCACAAAATATTTGTATTCCACATACCGTCCACTTTTTCTGGGATTCATTTGTTGAGTGCTCAATTAAATTTTGCAGAATCTGGATTTGGATGTTAGGTGTTGTCTGCATCTGATATATCGGAGAAGCGGGAAGTTTTTACTTGGTTACATTCACATGAATTTTATTCAACATTTTTTTGAACTGAAGATCACTCCAACTGTTGAACCCATGATAGTTGCTTCTCATTTGTTTTGTAGTCTTCCATTAAGAATGAATTTCCTGTTGAAAAATTTATTCATATTCAAATCATACATAATTTTTTCCCCAACATTCACCTGAAATAAGAAAGGGCAAATTACACTTAGGGTTTGTAAAATAACAACAATTTGTTGCAAATCTTTGTGAATCAACACATTTCAAAGTGTGGACCAACATGAAATGATGTTATTTAAACATAATATTTGAAAACAGACTGTTCCAAGATCCACATTATGCACCTCAGTATGGCATGGTGATCACGTTTTTGCTCACATTTTTTTAAACACTTTAAATGGTTGAATGTATCTTTCATCTATGTAATTTCTTGTCTTGAATATCTTTTCTAATAGATCAGATCTCCTCATAATTGTAATCTCACTCCTTACTGTCTGAAGTTAAACATGTCTTAAATTGTTTGTCAATTTAATGGTTCCATTGTTGTTCTGAGTGTGATGAATTAGAATTAGTCTGGCTCTGTCTGTTCTTCACCTCCAAAATTATTCTGTAGTTAGAAGAAACATAAATTTCAATCTTTGTAATATTGTTAATTAGGTTTTTTGGGAATGCTGAAATTTGTTAAGGACATTTTGTTCTTCTTGCATATTGTCTTCTGCCACATTCTTTCAAAAATTTAATGTAACTATTCCATAATATTTAATTAATAATGAAGTAGATGTTTTCATAAGTGTAGAATTTCCTTCAATTTTGTTGCTAGGATGTCACTGTTTATAGATAGAACGGCGTGGTATTTTTTTAAGAAAATAGAAATTGAATGTTCTGGGGAGCAAAAATACGTATACAATGGTGCTGGATGTCATTAGACTGAAAAACAGTAAATATACCTTAGAAGTTAGCCCAGACTGTAACAATAAAAATTGATGAAGCGAAAAATAATAAAATAAAAATAGCTGAGAAGAGTATTTTGGTACTTACGAACTGTGATATTAAGCAAGTTAGAACTTGGCGTTTTTTACTGAAATGAGTAGGGTTATAAATTTTAAAGTTGTAATGTTTAACTCTTGTGAATACATCTGACAGTAATGAATGAATGTGCAGAGCCTTTTGAGTTGTGGCTTAATATATGAATCATCCTGCCCTGCTGTCCAAACAGAAGCAATAAACTTGAGCTTGGCTTGACAAACACATCAACATAAGGGCTGCCAACTTCGACACACAGCTGGTCAATACAGATGAATATGTGTCTTTGTAAAGAAGAATGATTTTTTTCTTGTTCTAAATTATAAAGGAATTATTTGTGATGGTCTTGGGAGTTTAAAATCTTATTGTCTGTGCATGTATGATACTGAGCTGGTATTAAGTGTGGCATAGCAGTTTAAGTTTTATGTAAGGAAGTATGAGTACCTGGCAGTTTGTCCCAAATATTTGGAATATGCTCAGTATTTCAACCACTTTCACACTTCCCTTACCCTAAGGTTATTCAGTATCAATATGGGATGATAATTTATGTGTGTACTTAAATATTAATCAAATAGTAATTTAACTAAAACTTAACACAGGCATGATTTTTTGAAATGTAGTTATGTCATTTCAAATGTTAGGGATAAACTGCCATTGAAATGCTAGAAATAAAGGTTAGCACATACTGTTTGTTTGAAAATCATATATGTACTGATTTTCAAAACTTTTTAAAAAAATAACAGTAAAAATATGAAAAAGGAACTGTGATATTTTTGTAAATGTAAAAAATCTTTTCGGTGTTTGTTTGTGTGTGTGTGTGTGCATGTGTGCGCATATGTGTGTGTGTGTGTATTTTAAAAATATCTCCAACAAATCTAGCATGCTCTCTTACCTATTTACGTTTTGTAAAGAAGAAAGAAAAAATGGATTAGGAACTTAACGATTCAAGTGTAAATCTACAGTTTCTGTTTCAAAGTCTAACTAGAGCCCCCTCCATATGTTTTTCCACAATGCAGTACTGGCAATGACTTCACTAATAAAACCTATAGTACAGTCACTTGCCATTTAATGCCATTAATGTCTTTGTTTCTCCTCCAGCACAAATGCCAGAGAAATGTACACAGAAATATCGAACTTCAGCTGTGAAAGCCAGCATGCAAACGATATTTCCCTGAATCAGAATAATTAGGTCTCTGAAAATGGGCGAGCCTGGCTGTCTTGTTCCCAGCATGGGGTTTTCTGATATTATATGACCTGACAAAATTCACAAAAGAAGATTTTGCAATAAAAATGGCATAAAAATTTGGCCCTTAAAGTAATTTTATATCGCAGATTTTTTAAAAATTGTAAGGACTTCCTTGTTGGAAAACTGAAAAAAAAATTTTTACTAATAACAGCAAAGCAATTTTCCCCATAAAACTTAGATTTTGTAAGTGCACTGTTGTTTAGAAATTCATTAAATTAAATTTTGAAGACAATGGCTTTGTAAGCTTGTGCACTAATTTTTTGATAATTGTTTTGACAGTTTCCTTTGAATTGAAAACCATCCATGCAATAATAAAATGTGTTAACTGAAGAACCACTGTATTAAGTACTCATTGTTTTAAATATTTGTGATAATGGGTGAGCCAAGCTGAAGTAACATGTTTTTACAATTTCATCTTGTAGTTTTGTGGTCTTATGTACAAATGGAATACTGAATGTGTTTTACACTCACTTATGTTCTGTAAAAGTAGTTGTTCGCAAGATTAATTTAGGCTACTACTTAAAACAACTCAGTCGCCTGAAAAATACTACAATGTTTGGTGTGACCACCCTCTCAAGACGTTATCATTTTACAACTTGTATAAATGAAACATTTTATCAGTCATCCCCTTGCCCACAATTTGTTTTATAAATAAAAAATCTTAACAGATTTAAAACTCTGTAGATGTTTTCTAAGGGTATAGGGGATGAATGTGTGAGAAGCTTGTTTATTATTAGTTATTAATATTATATATTATATATAGGCACTGCCACGAGAGCCGAAAGTGTTTTCTCCTACGGAATAATATTAATAATTATTATAATTATAATGTAAAAGAAACAAAAATTCTCTTTCCATCACCTGTACATTTTTATCATAGATGGCGTCTGTGTCAGTTGATGTCATCTTTTTTTTCTGTTTTAATTGTGTGTCAGTTTGTGAGTTTTCTTCTTACCCAGAGGGATACACTATAAGCACAAACAGGAAAGAGAATTTTTAGAATTGAGGTAATAGTGAAATTAAAGCATATTGATGGTTATCTATTCTTTGTATTCAGTTGTGCATAAAACAAGTTCAAGTTCTGTTTGTTTTTGTTTGTTTGTTTGTTGTACAAGTTCACTGAGTATCTTGCTTATAATTGATAATAAATAACAGATTCCTCTCATCTGTAGTACAGTATCTTCACTAGAGACCTCATTACAGAAGACTTGCTGGTCTTTCAGTCACAGTAATAACTCTGTTACTGCAGGCAAAGTGGGCTTTCTCCATGGTGTGACCGGACTTCTAACGTGGACTGGTGATTCTTAAAACGTACTTAGTTGATGTCTTCACAAAAGGGCCTTAGGTTTTTAAGGTCCTATAGCCTACTGTTTGTCTCATATTCAACACATTACTAAATATGCAGTTATCTAATTATTACAGTCACATCTAAATGAATTCATTGAGTGTGAATATATTAAAGCTTTTACATGGTACTAAAACTGAAAAGACCCCATCAAACATTTTAAAATGTATTCTCGAGGACATTGGGAAGTATTTGTTAGAAGCCTCACGCATAGACCCATTAGCATATAATGCACAGAAAGGCAATTATAATTAAGTTAACCAAGTGAGACTGTGCAGAATATAATTGTGCTTCATGTGTAGCAACAAAATAAATTACATGGACATCTTTGTGATGCTTGATATAGGCCTCCTGGTACTTACTTCTTATACTGGTTCAATATATGCATCCATAGCTTCTTATTACCCCTCATACATAGATGCCTCCATGTCAACCTTTTATACATGTGTAAGCATACTGTAAGCATGTGTGTATAAAGAGGGTTCTTACACTGCAATTATATTGCCAGTATAACAGCATTCAAACATGCCCCTTATACTGACTATATTCCTTCAAGACTTCTCTACACTCAAGCTATATAAACACCTTCATTTTTTCTGATTTTGAATATGTAGAAACCTCTGAACTTTACCTGCTGGCTACAGAGACCTTACAATTCTTCCCCGTTCTGGAGAGAAAGCCATATCCGATTGCCATATATAAGAATGCAACAATGTCTGTCCCTTGTATGGGATATGTACAGGCCTCTATTGTTGCCTCTTATATTTGCTGTGAAGACGATTCTGGCCCTTTATGGAGGCAGGTTTTCCATTGTGCTACCCAATGTTCAGTTTGAAGCATTTGGGATACAAAGAAGTTCCACTACGTGATCAAGAGGTGGCAGACCATCCTGAATGGAAGCAGCACTGAACATTTGGTCACTGGTGGGGCTGCTGAGTCAATCTTCACACTAAATATACCACAGAACTCCCTGCTGGCCAAGCATTAGTTAATATAACTGCAAGAACATTCCTCTAAAAGGTCTATAAGTACTATTAACATTGGTGATACAAATACCTGCATAATGCTCATACAGCAGAAATATGCATGCTTACATACTTCCATATTTTTTTGGTAACGTTGATGCCGCCACAGCCACACTTTACATTGCTATATACACACGTTCATAGGTGCAGGATTTTTCTAGTGGTGAATAGTCTTTTTCAGTTACTGAGTTGAAGAGGGGCAAAAAAATGGGGTGAGAGTGGAAGGTGTATTATTGGAATAATTTTGAAATTAGAAAATGCAACTGTGTCAGTGAAAATAGTATCAATTGCAGTACTTGATTCATTTTGATTTCTAGTGGAAAACTGTATTGTGCTGAAGAGATTACAACAATTTAAAACTGAGTCCAGTTGCCTCTTCCCTTCAGTATCTATAAGATAATTTACATTTATGTCTCTGCATTTTATTAATTTCAAATCTGATTGAAAGAATTTTTTAATTATAACTCCCTATCTATTGAGAAATGACTGAAAATTGCCAGAAGGTGATCTGTGAACTGTTATCACAAAAATTTTTGTATATGAAAGTTCTAAAAGAATTGCACACACCTCAAAACCCTTATCTTTACAAAATTCAAGAAAATTTTAAAATTTCAAAGCTTTGTGTATAAAAATACAAACCCCCCCCTCCATCACAGAATTGTTTGCAATACTCAGCACCAAGTATATAGTTCTCAATGGGTACATAATTTATTTGTGTATGTTATTATGCGTTATTTATTTGTATATATTATTGTGTTATGTATTTATGCAATATGCATTTTGTACATCTCTTCCTTTAGAATTCTTACAATTTCAGTCATTGATCTTAATTCAGATGTGATGATAACAACTCCATTTTCAAGTTCCTTTTATTCTTATTATTATTTTTTTTTCATCTTCTTCTTAAAATGGAATGTCCATGTTCATTCACTATGTTCAAGTTTGATTAAAGTACCCTATATTATTAAGTCATTAAAGGCAGTTTTGAACATATATATGCCAAAAAGCATTTATATTGGATTTTTTCAATCACATATAAGATATGGAATAATATTTTGGGGAGAGTATAATGGAAGTAAAATGGCATTTAGGGTACAAAGAAGTGCCATTTAAATAATCGGTAGTGCAAATAAGTGTGAGTCATGTAGGCAACTTTTTATGGATTATAGAACCCTGACAGTGACTGCTTTATATATTTTAGAAGTGTTATGTTACACAAAAAGGTGTAAGGAAATCTGAAACAAAATTTTTCTGTTCATGGTCATAAACGAGAAGTAAACCGATCTTTCATGTGCAATTCTGCAATACAGTTTTACTTAAGAAAAGTGTCATCATCATCATCATTTATTTTCCTTCTGTAGATCCGCACAGGATTACAAAATCCAAATGGATATGGAAATCGTCACATTTTTGGGAAAACAAGGAGTAAAACCATTACAAAGTGTACATCAATAACAAAGCTCAGTACAATATTTAAAGTTTTGGCACAATAAGAATTAGTTAGTATAATAAAATATAATAAGGATAATGGCATATGTTAAAACAAAATTAAAACAGTTACTGAACAGAGGTTCAGTGCATTCCAGATTATAATTAAAATCTTCTTCAGGTAGTATACAAACAAATTATAGTACAAATTGGTAGATGTGTATCCAAATGTAAATTTAACATTTCTGAAGGTCAAAATATTCCTACAAGGAAAAAAAGGATTTTTCATATAAAAATTTTTGTAAACCCACTTTAAATTTCTTAGGATTATTAAACTCTGTTTTTATACCAGAAGGAAGCGCATTGAATACCTTAACAACTAAATAATACACTCCTTTCTGGTATTTAGCCACATTCACATAAGGTTAGTGGTTAATATGGAGATCAAACTATAAAACAGACAGAAAGTATAAACAAAATTGAAAAACATTAAACTCTTAATAAAAGAATTAAAATCCTTACTATTGAGCCACTTCTTTTACCAAGGTGATGAGTTTTTCGAGTACAGTTGGTTCGTACAGTATTTTTATCAACTTTATCAGATTCATACATCACGCCATGGCTCGGCTGGTCGAAAATATGTAGGATCCCTGGTTATCGGCGGTACCAACTGTCACGTGCCATGAAAATTTTATGGAACACAAGTGCGATGCAGACTACTAGAACGTTAGAGATTACACATCATGTCCATGAAGTATGGCATCAGGATTAGGAAATGCAGGTAACAATAAATTCGTACCGGATGTTTACAGTCAAAGGTAGAGGCTGACTTAAGTTTACAAGGTGATTAAAATGAATACTTATGTCACGTAACCTAACCTAACCTAAGAAATTATAGATGGAACTAATATAAACAGCTTTTCCTACTCAAAAGACCGTTCTTTATGATTGTACCACGAAGAACGATGTATAGATATTTTGGTTAAAACTTCACGAACTTATGTCGTGGACTGTAAACACTCTGTCCAAAAATGTTTTTCTTCCATTGCACGGAATAAACAGTAACAAAAATCTGTCCAGTATTGGTGTCGCATATGTTAAAACATGGCGTGCATCATTTAAACAACTTTGTCCATACCAGTTTATACCAAAGGAGATGAGGACATGTTCTAACTTTAGAAGTGTAGATATTGACTACCTCTGAAGTGCTTCATTTTGAGGTAAATTTAAAGACATTAGTGTATGTTTGACATTGTCCATTTGCACTGTGAAACAGTCCAGATTGTAACTATGGATTCCGTGATGTAAACAGTTAGTAGTGTATGTCCGGTACTAATATTTTAAGAATGTAGCAACTAACTAATTTGTAATTCTAATTTAGACAAGTGGTTTTTTGTGAGCTAGGAACTTAAATTTTAAGTATTGTTAGATGAATTTCACGTTTTATTTTTAAACATGTAGGTGTAAGAATACTTGTTACCATCACTAAGCTTTATTTTGTTGATCAGACCTGGAATATGACCACTGTGCTCCTCTTCCACTGCCAAAAAAGTTGGTGTGACAAAATAAAGGTTCATTTTGCACTATTAAGTGCTGTCTTGACAGTATCAGAGTAAGATGTCTACAGTGGGTTAAGCCACTCCATACCTACTAACAAACACATCATTCTGAGATGAGTTTCACTTCAGGGTAGGCATGAGCACTGAAAATTCTGAATTCAAGCTAACAGCCAGTATATTAAAAGGCGATGAAAAAAAATTGGATCTTGGAAAAATATTATTTGACCTTAGACAAAGGCTTGTGGCTGTAAATCACAAAATCTTGTTAACAGAATTACAGGTTCTTGGTATTCAAGGAACTAGAGGGCAGTAAAATACAGTACTCCTCAGACATTAAGGCCTTTGCTTTCTCTAACACATATGAATGATCTTCCACCAACAATGAATACCATACAGGAACACAAAATATATGCTGATGGCCCTGTATTATACTTGGGTAAAAATATTACTGATTTTTGTAATGTGGAGAATATAATTCTCTTCCATGGGCTAAATTTTTTACTGTACATACATTTACAGTGCATCAATCTGATATTCGTCCGTCAACAGGTGATTGTGAAACATGTAAGAAAATATAGGTTGCTCAACGCATCTGAGTAAAAAACATACTAAATAAGAGTATATACACAATATATGTTGGAGAGACAATGAAGTAAATACAGGGTCTAACAGGCTGAGCCTAAATCTTGATAAAAAAATTAGCATTTCTTATGAGCATTTCACCACAATATGCATTAAGTACAGGATGTAATGAAAAGTACATGGTGATGTAAATAAAGAATTACATGGTTTATGATAAACAACTATGTAATTTGGAAGAGTCATTTTGATTGAACAACCCTACACATTTTTAACATAAGGATTAAATACAATCTTCACAGACCATTTACCAACCTTTTCTGTTTTCAGAAAGGTGCCCACTATGTCAGCATCAAAATATTCCACTATCTTCTAACAAGTCTTAAACGTCCGACACACTTCCTTTACTTAGTGCATTAATTCTTAATGTTTAAAAATGGCTCTTAAACCTATTCAAGATTTTTGTTTTAAGTCAATAAATTGTATTACAGTTGTTATGTATGTAAGTATTTAATGGAACATTTAAGTACTTTGAATTTTACTTATCTGTATGTTTTGTATTTTACAACTTATTCCACAGTCTGACCACTGTTTATATCGAAGGAATGTATGCAGATATGTAAGTATGTAAGCATAGGTATTGATTTATAGATTCATAATGCTTCCTTTCTGTTTGTGTGAGGAAATATGCTTAGTAGTCTGGGGTTTTTAACAAATGGATTGATTGCACTTATGAGTGTACTGGGATTGTCTGTTACAGCGTCCGATATACTGATTGAGTTCTTGGAAGTTGCAGTGCATAATATCTTGTATGTAAGGAACATTTATCCACCAAGTATATTTGTCAGAAGAAAGAAATATGGAGTTCCAGTTCAAATGTCAACCCATCCCTATTTAAATGAGTACATAACAGAATGTCTTAAAACCATAAGGGACTTACTGCAGAAGAATGAAGTGAGAAAAGTAACTGTCACATTTTTTAATGAAAGTCAGAGAGCAATTGAGAGATTTGTGTTTGATATTCTGGATCTAAACAAAACACTGAACCAGTAAGTACATGGAAATATTTTATATAGTGCCACATGCCTCCAGAAAGTTTGTAAAGGGATGGAAACTAAAGTCTGGAACATAATGTCAGCTTATATGGAAAATGTTTCCAATATGTTGACTATTTACATAAGCCTCTTTGGCATGAACCCCCTGTACCTGAACTGTTGCACAATTTCTTGCAAGATAGATGCTTTACAGAGGGTCAAACATAAAGTGTTGTGACTAGGTCTGTAGAGACAGAAACACCTGCAGTAAGAAGAAAATTATTTCTCCTCAAAATATCTCATTCAACTGCAAAACAATTTGTACATCTCTATAATAGTTGCACAGAACAGTCATTGAAGGCATCCAGAGTTACTGTATTTAATATGGTGGTTACATTCCACCAGATGTTGTTGACGTTCCTGAAATCTTATACCTTGAAGACAGTTTTCACTTTAGGAAATGGTGAAGTTGGCTGGCATGAGGTCAGGTGAGTGAGGTGGGTGGCTGTTCATCACACTGTGATGTGCAAGGAGGCACTCCACAATCATGGCAGAAGGAGCCAAATGCTTTTTTGAAACTCTTCATGAAGAATCTGATGAATCACCTCCCAGTTGATCATCAGTTTTAAGGTCATTTGATGGTTCAGTACTATGGGGCTTTGACGATTATGTGTGACTCCCTGACACAATCTCCCTTTTTTGGACTTTGTTCATTGTCTAAATTTCACAAAACACTATGTTTTGGAAGCTAGCTTCTTTGCATGGAGGCAGAAGCAGAGCCAGCTTCTGAAATACTGTTTTTTTTAAATTTAGATGATGGACAAAGTACAAATAAAGGAGAATGTTTCAGTGAGTCATTTGGTGGTGTCTGCATACCAGTTCACAAACTTTTGCAACTATTTTCAGATTGTGAGCAGTTGATGGCCGCCAACTCCTTGGATCATCTTGAGAGTCGTTAACCCCCTCTCTGAATCTTTCAATCCATTTAGTCACATGTACAAGATATGGCTTCACTTTTGTAGACAGTTTGAAGCATTTCTTATGTGTATGCTGATGTTTACCCTAGTTATAAACATTGCTTTATGTTTGCTCTTTGTTCTGTGATGACCAAAAAAAAAAAGTTTATATTCTGGGCTGGTACAGATGAACTGATTGAGCTGTAATTATTTTTCATTAATCCCTGACAGTCATAACATGAACCAGCAGAAACTAGTTACATTTGGTGTGTGTACCAAAATCCTACTTGCATGATAGCATCAGCCCTGGAATCTTAATGTAAAAGGTAAAGCAGTCCCGTTACAGGCCTGGAGTGGTCCAGAGGGTTCCAGGAAGTTAAGGTTCCCAGATTTCATGACAATGGCACAGGATGGTGGTAAAGTTGTCAGCCTTACGCACCGGCTGCCTTTACCCCCAGGAAATACACCTGGTACTCATTTCTGTTAGAGGCTGAGTCGACCCCAGGGCCATAGTGCGACCGGAAGGATTATGTCACTGAAAAATTGCAATGACACCATCGGGAATCGAACCCGCGACCTGCCGGTTTGTAGCGTAGTGCCTTAACCACTACGCCACCGCGCGCCCCACTTCATACTTATTAGTCTCAAATATTCTCTTCACTACCCTGACTGAGGAAACTCGTTCAAGCAGTAATGCATCTGAGTTGTACTTGTTAAGTCTGAATTTCAGCCAGAACAAAGGTTAGGATCTCCATGGTTTTATTCTGTCTCCGTAGGCAAACTCCAGGTGGTAACTTGAACTACACCACGGCCTTGACACCTTTTGCAGTTTAATGGATGAACATTAATTTGCTAAATTTCAGGCTATCACCACAGGGTAGCACTACAAAGCACTGGTCTGCAGTTACTTACTGATAGTTTTGGAGACCCTACTGGTCTAAGCTGTTCAAAAAGGGCTGGAACAATGCTTGGACTGCTTGCCATTGCAGATGGCACCAATAGGCTATCCCACAACATGAGTAATCAGCAACCAACACAAAGCAATATTCAAGATGAGTGGGGGGGGCCTCAAGAACTTATCTGTTGAGAGTTGTCTTGTGATCAATTTAATACACATTCTGGTGTTTTATGTTACATGTTTCAGTTTCTTATACCATACATCTCCTCCTCCATTTTCCTCGGTTCTTGGTGCTATTCTTTTGTCTCTCCCACTTACTTTTCAACTTACACTTCTCCAAATTCCTCACTTCTGTCACTTTAACACAAAAAATTATATTCTTGCAAGCCATCAGCTCATATGTATTTAACTATTTACAGTATATCCATTCACTGCTAAATGAACCATACATAAATAAGTCCTCACCACCCTACTCTCAAATATACTTACTTACTTACTTACTCCATGGAGCAGAGTACTTCTTGAGAAGCTAACTGGTTCTGCAGCTAGTCAAGAAATTCCCCGCATTTTTGGAACCCGAAGGTTCA
>Ga0209629_10001024_pt1 | contig 16748 bp, 14 predicted proteins | sample TergutCu122P5_FD_187286 | JGI IMG/M metagenome (GOLD analysis project Ga0209629, IMG submission 187286) | Cubitermes ugandensis P5 segment gut microbial communities from Kakamega Forest, Kenya - Cu122 P5 (SPAdes) (version 2) | ecosystem: Host-associated > Arthropoda: Insects > Digestive system...
GACATGGCGCCCAAGGCTTCCAAAACAAAATATTCCGGCGCGGTCAACGTCGGCAAAGAAATTAAACAGCAGACTTTTGACGTCAACCATTCCGAATATGACGTGACCACTTTATATATGGGTTTCGGGCCGGAGGACGACACGCAGTATAATTATGAAAACCCCTACTATTTCCCGAAAGGCTCCATCAAAATTAATTTGACCGAAAGGGCGTACGCGCTTATAAGATTTTACTATGATTACGTGGTGCCCAAGTACGGCAAAAATTCGCCGGAGGCAAAAGGGATAGTGGCGTTTTTCGTCATGCTTTTTTCGCATGAAAGCCTGCACGGCTACCAGCTGAAAACCTCTCCCGTTCTGGATTTCAAAAGGGCTGCCGCGCGCGGCCTTCTTACCCCGCTGCTTGACAACAGGGACGTTGAAAGCGATTTGTTTAACAAAATCGCGGACGGCAGCCGCAAAATCGTAAATTATGAAGAGGACGCCATTAACCAGGACTCCACGGTGACCAGCGGGCTTTACAATGTTTTCCACGCCGCGGTTGAAGCCTCCGCCAAGTGGAAAGAGGACCCGGAACTCCAGGCCGAATATCCGCTGCTGTTCGGCCCCGGCAGCAATTTCTATGAATATTATATGGTAGACGAGGACAATGACGCTAAACTGACCGCGGAAAAAACCGCGAAAGGCGAGCAAATTTCCGGCTTCACGCCTTTGACCAAATATACTTACGCCGTGGAATACCAGCCTTTGCAGGCGTTCAAAAGAATGGTTGAAATAAACAACGCGCTTAAAAACGGCGGCAAGTGCGCGGATTATACTACGGAAGTCACGAATTTGTTTGACCAGACCATGGACCTTATGTCGCCGTGGTACGGCAGAACCGTCCGCAGCGCCAACGACGTTGAAATCGTGAAAACCATAAAAGCGGTGGAAGCGTCCGAATCCGGCCTTCCGGAAATAAAAGCCGCGGTCGCAAAAGAGTTTGACGCTTTTGACGGGTTGTGCCGGTAAAGATACCCGTTTCGTCCCTAATCGTTAAGGGTTAGATTTTTTATGGGTCTTTAATACCGCTTGAAAGCGTACAGGCTGGATACTATACTTTAATTATCGAGGTGTCTGTATGTCCGCCGGGGGAATTTTTATGAGAAAAGTTACATTATCATTTTTGCTTATGTATTTAGCGGCCAGTCCTTTCGCTCAGACGCTGGACGGGCTTACGAATTATACGAATGACAAGTCCGCGATAGCTAACATAACGGCTGTGTATAACGCGGCGTGCCCGCAGGACGGCAAGCCGGATGATTGCCGGAGAAAATTAAATTATGACAGCTACGTCTTCACAATCCGGCCAGAGGGCAACTCGGCTCTGATTTTGTTTTTGCTGAGCCGGGGTTTCGGCGTGAAAGCTTATTACATCGGGGAGGAAGTTTTCAACCTGATGGCCCGGCTCCAAATGCCTTATGACGAACAAAGCGCGCAGGTTTTTAAAAGCGTTATTGAAACGGCCGCCGCGCCGGACCCGGACTTCAAACCTTATGAAAGAAACAATGAAATTTTTAAAGAGCTGGTGACGGCGCAAAACCTGCGGACCGGCTATTCCCCGCTGCACAATATCGCGCTTTACACGCCGGTGAACAAAAACTTTCAGCTTTCCGGCGGCGCGGCGCAGAACAGGCTGGACTCTTTCCAGTCTTTGCTGGCGGACGCTTTGGGTTCCAATCCTAAGCTTCAGCCGTATTACTGCGACGCGCTGTCCAAGACGGACAAAAGCGGCGACAACGCTTTAAACATCGCGGTAAACAATGACAATAAAGAGGCGTTTTACAATTTAATAACCGCCGCCAAAAACGCCAAATGCGATTTGGGCGGCGTATTGGGGGACGCAAACTCCAAAACGTCGGTAAGGTACGCGGCGGCCAAAAACGACAAGAAAAATAAAGACGGTTTTTATAACAACGTCATAAATCTGCCCGGCGGCGGCGTTTCCCCCGACGCGGTACAGCAGAAACTGCTTGAAGCCGGCAAGAACCGGCAGGATAATATCAAAAAAGTTACCGCGGATGCCAACGCCATACCGGGAAACGGCGGGAATAATCTTAAGGGAACCGCCGGCATAACCATCCCGCAGACGGACAAGACCTCTGCCGCAGAAAAGCAGGAACCTGTTCCCGCGCAAAAAACGGCTGCGGAAACAAAACAACAGCCCGCGCAGAAACCGCAGAACGTTCCTCCCGACGCGCGGCGGGACTCTAAAAAACTGCCGGTCACAGACGCTAATCTGGAGTGGGCCAAGTCCAATATACCGGACAAACAAATGAAGGAAGCGGCTAAAATGCTTAACCGGGTTGACGCTGGCAAGGTTTTGAACAGTTCCGCCGAATATATGCAGGGTTACGCACATTGGTATAAAAAAACTATGAAGGCCAAAGGCAGCCCGTTTGCGCGTTTGGACATAAATAAAGAGAACAAAACAAAAGTTAACTCAGCCTACGAAGACGCCGTGCGGGGTTACATAGCTAAAAATCTCCCCGACGACGCCGTCGTACAAAAAAAGCTGGCTGACTGCGCCCCGCTTACCGCTAAGTGGCGGCTTAAACCCAAAAAATTTAATACGAATACGTCGGGGTTAGACGATATTCAGTATGGAATTATTGACGCGTCCGGCGCCGCGTATGTATCTGACCCGTGTTTTGATTCAATGAGGGGGCCCGCGAAGAAGACTAAAACCCCCGCGCCCGTTACGCAGGTGAAAACGAAAAAGAAAGACAGCGTCGCGGATAATTCTGTTTCCGAAGCAACGCAGGTCACACAAACGCCCGAGTCCGCCCCGCGGCAGTCTGTTAAGGAAGCGCCGCCCGCGGCTGAGAAAAAGGACCAGTCTGAGACGCAGACGACGGCAAACAAATCCCCAGTTATCCCGCTGGAGGATGTAACGGTGCAGCTCCCGCTGGTAAAAAATAAACATCCGGGGCCCATGCCGGCTGTTTACAATATTAATAAGGATTCTCTTTCCGCATATTACGGCGCGGACAATTTTGACTATATCGGGCGGCGCGCGGAACTATTGGCGGCCTTGAGCAAAGATATTTTAAATATGGCGGCGGAAGGGCAGTCAAATACGCCGGAATTTTCAACAAAATATGACGCGCTGAAAAAAGGAATATTGGGTCTGTCCAAAGATATAAAAGGAATAAAGATGAACGCCGACCCCGCGCTGCTTTATTACAAGCAGTTGTCACAATAGCTTAAGGGCAAGCGGATAAAATACCATATAATATCCCCCGGTTCCGCCGGGGGATTTTTATTTTGCGGTAAAAATACCGCTTGAAAATATATCAGGAAACTACTATACTTTAACTATTCGGCCGTATATATACCCCGTCGGGAGAATTATTATGAAAAAAATCATCTTGCCGTTTTTGCTTTTGTGTTTTGCCGCGGGTGCTTTCGCGCAGGCGGGGAAAACGTTTTTGACGGAACTTCCCGAACGCACAAAGAACGCCCAGCTTATAAAAGACCTGACGGAAGTTTATAATCTCAGCTGCCCGCAGGACGGGGACCCGGCGGCCTGTTTCAGCAAACTCAATCTCGACAGCCACGTTTTCCAAATCAAGCCGGCGGGCAACGGCGATTTGATTTTATTTTTGATGAGCTGGGGATTTGGCCTGAAGGCTTATTATATGGGGGACGAAATTTTTAACCTGATGGCCCGGCTTCAAATGCCTTTTGACGAAAAAAAAGCGTTGGCTTTGGAAAGCATTATCGAAACGGCCGCCAAGCCGGACCCGGACTTCAAACCGTATGAAAGAAATAATGAAATTTTTAAAGAACTGGTGACGGCCAAAAATTTGCAGACCGGCTACAACGCTCTGCACAACGCAGCGCTTTATACGCCGGTGAACAACAACATTAAATTTGTGGACGGCGTACAGCAGAACGCGCAGCCTTCTTTCCAAATCACGCTGCTTGACGGCATGAGCACAAATAAAAGTTTTCAGCCGTATTTCTGCGAAGCGCTTGCGGCCTCGGATAAAAGCGGTCTCAACGCTTTAAACCTTGCCGTTAACAGCAACAATAAACAAGCGTTTTTCAATTTAATATTAGCCGCCCACAAAGCCGGCTGTTCCAAAGACGATATGGACAAAATACTGAATAACCCGGGAACGGCGAATTCCGTTTTTGCCGCCGCGGCTAAGAACAACGCGAAAAATAAGGACAGTTTTTATTTTGACGCAATAAAAGCGCTTTTCCCGCAGAATATACGGGACACCAATATTCAGTCCGCCGGCGGGACGGCCAAAAATAATGAACAGACGCCCGCGCAGGACCAGGAAAAAATAAAAAAAGCGGCTGAGAAAAGAGCAAACAAAGCGACCAAAGGCCTTGAAAAGTTAGGCAATCCGTCTGACCTTGAGGCCGCGGCTTCCGGCGCGGATAAGACCGCGTCTTCGTCCAAACAGTCCAAAAAAAATAAACAGGAAAAAACCGAGCAGACGGCCGCGGCGCCCGTAGTCGCCGCAAACGCGGAAACAAAAGCCGAGCCTCAGCAGAATCCCGGCGAGGAGCAGAATAAAAAACATCTGCCCGTCACGCCGGAAAATCTGTCGCAGGCCCGGGCCAATTTAAGCGTGCCGCAAAAAGAAAAAGCTTTGCAGCAGCTCAACCGCATTGAGGCGGACAAGGCTTTGGGCCTCACTAATAAAGACAAGCAGACCAGAAAAGACCAGGCGGCTTACATAAAAACAATGCTTGCCAAAGGCAGCCCGTTCGCGAATTTTGACAATTCGGACAAAGACAAAAACCAGCAGGTGGTGGCGGCGTATAATAAGTCGGTGGAGGATTATAAAAAATCCCTCGGTTCCGACGACGATAATTCTGTCACGCAGTTAAAATTAAAGCAGTGCGACGTCCTTGCCGGAGCTCTGAGGAAGGGAGATAAGCGCGCAAAAGCCGCCGATCTGGAAACTATTCAACAGGATATTATTGACGCGTCCGGCGGCAAATATATTGACCACGACTGTTTTTACACCATGAAAAACGACGCAGGCGGTAATACGGCCGCGCCGGCGCGGAAAGAGATTGAGGAATTAACGCCGGTCGCAAAAACTTCCTCGGGCGCGCAGCCGCAGCCCGCGGCCGGGACGGTAAATACATCCCCTGCCTTTTCTGCGGACGATTTGACAAAAAAACTGCCGCTGGAAAAACATAAATATCACGGGTCCGTGCCCGAAGGCGACGAAGCGATTAATCCGGCGTATCTTATGCAATATTACGGCGGTAAGAATTTTGCGCTTATTCAAAAGCGCGTTGAGCAGCTTGTGGCTTTGCAAAAAGATATTGTGACAAATGATAATGCGCCTGACGTTTATAAAAAAGAAGACGCGTTGAAAGCGGGGTTCGTGCAAATGAGTAAAGATATAAATAAGGCGGGGCTGAGCGTTCGTCCCGCGATGCATTATTACAGCCATCTGCTGGCTAGCCCTCTTCCAAACAGTTAAAATACAAAAAAATCCCCCGGCCAAACCGGGGGATTTTTTTGTAACGTTCGATTTAGAAAGTAAGCCTTGCGCCGATATTGCCGGAAAACGCCTGATACACCTGCCCTTTCTCATAGCCGATATTTGCGAACAAATACGAGAAGGAAGCCAGGCGGATATTGAGGCCCGTTGAAATTTCCGCGCCCAAACCGCCCACGTCGGACTTCATATCCGCGCCCGCGAAGTTTATGTCCGTTTTGCCAAACCACTCATTATATACGCCGAGTTCCACGAAAGGCCGGTAGCGGGTACAGTTGCCGTCCGGCGCGTGGGAAACCTGGAAGCGCAGCGCGGTCATCAGGCTCTGCGTGGCGCCGTACAACACGTCGTCCTTCATATTTGTTGAGTGCTGTCTGGAAGGAGCGTAGGCAAAGCGGACTTCCGCTTTAGGCTCGAGCACAAAATTTCCGGCGGCAAAATCTTTGCCCGCCCCGAGGCTCGCGGCGGCAAAATTTCTGTCCGCGTCATAAGCTATAACTTCTCCGTCGGCGGAAATATTTTGCATTTTCATATCGGCCCAGAAATACCGCGCCGTCAAATCCGCGAACCAGCCGCCGTCGTTAAACCATACGGCGTAAGGCCCCGCGCTGGGGACCGTTCCCGCGCCCGTACCGTCGGACGCGCCGGTTTGTTTTACTCTTATGTCGCCCGTGTGAAGATACCCGCCCATGAGGCCGAGATACAAAAGCGACGCGCCGGTTGAGACGGCTTTAAAATCCACTCCGCCTTCCGCGCCGAAGATCGTCATGTCCGCGGAAATTTTTTCGTCCACGTTCAGGCGTTTGCCGAAAGCGCGGGCCCAAAAGCCCGCCGGGCAGCAGCCGTCGCCGTGCAAGTCGCCCATGCGGCCGCGCAGTTCGTCCATGCCGGTTTTGACGAGGGTGAGGTGCAAGGCGGGCATATTTGCTATCGTGTTCGCGGTGTTGGTCAGCGCGCCGTCGGTTTTCAGATACCAGTTCTGGTCGGAGGCGTGGTTGAGCGTGTACTCATACGCGCCCGTGTCCACCTTGCCTCCGGCGAGAGAGAACGCCGCGCTTTTGTCCGTCGCGTTAGTAACGTCCACGACGAGTATGCCGTTTGAACCGTCCGGCGTGGCCGCGCCGTTGGCCCCCTTGGACGTGACGTATAAAGTCGCGTTCCCGGTCGCGGGGCCGCCGTTGACGACGAGCTTGTCCGTGCTTGTCCCGCCGCCGTCAAAATATGTGTTGATGTTCAGCTTGCCGCCGCTCGCGTTCCACGTGTTGACGGTCAGCGTGTTGTACGCGCTTCCTCTCAAATCAACCGCGCCGTTTGTGACGTTCAAAACATTCGCGGCGTTTGACGTGAGAAAGTGCAGAGTTGAATTTGAAATATTATTTATTCCGCCGAAAAAATCCCCGTAAACGCTTGTAAGCCCGGCCGTCTGGTCAAACGTTCCCAGGAAATTTTTATTCTGCGCCGCCGCGCCGAGTATCATTTCCCCCGACGACGTTTTTTCTATCTGCGCGACGCCGTCATTGCTCGCTATGCCGCCCTGGAACTCAATTATTCCGCCCGTCCCGGAGATTGTGAGGACGGGGGGAACGGCGTCGGAGTAGCTTGTGTCGCTCAGCAGATAAACGTCGTTCGCGCCGGTGACGTCGGTATTATTTTTAAACACCGTCGCTTTTCCGGCGGCGGTTTTTAAGGTTATGTTTCCGTCCAGATTAAATAACGCGCCGCCCGCGTCCATGGCGGAATTGCCGTCAAACACCGCGCCCGCGCCGATTGTCAATTGGCTGAACTCATTGCCTATCGCGCCCGCCTGCTGGCCCGCGGCGGTGGCTTTATTATTTAAAAACTGCGCGTTTTCGCCTATGGACATTGTCGCGCCGGCCACGTTGGCTATGGCTCCGGCGTACTGGGACAAGTTGTTTTGAAACACCGCGTTGTCTCCCACCGTGACCGTGGAACCGATGTACATATTGGAAATTGCCGCGCCCATGCCGGCCTGGTTGTCCTGAAAATTTGCGTCGTTGCCGATTGTCAGGACGGAGCCTTCGTTGGAGATCGCTCCTCCCCACTCGTTGAGCGCGGTGTTATTGATAAACTGCGCGCGGTCCCCTATTTTGGTAAACGCAACGCCCGTGCCCACGCTGTCGTTCATGGATATTGCCCCGCCGTCATACGCCGTCGCTTTATTGCCCTGGAAAATTACGTCGTCCCCGAAAGTCATTTGGTAGTTGCTGTAAACCGCTCCGGCGAAAGCGGAGGTGTTGTTAAGAAATTTCGTGCCGTCGGCCACGGTCAGCGCAAGCTGGTTATAAATCGCTCCTCCGCCCATGCCGCCGGTTTCGGTGTTATTTTGGAAAACGACGTTAGGGCCTATATTCGCCGTCGACGTGAAAAGCTTATTATCGCTGGCCATTAACGCCCTGTTGAAATTCTGGAGAGTTATATTGCTCAGCGAGAAAGCCGTCCCGCCGTGGAAGTCCGTGATGAGCCCTTTGTACGACGGCGCGCCTGCGGAAAACAGATAGCCGCCGCCGTCAATGGCTTTGCTGCCGGCGGTAGTGGGCGCGGCGCCCGTCGTCGCGATACTGCCGGTCATTGAGACGGACGATTCGGCGGAGTTATTGATAAGAGAATACATGGTCGTCCAGTCCCCGGCGGGCGTTGCGAAACTTTTGCCGGCGCAGACAACCGCGGTTAACATCGCCGCGAAAACGGCGCGCGCAAACCCATTTTTTAAATCAGGCGTTTTCATATAGCGCCTCCTTTTTCCCCGATGCGTTAATATTCAGTATAACATATTTGCCGTTAAATGTTAGGAAAACTAACTAATAATTTTCACGCCGCGCTAAAAAATTAATCGTTTTGGCTTAAGCGTCTAAAGTTTTCCTTTAGCGCGGCTAGGCAATATGGTTTAGACAAAAAAAGCCCCGCTTTTTTAAGCGGGGCTTTCTTATTTTACGGAATTACTTATATTTTGTTTGAGTCTATTTTTACGCCCGGGCCCATCGTGGAGCTCATGCTGACGCTCTTTATGTAAACGCCTTTGGACGTGGCGGGCTTGATTTTGACAATTACGTCAAGCACCGCTTTTGCGTTTTCCGCGATTTTGGCCGCGTCAAAAGACGTCTTGCCTATCGTCGTGTGGACAATGCCGTAAGCGTCAGCCTTAAACTCAATCCTGCCCGCTTTTAATTCTTTGATGGCCGTGGCCAAATCAAAGGTGACGGTGCCGCTTTTCGGGTTTGGCATGAGGCCGCGGGGGCCTAAAATTTTGGCGGCTTTTGAAAGGTCCTTCATCACGTCCGGCGTGGACAGAAGAACGTCAAAATTAATATTGCCTTTTAAAACTTCTTCGATAATGTCGTCCCCGCCGACGAAGTCCGCGCCGGCCTTCTGCGCTTCCTGCGCCTTTTCGCCTTTGGCCACGACGGCGATTTTTTTGGTCTTACCCGTGCCAGCCGGCAAAACGACCGTGCTCCTGACCTGCTGGTCAGCCTTTTTTACGTCTATGCCCAGCGCGACGTGCAGTTCCACGGTCTCGTCAAATTTCGCTTTGGCGTTGTCTTTAACTATCTTCGCGGCTTCCGCCGTGGAATAAGCTTTTGTGTTGTCAAAAGACTTTTTTGCGGCTTCCATTCTTTTTCCCATAATACTCTCCTTTATTGAAGGTCGTAACGGGGCCTGCGCCCCTGCCTCAACTCTTTTATTTTTTCCACGTAACTTCGAATCTCATTGTGCTGCTGAATTCGTTAATAGGACGTATAACTTCGCCTTTCCAGTCCGTTTTCACGCATACTCTCATAGAAACTATATTATTTGACGGCCTGTTGAGTTTCAATTCATAACAACTGTGGGGTTTTTTACTATATTTTTTAGTATCTTCTTCCGTTTGTGGCTGATAATCTTTTACGAACCAATCATCAGAATCGCTGTTATAAAACTTTATGTCTTTTTCATAACCCGGATCGACCGACATAATTTCTTTAAAAACTTCCATCTGCTCCGCAGTTACTTTTGTGTTGTCATACGCGTAGTCTTTTCCCACCGCGAAAACGGCGGAAAAAGACAGACACAAAATTATGACAGGCAGAAATTTTTTCATGGCGGAAGTTTTTACCCGACAATATCAACGCCCATGCTGCGCGCCGTGCCTTTGACCATTTCCGCCGCCTGCTTTACGTCTTTGGTGTTAAGGTCGGGCATTTTTTCGGCGGCTATTTCTTCGCACTGTTTCTGCGTGAGTTTGCCCACTTTGTCTTTGTGCGGCGCGCCGGAACCTTTGGCCGCGCCTATTTTTTTGACAATCAGCACCGCCACCGGCGGCATCTTTGTGATGAAGGTGAAAGACCTGTCTTCATAAACCGTTATGACGACGGGTATCTTTATCCCTTTTTCCAGCTTTGCGGTTTTAGCGTTAAACTGCTTGCAGAAGTCCATGATGTTCACGCCGTGCTGGCCCAAAGCAGGGCCGACCGGGGGGGCCGGATTCGCCGAACCCGCGCCGATTTGCAGTTTAATGTAACCTTTTATTTTCTTCTCTTTTGCCATACTGTTGACTGCTCCTTTTTACGACAAATTTTTAATCCAGGCCCAGCCTGAAATAACCGTAAATATTTTTCTGCGCGTCCGACATGTCTTTTCCGGCCAGATAACCGCAGATGTTGACAAAATAATCTTTGTAATCCGAATCGCAAATTTTGCGTATGTCAGGGTACGCGTTATAATGGTAAGAATACGGCGCGATAAAATGTATTCTGTAAACGTCCCGCCCGCCCTGACGCTCCCCGCGCGGCCCCAGCATAGGCCTGTATCCCGGCGGATAGGGCGTATATATCACCCTGAAAAGACTGGGCCCGTTGTAATTTATGTCCGCCCGGAAACCGTCAAGTTTATAATCCCCGCCCAGCTGGCTCAGGTCATTGGGAATTTTCCCGGTGCGCTTGTTATACGCGACTGCGGCGGCAAGCATTTCTTCCACCATGCCGTAAGCGGCTCTCGCCTTTGCCCGTTCTTCGTCAAGAGAAACGTCGTCATTAACAACAGACTCCTGCTTAACGATGACAACTTCTTGCTTGGGCGTAACCGCGGGCTGAGAGATTTTTATAGCCGCCAGGTCAGAAGATATTTGGTCCAGTTTCTCGTTCATCTGCTTAAGCTGCGCGGCAACGTCGTTGTCCGGCTGCTTCTCGGTCTTCGCGCTCGTCATGCCCATGTCGCACGCCATTAGCGCTAAACACAAAACGGGAAAGAATATCTTTTTCATAAATTAATTTATTTTTTCCACCTGCAAAAAATCCAGCTCCACCGGCGTAGAGCGGTCAAAAACGTTCACCATGATTTTGAGTTTGGTCTTCGCGTTGTTGACTTCCTGCACCACGCCTATAAAGTGTTTGAAAGGGCCTTCCGTTATGCGAACGGACTCGCCGTTTTCAAACTGTATAATGTGTTTGGGTTTGCCGTCGCCGGGGCGGATTAATTCCAAAATGGCCGCAATCTCTTCCTCCGGCAGCGGGACGGGAGTGGGGTCGCCCAAAAACCCGGTCACGCCGGCTATGTTGCGGATAAACCAGTAGGTCTCGCTTGACAAAAGCATTTCAACCAAAACGTAGCTGGGAAAAAATTTTCTTTTCCGCTGGACTTTTTTGTTTTGTTTGACCTCAACCACGTCTTCTGTCGGCACAAGGACCTGGAAAACGCGGTCGTTAAAATTATGCGTCTCGGCCTGAATGAGGATTTTTTCTTTTACTTTATCCTCGTGCCCCGTCTGGGTGTGAACTATGTACCACGCTCTGTTCTCAGCCATTTTAAGCCCCCAGGCCCAGGAAGTAGCCTATGCCTTTGGCCAAAACCCAGTCAATGAACCCGACGTAGACGGCCGCCAGGCCGCAGACAATGCCCACCAGAATGGTGGACTGTATGACTTCCTGTCTGTTGAGCCATTTAGACTTTTTGAGTTCGGAATAACACTCGTTGAAAAAAACAATCACTTTATTCATATGTTATGTCTCACTTAATTTTACAGCCTTTATCAAATCTTTTTTGCAAAGATTTTGAGATGGATTTGAATTTTTCCCGTAGGGAGGTACATTGGCAGGCAACGCGCGAAGCGCGGGCATGTCCGACCGAAGGGAAAAATTCAAAGACGTTCAAAAGCTTTAGCAAAAAACAGGAGCGGAAGGAATCGAACCTTCAGTCCTGGTTTTGGAGACCAGTGGTTTACCAATTAACCGACGCTCCCATAAATTTTTTGCTTTGCAAAAAATTAACTGCAACTGCGTACTCCAAATCTTTGGCCAAATTTGAATTTTTTAAGGCGCGTACACATACCGTGTCCGCTCGCATACGGCCGCTCGCTCCCCGCGCCAATGTGCCCGCGCCTTAAAAAATTCAAATTTGGCGCAAATCCTCGGGGCCCGCAAAAAATTTTGCAAAGAACGGCGCGCATAAAATTTTTAACGGCATAACTTCATAAACACCGGCTGGCCGCCGGATAATTCCTTTAATTCGCTTTGCCTTCTTTGTGCGGGGTTACTTTGCCGCAGGCTTTGCAGAATTTGTTCTTTTCAAGCTTGAAATCTTTTTTAGTGCAGCGGTTATAATAATAATTTTTGCTCTTGCACTTTGTGCACGCCAGTAAAATAGTAAACTTCTCATTTGAGGCCATAATATTTCCTTTAGGTCCCGCCCGGCTTCGGCCGGCGCGAATCCTTCCTTATATATAAGTACCCTTACAACGGGCGTTGGTTTGACTTCAGCTATACGAATTTTTGTCTCAATAACGAATAAACACCCAGAGGGCCTGTTTCCCGTTCCCGGAAAACCTGTCCTCTAGAAGCGTTTTTATCTCATTTCCGCAAGGTAGCAAGCCCCGCAAAAACGGATTGGTCCGACTAGTCCTTTATATTATAACAAAAAAAAGCCCCGCAAACGCGGGGCTTTTTGCAAAACTGCGGTTATTTGCCGTAAACGACCGTGCAGCGCTGTGTGAAAAGCACGTAATTTTTGCCCTCTAAATCAGCGTATTTAATGTCTCTGATATTTCCGTTTTTAGCAGCCTCTACCAAATTGCTGTCCCCGAAAGGCCCTATGAAACCGAGCACATAGGTGGCGCAGTCCTCACCGGTCCTTATTGAACTGTCCGTCAGGTCAACGCCGGTTATGTTGGTCGTGTTTGCGGTAATGGGGTTTGTCATGGTGCACGCCGCCATTACTGTTGCGGCGGCAAGTAAGAATAACGCTTTTTTCATGGAAGTCTCCTTAATTATTTTGGCTGCTTATACATAATACCAAAAAACGCCGAATCCTCTAAGCTATTTTTTCGCTTTGGCGATTTTCGCGTCTTCGTCCTGCAAAAACTTTTGGAAGTTAAAGCCTTTGCGGCCCGTCCACCCTTTTTTGTGGTAGGCGTAGCCGGCTATAAGCGGCGCGGCCACCGTGCACTCGGCGTAAACCATCTGCTCATACGTCGTGGAAACTTTGCCCCAGGAGGACGCTTCTTTTAAAGTGGAGCTGGATAACGCGCCGTCGCGCACGTCGGCCACCGTAATCTGCACGGCGTATTTATGCATGGGGGAATCCGCGCCCAGAATTTCCGCCGCGACGACTGTGTCCTGCGTGAAATTTTTCGGCACGCCGCCGGAGAACATCAGAAGGCCGGTTTCTTTGGCTTTGATTTTCAGTTTGGTAAGCTCCAAAAAGTCTTTCGCGCCGTCTAAGGTGACGTGGGAAAGCGGCCTTGCCGTCTGGTGCGCCACAAAGCCAAAACCCGCGGAGCAGTCCGCGAAAGCGGGCACGAATATCGGCACGCCTTTTTTGTAGCACGCGTAAATTATGCTGTCTTTGCCCATTTTTTTAGTCTCAAGCCACTTGCCCATTTCAAACAAAATTTCGCGGGAGGAAAAAGGGCGCGGCTCAAGCGCGTTCAAAATTTTGTGCATTGTCTCGTCGCACTCTTTAAGCTGGTCCTCGTCGATATACGTGTCGTAAATTCTGTCAATGTGGAGGTCGCGCAGCAAATTATCGTCGGCAAAATGCTGGTCCCCTTTGTAATGTTTGTAGCCCAGCGCCTCAAAAAAATCCTGGTCGACAATGTTCGCGCCGGTGGAAACTATGGCGTCAACCATGTTATTTTCAACCAAATCCACGACGAGTTTTTTTAGGCCGGCGGAAATTAAAGAGCCCGCCAGGGTGAGTATAACCGCGCAGCTTTTGTCCCGCAGCATCATGTCGTAAATTTTCGCGGCCCGCGCCAAATCGCGCGAAGAGTAGGCCATGTCGTTAAAATCTTCAACCATCTGGGCGACGTTGTATTTTTTTATGTCAATGTGTCTGATGACTTCCCTGGGATTTAAAAAGTCGCGCCGTGTCTTTTTTGCCATTTGCATTTCTCCTGTGCCGTCGTAGAATAAAAAATTTGCGCTGTAAAACGCGTCTTAATTTTGTACTATTAAATTATACGAAATTAAAATTTTTTTTTGTTAATTTCCGGAGGCAAAACATGTATCCCACGTTAAAACAAACCGACCCCGCCGTCTTTGAAGCCGTCGAAAAAGAATTAAACCGCCAGCGCAGAAAGCTTGAGTTAATCGCCAGCGAAAATTTTACGTCCATGTCCGTCATGGAAGCGCAGGGCTGCATAATGACGAACAAATATGCAGAAGGATATCCCGGCAAGCGCTATTACGGCGGCTGCGAATTTGTGGACATAGTTGAAAATCTGGCCATTGAAAGAGCCAAAAAACTTTTCGGCGCGGAGCACGCCAACGTGCAGCCGCACTCCGGCGCGCAGGCCAACATGGCCGTCTATTTCGCGCTCGTAAATCCCGGGGACACGGTGCTCGGTTTAAACCTTTCCCACGGCGGCCACCTGACGCACGGACACCCGCTCAACTTTTCCGGCAAGATGTACAAAATCGTGGCGATGAACGTGAGAAAAGACACGGAAGAAATTGATTACGACGAAGCCGCCAAACTCGCGCTTGAACATAAACCAAAATTAATTTTTGCCGGCGCGTCAAATTATTCAAGAAAATTTGACTGGAAGAGACTTAAAGAAATCGCGGATTCCGTCGGCGCGTATCTTGCCTGCGACGTGGCGCACTACGCCGGTCTTATAGCGGCGGGCGTTTATCCCAATCCTGTTCCTTACGCCGACGTGGTTACCACTACGACGCACAAAACTTTGCGCGGCCCGCGCGGCGGCTTAATTTTATGCAAAGAAAAACACGCCAAGGCCATTAACGCGTCAATGTTCCCCGGCGTGCAGGGCGGGCCTTTGATGCACGTTATCGCGGCGAAAGCCGTGTGTTTCGGCGAGGCTCTGACGCCTGAATTTAAGACCTATCAGGCGCAGGTTGTCAAAAACGCGGCGGAACTCGCGGCGCAGATGAAAAAGCGCGGCTACCGCCTTGTCGCCGGCGGCACGGACAGCCACGTGATGTGCCTTGATTTGACGTCTAAAAATTTAACCGGCAAACTGGCGGAAGAAGTTTTGGACAAAGCGGGAATGACGACGAACAAAAACACCATTCCGTATGACACGCAGAAGCCCATGATTACCAGCGGCCTGCGCCTGGGCACGCCCGCCGTGACGACGAGGGGCATGAAAGAGGCCCACATGAGCGTGATTGCTGATTTCATAGACCGCGCGCTTGTCGCCCACGCGGACGAAAACAAACTTGCGGCCATTTCCGAGGAAGTAGCAAAATTTCTGGAGAAGTTTCCGTTATACCCGTCGCTGGTGTAAGAATATTAAAGCCGTTTTCTCCCTTTCGTAAAGGGAGAAAAATATATCCGGGAGAAAAAAATATGTTCAACATAGCAATGCCTATGTTTCTTAAACGAAACGGGTTGTCTTCAAAAATCATGGTGCTTCTGCTTATTGGTTACGCGCTTTTCAACGAGCCTGTAATCGCGTTAAGCATTGTCGTTTCCATGCTGATTATTTATCTTTTTACCTCCAAAGGGAATATGCTTGCCGCCGCCGTAAACAGCAATTTGCTTTATTGGGGGTTGACCAATTTATCCTGCTGGTATGCCTGGTATCCGCACAATTCCGCGGGATTAGTTGAATGTTATTCCGCCGCGCTGCCGTTCCTGGCCTCGGCTTTCGTTAAGTCCGTTATTTTGCTTTTCGTGATGGAAAAAGTTTACAAATACGCCGCGAAAAAGTTTCCCCGCCTCGCGGAGTCAAACTGATGGACCGCAATATTGCCGCAAGAGCCAAAAAAATCAAATTTGTCATTACCGACGTGGACGGCGTGCTTACCGACGGGAAAATTAATATGTTTTTTAACGCCGCCGGACAAATTGACGAGTTTACCAGTTTTGCGGCGATTGACGGCCTTGGCACTATTTTTTTAAACCACGCGGGCATACCCAGCGCGATTATCACGGGCCGCGCGCACGCCACCACGGCGGAACGCGCCCGCGGCCTGGGCATGAAATATATTTACCAGGGATTTTTAGATAAAACGGGGCCGTTCAAAGACATTTTGGCAAAAGAAAAAATCACGCCGGAGCAGGTGGCTTATATAGGCGACGATATTATTGATTTGCCGCTTTTGACCGCCGTGGGCCTTGCAGTCTGCCCGGCGGACGCGCGGCCGGAGACCAAAAAATATTGCCACTACGTGGCCGACACAAAAGGCGGCGCGGGCGTTTTGCGCGAAACCGCGGACCTGATCTTAAAAGCGCAGGGTTTTTGGAACGAGCTGGAACGCCAAATAAAAGAAGACTGCTGGCGGAGAAAAGGCAAGTGCGAAACCCGGATTTTCGTCCGCAAAAAATAACCGCCGTACGGCAAAACAATAAAAATAGAAACGAAGGACGCGTCCTACTGCCTGGCCAAACTGAAAAACGGCGCGATGGGGACCATAGAGTCCACCAAACTGGCCACCGGCAAACCCGGCAACCCGAAACTTGAGATACACGGCGAAAAAGGCGCGATAATCATTGATATTATCAACCCAAATTTTGTGGAATATTACGACAACACCTCGCCCAAAACCCCGCACGGCGGCCTGCGCGGTTTCAACAAAATCCAGACGGTGCAGTTTTACGACGAGGCGGTCTTCCCGCCGGGCAACCACACGCTTGGCTTCCTGCGCGCGCACACGCACTGCCTGTATAAATTTTTGGACTGCGTGAGCAAAGGCAAGCAGGCCAACCCGTCTATAAAAGACGGCCTGTACGTGCAAAGCGTGCTTGAAGCCATGCACAAAAGCGCCAAAGAAAATA
>Ga0209629_10001026_pt1 | contig 16741 bp, 16 predicted proteins | sample TergutCu122P5_FD_187286 | JGI IMG/M metagenome (GOLD analysis project Ga0209629, IMG submission 187286) | Cubitermes ugandensis P5 segment gut microbial communities from Kakamega Forest, Kenya - Cu122 P5 (SPAdes) (version 2) | ecosystem: Host-associated > Arthropoda: Insects > Digestive system...
GGCCGATTTTTCCGGATTCCCCGACGTTTCACGTCGGGCTACCAATATCTAATCCGTTCCGGATTAGCATCTCTCAACTTTCAAATAATTCAGAAACATTTTTCGCAAAGATGACCTGAGTAGTTACTTTATTTTGGATGGCGATTTGCCTAAAATCAATTATTTTACCGATGATTTTTCTCCGTTACTTTCCGGTCAAGATGGCGAAATCCATACCGTTGCGCCGGGCAGAGCCGTCGGAATCTCTTTTGCGGATCTCCGGGAACTTGCCAAGCAAAAAATTCATTTGCATTTATATGTGCAGAATTATCCGTCTTGGAGGGAATCGTTTATCTCTATTGCAAAGAGTGCAATGGGCGACCGCTTTCACCTGCACTCGCCTTGTCTGCCTCAGGATTGGGTCAAGGAATTTTCCCGATACGATGCCGGTTGGCTGCATTGCTTCAGAAGCAGGAATGAAGGAAAACCGGTTCGAGCGGAATGGGATGATTTGAATCTGCCGGCAAGAATGAATACACTGGCCGCTGCCGGTTTACCCATGTTGCAACTGAATAATGAAGGACATATTGTCGCAATGCAATCCAAGGTGAAAGAATTGAATATCGGCGTATGTTTTGATAATTATGAACAGTTGGGGCATTTATTACGAGATAAAGAACTGATGAAAACCTTACGAAATAATGTTTTGAAACATCGGAAGCAATTCTCGTTTGATTATCATGTGCCGGATTTAATTGACTTCTTCAGAAGAGTTATCAACAATAAAAAGACAAAAAGATGATACGAAAATCAACCCTTGAAAACAGGTGCATTTCAAATTGTCGCAGCACGTCATTGCGAGGAGGAACGACGAAGCAATCTCAAAATATTTGTACATTGGATTGCTTCCTGCTTCGTTCCTCGCAGTTCGCAATGACGACACATAATATAAACGACAATTTGAAATACACCCTTGAAAACCTGTTGCTGCGAATAGCGAATACCATTCTGTTAAATTCCGGCATGATTCAAAACATCGGGCTGCTTGACGGAAAAGCGGGCGCCGCTCTGTTTTTGTATCACTACTCCCAAATAAATAAAAATCAAGTGTATAGCGATTTTGCCGAAAAATTGCTCGACGAAGTTTCCGATACGATAAGCCGGAATGCAACATCCGTTAATTTTGTTACCGGTCTGACCGGTATCGCTTGGGCTGTTCGTCATTTGATAGAGGAAAAATACGTGGATGCCGATTCAGAGGATATACTGGAAGAAGTCGATGCTTTGCTGAGATGTATCAATCAATCGGATATATTGTCAGATTTAAATAATGAATCACCTTTTTTCTCGAAAGGGATTTATTTTGCAGGGAAAAATGAAAAAGAGGTAACGGGTAAATTATTGAACGAATTAAACCGGGCGCTACATCAAAACATCCGTGTTTTACCTTTGAGTTATTTAATTTCAATACTGTATGTGATTTTGCAGGAAAACGATAATACGGTAATTCCCGGCGGTTTGCCGGATATTGTATATGCCCGGATGACGGATTCTATTAAAAATAAAAACTATACATTTCCGGATGTTCTGCTTTTGACCGAAATCATCGAGCAAATGAAACAAAAACAATATGTAAATTTTGAATCTGATAACCGGGAAATGGCTTTAGAGACATTAGATTATAATAATCTTGACGGTGTTTTTAATATGGGCCTTTACCGATTGATTTTTAATAAAATAAGAATTGAAGATAGTATGAGGCTGTCTCGAAAATCGCAGTCGTCATTGCGAGAGCTGCGAGGAACGAAGCAGCCGAAGCAATCCATTGAAAACCTGATTGATTCAATGATAAAAGATGTGTACCGGAATCTGAATTTGTATAACGGTCTTGCCGGCGCCGGACTAACCTTGATCGATTATTTTCAAAAACGGAATGAAACAGTATGATTATCTCATAGTCGGTTCCGGTCTTTATGGCGCAACTTTCGCCCACAAAGCCGGCTGTCAGGGGAAAAAATGCCTTGTTATCGACAAGCGTCCTCATTCGGGCGGAAACCTTTATTGTAAAAACATTGAAGGAATCAACGTTCATCAATACGGAGCGCATATATTTCATACAAGCAACAAAGCGGTTTGGGACTTTGTCAATTCGTTTGTTGAATTTAACCGTTATACCAATTCACCTTTAGCCGATTACAAAGGAAAACTTTATAACCTGCCATTCAATATGAATACTTTTTATGCGCTTTGGGGCGTAAAAACTCCGGAAGAAGCGAAAGCGATAATCGAAGCGCAACGGAAAGATGCCGGAATTGAAAACCCCGCGAATCTTGAGGAGCAAGTCATTGCCATGGTCGGAAAAGATATTTACGAGATTCTGATCAAAGGCTATACCGAAAAACAGTGGGGAAGGAGTTGCAAGGAACTCCCTGCATTTATTATTCAACGCCTCCCGGTTCGCTTTACTTTCGATAATAATTATTTCGACGATACTTACCAAGGCATACCTATAGGCGGTTACAATCAACTGATAAAAGGTTTGTTAAAAGAGATACCGACCAAATGTAACATGGATTTTTTTTCGGACAGAGCGTATTTTGAGAATCTGGCGGAGCAAATCGTTTTCACCGGAAAGATCGATGAATATTACGATTACATGTTCGGGAAATTGGAATATCGTTCCCTCCGGTTCAAACACAAACTATTAGACCTTGAGAACTACCAGGGCAATGCGGTCATCAATTATACCGAACGGGAAGTGCCTTTTACCCGGATTATCGAACACAAGCATTTAGAATTCGGGACGCAACCTAAAACGGTTATTACCAAGGAATATCCTATAGAATCGCAGGAAGGCACCGAACCCTTCTATCCGGTGAATGATGAAAGAAATGATGCATTGTATTCAAAATACAAAGAGCTGGCCGGCAGGGAAACGAAGGTGATTTTCGGCGGGAGATTAGCCGAGTATAAGTATTACGATATGGATGATATTATCGAGCGGGTATTGTTTTGAAATAAATTTCAAAGGAAGAGGCTGCCTCAAAAGTCTGAGACAGCCTCTTCATTCCGTGATAAACCGAAACACTATTCTTTACTGAATGAATAAGGAAAATCGCTTTCGTTTATTCCTCTGTTTTTATTCGGGGACGAAGCCATCACAAACCGGATTGCCGTTCCTTTTATCAAATCGTCATGCTTCAGGTAGTTTTTGGTATAGTTTTTCCCTGTTGTCAGCATGGAAGCGATGTAACGATTCTCTTTGTTGTTGTTTTCGGCCGTTATTGTGATGAGTTTTCCGTTTTCTAAATTCAGAATCACCTTTTTAAATAGCGGAGAACCGATTATATATTCGCCGGAGCCGGGACATACGGGATAAAAACCGAGCGCCGAGAAAACATACCAAGCCGAAGTTTGTCCGTTGTCTTCATCGCCGCAATAACCATCGGGCGCTGCGGAATACAGTTTATCCATCGTTTCGCGGACCCAATATTGCGCTTTCCAAGGTTCTCCCGAATAATTATACAAGTAAATAAAATGTTGAATCGGTTGATTTCCATGCGCATAATTGCCCATGTTCATTATTTGCATTTCGCGAATTTCATGAATGACAACGCCGTAATAGCTTGCGTCAAATAAAGGGGGTACATTAAAAACGGAATCCATCATTAGATTGAATGTCTTTTTCCCGCCCATTAACCTGATTAGGCCTTGCGGATCGTGGAATACCGACCAGGTATAATGCCAACTGTTTCCTTCAGTAAAAGCGTCGCCCCATTTCAATGGATTAAACGGCGTTTGGAAAGAGCCGTCTTTATTCCGTCCGCGCATGAGTTTGGTTTCAGGATCAAACAAATTTTTGTAATTCAGGGCGCGTTTGGCAAATCGATCGATTTCTTCCGGGGGGCGATTCAATGCTTTCGCTAAACGATAAATGCACCAATCGTCGTAAGCATATTCCAAGGTGCGCGCGGCGCTTTCATTAATTTTGACATCATAAGGAACGTATCCTAACCGATTGTAATATTCATGGCCCAATCGTCCGACGGAAGAAATGTTCGGATGAACATTCTCGGTAGCATGTACAACTGCCTGATAGAGCGTTTCAATATCATATCCCCTCAATCCTTTCAGATAAGCATCGGCGACAATGGAAGCGGAATTATTACCGACCATGCAGTTACGATGCCCCGGACTTGCCCATTCCGGTAGAAAACCGCTTTCTTTATAGGCATTAACCAATCCTTCCTGCATTTTCACATTCATTGAAGGATACATCAAATTCAAGAGAGGAAACAGGCAGCGAAAGGTGTCCCAAAATCCTGTATCGGTAAACATATATCCCGGCAGTACCCGACCGTTGTACGGACTGTAATGCATCACCTTACCGTTTGCATCGATTTCGAAAAAACTTCGCGGAAACAGGACGGAACGGTACAAGCAAGAATAAAAGGTTCGAAGATGATCGATATCATTATCTTCTACTTTTATTTTTCCCAACACCTCGTTCCAACGATCCTTACCTGCTTTTTGAATGGCATCGAAAGGACGATTGCCCAATTCTCGTAAATTCAGTTCAGCTTGTTCGGGACTGATGAAGGAGGAGGCTACTCGTGCATGAACGATTTCGCCTTTTCGGGTAGAAAAACCGATTATAGCTCCGGCATGACCGGCTTTTGCTTCCAATGCGTTTTCCGTCAATGTACTATCGGCAAATGCAGCTTTATAGGTAAGTGGTTTATCAAATACGAGAACGAAATAATTTTTAAAATTATCGGGAACTCCGCCGCTGTTTTTAGTTGTATAACCAATGATTTTATTTTCTGAGGGAATAATTTTTACGTAGGAACCTTTATCAAAAGCATCGACAACGACATACGAGTGTTCGTTTTCGGGAAATGTAAAACGGAAGATTGCCGCACGTTCGGTTGGCGCAATTTCGGTAACCACGTCGTGATCGGCCAAATACACACGATAATAATGGGGTTTGGCCACTTCCGCTTTGTGTGAAAACCAACTGGCTCGTTGTTCTTCGTTGAATATCGGTTTCCCGGTAATCGGCATAACGGAGAATTGGCCGTAATCGTTAATCCATGGACTGGGTTGATGGGTTTGTTTGAAGCCGCGTATTTTATCGGCATCGTAGGTATAAGCCCAGCCGTCGCCCGATTTACCGGTTTGCGGTACCCAAAAATTCATTCCCCAAGGTAAAGCGATAGCCGGATACGTATTTCCTGTCGATAAAGAATATTTCGACTGTGTTCCTACCAATGTACTGACGTAATCGACAGGGGTTTGCCCATAAACTTGATAGAGACAAGCCCCAAGGGCGAATAAAAAAAGCAGTCGTTTCATAATTCTCTGATCCAAATATTACGGAAACTGATTGGTGCGCTGGGGTCGCCGTGCGCTTGCAGACGGATGGGTCCTTTTCCATGCGGAACTACTTTCGGAAAACCGATGTATTCAGTGGTTCCGATGATAATTGTATTATTTTGTACAAGCACTCCGTTGTGAAGAATGGTTACCGTGGGGTAAGTGCGATATTTTCCGTCTTTTGTAAATGTGGGAGCGGTGTAGATAATATCATACACGTTCCATTCTCCGGGTTTCCGCATTGCGTTGACCAAAGGCGGAGATTGTTTGTATATACTTCCTGCTTGACCATTTACGTAAGTTTTATTTATATAACTATCTAAAACCTGGACTTCGTATTTGTCTTGCAAGAAAATACCGCTGTTGCCTCTCGCTTGATTTTCTCCGGTGATATTCACGGGAACTTGCCATTCGATGTGCAATTGGAAGTCGCCGAACTCCCGGGTAGTCACGATATCGCCGGTTTTTTTCTCGACTGTAAATACGCCGTCATGTACTTTCCACTTAGCTTCTCCTCCTTCTTTATTGGCAGATTTCCATTGAGACAAGTCTTTGCCATCGAATAAGACGATTGCATCCGAAGGAGCAGATAGTACGGCATTATTGGTAGTTTTGCCGGGAGTTACAATTTTAGGTTGAGGGGTCCAATATTCCGACATTCCCGGTTTCATCGGTTCTTGCTTTGGAAAATCATCTTGAGCATTGGCTCGAGAAAGCGGCAAGCAGATCAATAATACTGCAAACCATACGAAAGAAATACATTTTGTGTTCATGATAAAACATGTTTTAAATTATTTTATATACAAAGGTAATATATTTTTTTTTCAGATGTTTTTCTTTATAAAATATCCTCATTATTTTCAATCAACTGTTGATTTTCACACTTCATCACTGTTCCGGGAAAACTTCGTACCCATCGATAATTGTGGGTAGTCATGATGACTGCTGTTCCCCTTTCACTGATGTCGTGCAAGAGTTGTACGATTTGAGCGCCTGTTTCCGGGTCTAAGTTACCGGTTGGTTCATCCGCTAAAATCAGTTCGGGTGAATTGAGTAAAGCGCGTGCTATAACGATGCGTTGTTGTTCGCCTCCGGAGAGTTCATGTGGAAATTTATAATGCTTGTTAGACATGCCGACTTGTTCCATGACAATTTTTATTCGTTGTTCGATGGCAATCTTATCTTTCCATCCGGTTGCTTTTAAAACGAATAACAAGTTTTTATATACCGATCGATCGGTTAATAATCGAAAATCTTGAAAAACAATTCCGATTTTCCTGCGGAGGAAAGGAATTTGTTTTTTCTTAATCTTAAGAAGATCGTAATCAAAAACAGAAGCGGACCCTTCCCGGATGCGCATTTCACAATAAATGGTTTTCAAAAGGGAGCTTTTTCCCGAGCCTACTTTCCCGATAATATAAAGAAACTCACCCGGATTCAATGAAAAACTAACCTCTTTCAAGATAACATTTTCATTTCTACGAATCTCGACATTGTTATAGTTGATCAGAGCCATGGGGTGATGAGTTATGAGTTATGAATTATGAGTTATGAGTTATGAGTTATGAGTTTAGAATTTGTGTCTTTTGTGTAATTCATCGGCTATATCTTCTATCCGGAATCCTTTATAGGTCAAGAGAATCATTAGGTGATACATCAAGTCGGAGGCTTCGTACAACAAGCGTTCATCATCGCCTTTTATTGCTTCAATGACGGTTTCTACAGCTTCTTCACCCACCTTTTGAGCAATTCGTTCGATACCGTCGATAAAAAGCGAAGAGGTATAAGAATTTTCAGGCATTTCTTTTTGACGGCGGGCGATAAAATCCTGCAGATATTTTAAAAACCAAAGCTTGTCGTTATTTTTTTCTTCAAAGCATGTATCGTTTCCGGTGTGACATACAGGGCCGTCGGGCTGTACTTTTATTAATAAAGTATCGTGATCGCAATCGTCTGTGATAGAAACAACATGTAAAAAATTGCCGCTTTCTTCCCCTTTGGTCCATAGTCTATTCTTTGTACGGCTAAAAAAAGTAACTTTTCCGTCAATTTGCGTTTTTTCCAAAGCTTCTTTATTCATAAAGCCCAACATTAACACTTTGTTTGTGCGATCATCTTGAATTACAGCGGGGATTAAACCGCCTCCTTTTTTGAAATCAAGTTCCATATTTTTTCAATGAATGAGATATGAGCACAAAAATACAATCTATTTCCCAAATACACCCTTATTTCCCGGTTTTTTTGTGTATTTCTTTTTTTTTACTACCTTTGCGGCGAATTAGTAATATATTATTACCAACGTTATTCATTAATTAAAAAAGTTATTACAATGAAGAAGTATTTATTGATGGCTACTGTCGTAATCGGAGGATTATCTTTTGTAGCATGCAGTGGTCAAAAAAGTGAAAAAGCAACTGAACCGGTTCAGCAAGAACAAGCGGCTCCCGCTGTTCAAGCTGCTGATAGCACTGTCGTAGCTGATAGTGTAGCTGCTCCCGCTGCTCAACCTCAAACCCAACCTGCCGGAAAGTAATCCGAATGGATTGAGAGATTGATTGCTGTTGCTGCAACCGCGAAGGATGTTAGGCAACAGCATTTTTTTTGATTTCAATCTCGTATCATGTCAACTGTAAATTACCGTCATTGCGAGGGCGAAGCCCGAAGCAATCCATTGATATTCAATATGCTGGATTGCTTCGCCTAACGGCTCGCAATGACGGCATTATAGAATTAACTTAACACTCGTATCAATCGTTGCTATCATTTATAAAAAACGGGAGAAATCATTAGATTCCGCAAATTTTTTAGATACAAAATTCTCCAACGATAAGCAAGTCTCTTTTGCAAATGCTTGTCCTGATGCAATCAGTTCGTCCCACTGTTTTTCGTTTAAATGGAGTAAATGATCCGATAAGAACCCGTTTTTCATTAAACCATAAATTACACCGGCATTAAAATTATCACCGGCGCCAATCGTACTAACCGGCAATACATCATCTACCGGATATTCTTTTTCAAAAGACGGTGTTTTCAATCGAATAGCATCTTTCCCTTGAGTTACAATGAAGTTCCCACATCTTGGCGCAATGTATTTTTCATAAACGGTTTCAATGGATTCACCGGGCAACAGGTTTTCCAAGTCTTCTATGGAACAGCGCACCAAAGAAGCATGAGCTATGTTTTCAAAAAAGAAAGGCAACAACCGGTTTCGTTCCCGAGCATGCGCTTTTCTAAAGTTAATATCATAATATACAATGGCATTCCGATTTTTTGCCTCCCGGATAAGCGGATCCATTTTTCCTCGTAATTCGGGATTTAGGGCAAAATAAGAACTCAAAATAAAGATATCTCCCGGATTGATTTCGGGAAATGCAATTTGAAGCCGTTGTTTAGGAAATGCACGAAAAAATTGGTATTCCGCTTGTTGATTTTCATCTAAGAAAGCAAGGGAAACCGGAGAACTGCCTTCTTCAAAGAAATCGATATACTCGGCAGAAAGGTTATTTTCCTGTATAAAATTTTGAATCATACGGCCTACATGATCGTTTCCCAATTCGCTGATAAAAAAAGCGGGAACATGACACCGTCCCAATGAAATCATACAATTGAAGGTCGATCCTCCCGGAGTTGCCTTTTCCGGTTGATCATTTCGAAAAATGATGTCCAAGAGTGTCTCCCCAATACCAATTACTTTTCGCATAGATTCAAATTAAAACGTTATATCAAAGGATGATCTAATAATTCACTTACCGGATTTATTAAATACACCCGTTCGGTCGCACGGGTAAAAGCCGTATAAAGCCATCGATAAAAATCAATCCCAATCCAATCACGAGGGATGAAGGACAAATCCAAAAAAACATTTTTCCATTGGCCGCCTTGCGCTTTGTGACAAGTAACAGCGTAGGCATATTTTACCTGCACCACATTGTAGAACGGATCCACTTGCATTTGCTTCATTTTATCCCGTTTTCTCGGAATGTCGGCATAGTCTTCTAAGATCGTATAAAACAGTTTATCGCTCAAGTCTTTCGGTAAAGCGGGAGAATCGGTATGCAGGGTTTCCAAAAGAATTTTTAAATCCATTTCGGTATCATAATCGGGGAAGCGAGCGGTGACATCGCAAAAACGAAATCCGTATAATTCTTGAAAACGTCGAACTCTCCTGATTTCCAATAAATCGCCATTGGCTATAAAATCCATCTTTTCTTCTTTCGCAGCCCAATGATAGTTGTTTTTGACAACCATCAATAAGTCGCCGGCGGTCAACTCATCTTCGCGAAACAGAATTCGATTGCGAATGGCGTTGTTGAAACCGTTTGCACGTTTATTGGAACGGGTGATAACAATTGTTTCTTCCAAACCGTCGCGATAATAAGCATTTTGAATCGTCTCGAGCAAATCTTCTCCATTGACTATTTGCACGTCAGCGCCGTTTTGTTCGCTGAGCTTGGGAAAATCATCCGTTTGCAGGTTTTCTATATTTTTTCGTAAATAGGTAGCATTGGTCAAAATGCCCGAAGTTTTTGCCTGCCGGACCACTTCCGTTAAAGTCATACTATGCACTTCGAAACCATACCCTTGTAAAACAGAAATATCCAATGCCGGACTTTCCGGGCGGGAAACCGGCGGCAACTGGGCCGAATCGCCCAGTAAGACCAAACGGCAGCCTTCGCCGCTGTAAACATAATGAATCAAATCGTCCAACAGTCGCCCGGAACCGAAAAAAGAAGAGTCTAATCCATCGTTTGATATCATGGAGGCTTCATCAACAATGAATAAAGTATCTTTGTGGAGGTTGATTGCAAGCGTGAAGCCTGTCGGATCGTTTGAAAATTCTTTTTGTCTGTATATTTTTTTATGAATTGTATATGCGTTTTGCCCCGAATAGGCGGAAAAAACTTTGGCTGCGCGTCCGGTCGGAGCCAATAGAATCGATTTTTGTTTCAATTCATTCAGTGTCTTCACAATCGCTCCGATCAACGAAGACTTTCCGGTTCCGGCATACCCCTTTAATAAAAAAAGCGAATCGTTGTTACGGGCAAAAAGAAAACTACTCCATTTCTCCAAGAACTCATACTGCTCACGGGTAGGTTCGTATTGAAAATTTCTTTTGATTTGTTCAAAAAAGAATTCTGACAGCATAATTATTAATTAGGAATTATTTGTAAAATTAATCAATTATTTCTTACTTTTGCATAATAAAAAGTTATTCTATGAAAAAGGTAGCTAAAATCGCTTTATTTGTCATTGTTATCTTGTTGTTAATACTTTGTATAAAGATTCTCCTACAATGAATTCAGTTTTCCCGGAGGATCCAAAGTTACCTCATCCCGAGCGATCGATTCTTACGATATATACCGGGCCGGAGCACTATTCTTTTTCCTTATACGATCCGGAGGAAACGGGTTCTTATGTGTACAGAAAATTAATAGTTAAGAATCGTTCTGACGCATTTTCCGGTTTCAAAGAGTTCTTTTTCGACAGAGCTTTTTTGTCTTTACCTTTTCGGAAAGTTTGGATCATGAATCGTACAACAAATTTTACATTTGTACCTGATTCAATCTATAAAGACGAGTACAAAGCCGATTTCAACCATTTCCTTTTTTCCGATAACCAAGGAGAAATAATGACTGATTTTGTTTCATCTGCCGGTATTGCTATCTTGTATCAACTGCCTGAAGCTGTTTCCCGGTTTATGCTTCGTTCTTTTTCAAAGCCCGAATTAATACATTATTCAAAGCCTTTGATTACTTACTTTTTAAAATCAAGTGAAAATGTCAATAGCCGCCGGATGGTAATCAATCTTCAAGAAAACGGCTTGGATATTTTTTGTTTTTCGAGAAATGCTTTTTTGATGGGTAATTATTTTCTTTGTAAAAATATTTCGGAAGCGCTATATTATATTCTTTTTGCATGGAAGCAATTACAAATGAATCAATTGGATGATTGTTTGCATATTTTGGGAAATGCAGGTTACAGAGAAGAATTAATTGACCGGTTGGCGCTTTATCTTCAACAAATCCGATTTCCCGAAATTTCTCCCGAAATCTATTTCTCCGGCATCGAAACCGATCGGATTCCTTTTGAATTAAAAGCCTTAGCAGTATGCGAATCATAAGTGGGAAATACAAAGGAAGACGATTTGATATTCCGAAAAATTTCAAAGCTCGCCCAACCACCGATTTTGCCAAAGAAAATATTTTCAATGTTCTTGCAAATCAAATTGACTTCGAGGGAATTACCGCTTTGGATTTATTTGCGGGAACCGGAAGCATCGGTTTAGAATTTTGTTCAAGAGGTTGCAGGGAAGTGGTTTGCATAGAATCGGATGCCGTTCATTATGCTTTTATTAAAAAAGTAAAAGCCGAATTGAAAGATGAACAATTAATACCCATCAGAGCCGATGTTATGAAATTCATCCCGTCCGTCAAGCGGTCATTCGATTGCATATTTGCCGATCCGCCGTATGATTTAAAACAAATATCTCAAATTCCGGATCTTATTCTCTCACATCTTTTATTAAATCCGAACGGGATTTTCGTGATGGAACATTCGAAAGAAAACGATTTTTCACATTTACCCGGCTTTATGCAAAGGCGGGTTTACGGAGCGGTTAATTTTAGTATTTTTAGGGGATAATGATTTTGCAGCAATTATATGAAATATCGATTATTTTTTTTATTTTTGCAGCATGAATTGTTGAAACATTAATTATGGCAGAATTAAAAAATCCTATATTAGAAGCAGAAAGATATTTGCAAAATGCCAAAGAAATACTTTCAGAGAAAGCCGAAAAAGAAGGCAATTACTATCAAGACAGCAAATATGTGCGTATGGCGGGAAATACGTTATGGAATGGGGTGCTGATTGCTCTTGATGGTGTGTTGGATGTGCGTGCGAATCTGAAAAAAGGACAACGCCCCGATATAAAAGACTATCAAAATGCGATTGCCAAAACAGATAAAAAAATGACCCGCCCTTTACGTGATGCCTATTTGAATATACATCAATCGTTAGGATATGACGGAATTACTAATTATAAAGTCGTTCAGGCCGGAATGGAAAAGGCAAAGGAAATGATTGTTTGGGCGAGAAAACACTATAAAAATCAATAAACATCGTTGTATAAGGCTGTCTGAATGGCTTTTTTGCATGTAACCTTTAAGACAACCTTTACAACATTGTGTTAAACATTTAACAGCCTTATTTCAATTCAGCAAGCGCTTTCTTTACACGTTTCATGGCTTCAATCAATTGCTCGTCGGAAGCGGCGTATGAAAAGCGAACGCATTCGGGAGCGCCGAAGGCTAAACCACCCACAGATGCCACATGCCCTTCTTCCAAGAGATACATAGCCAAATCGGCAGAATTTTCGATCTTTTTCCCTTGAAACGATTTCCCGATGTAAGCGCTGCAATCGGGGAACAAATAAAAAGCGCCGTTCGGGCGATTGACTTTCAATCCGGGAATATCTTTTGCTAAATCCATCATCAAATCGCGGCGACGTTGGAAAGCATTGCACATTTCTTTTACGCAATCCTGAGGACCGCGATAAGCGGCTTCTGCGGCTTTTTGTGCTATACTGCTTGATGCAGAAGTATATTGTCCTTGCAACTTGTTGCAAGCCGATGCAATCCATTGGGGAGCGGCAATCCATCCCAAGCGCCAACCGGTCATCGCATAGGCCTTGGAAACTCCGTTGATAATCACTACTTGATTCCGGACAGATTCGAATTGAGCAATGCTTTCGTGTTTACCTATATAATTAATGTGTTCATATATTTCGTCTGAAATTATTGTGATATTCGGATGATTTGCCAAGACATCCGCCAAACCTTTCAATTCTTCTCGGGAATAAACGCTTCCGGTCGGATTGGAAGGAGAACACAGGATAATTGCTTTTGTTTTCGGAGTTATGGCAGCTTTCAATTGCCCGGGCGTAATCTTGAAATCCTGATCAATCCCGGCGGGAATCACTACGTTGGTTCCTTCGGCTAATTTAACCATTTCAACATAACTTACCCAAAAAGGAGCCGGAACAATCACTTCATCTCCTTTTCCTATAATACATAAAAGAACATTACAAACCGATTGCTTGGCGCCATTGGAGCAGATAATTTGTTCCGCAGTATAATCCAATCCGTTCTCCCGTTTTAACTTTTCTACGATTGCATTTCGGAGCGAGAGATATCCCGGTACAGGAGCATAAAAAGAAAAATTTGCATCAATTGCCTTGTGAGCGGCTTGTTTAATAAAATCGGGAGTGAAAAAATCAGGCTCTCCTACGCTTAAATTGATAACATCAATTCCTTTCGCTTTTAATTCATTGCTTTTCTGCGACATCGCCAAAGTTTCCGACGGCGCCAAACTTGCTAAACGTTCTGATACTTGTGCCATAATTCTAAATGTTTTAATTCAGGGGGCAAATATAATAAAAATATTTGAAAAAAAGATAATTTATATCTATTTTGTTAATAAATATTTCAAAATCATTACACTTTGTAATGAATGCTTCATCCTCAATTTCCAATTCTAATCACAACCTCTTGCCGGTTATCTTTCTTTTCGAACAAAGGGAGAGACAATTGTAATCCGAAAGCAGTGTAGTGAAAAGTATCGAAAGAAATGAACATACCGGCAACAGCAAGATTACCCAAGAAGTTGACCGAATATCCCCATTCGGAATAGTAAGGTTTATCGGGCGTATGCAAAAATTTTGCATGAATGCTTTCCGTAAATAATTTTCCTTGTAAGAAAGGCAAACGTTTGATTATCAAATATTCGGTTTGATAAGTGGCAAATGCCCGGAGCCAATTTTTATGGGTAGAATAAGCATAGAGCGGAAGTAAGGCATACGATTCGCTCCAATCGGAAAAATTCAATCCAACCGCTCCTCCTGTATTGAAATGCTTGTAATCAATATAATTAAAAGGATTCGTATTAAAAAACCAACCGCTGCTAAGCTGATAGGTAAATCGATCAAATATACCGAGGGGAATCGATTGATTAATCCCTAATTCCATGCAAGAAAAAGTCGAATAATTTTGTCCTGAAAGACCTTTGATTCCTTGTTGATAATCTGCCTCAAAGGTCGGGAAACGAGAACGAATATAGCGTTTTTTCCCTTTGATCATTCGATAATAATATTCCGGCGTATATTGGATATGAATTCCTCCTTTTGCCAGCCGGGAATACGTTTCATTCAACGGTTGGTTATATTCCGGCTTGTTGGGGCGTGAGTTATTTTTTATCCCGAAGAGATTCCATGTTGTATGATTTTCCGGGGTTTGTCGATCAGCGTATTCCATATCGACCCGTAATTGCAATCCGTTGCTGATATCGATTTGATTCGAAAGTCGACCGAAAGTGTTTTCAATCAATTTGGCGTAGTTACGGCCGTAGCTTAATGAATAAGCAGCATTAACCAAACGATTGATCCCCGCATTGCCGCTGTAGTCCTCCGAAGTTCTTCCGACCGAGATATGCCATTGACCTAATCGGCGAGGTGCATAATCCAATGTAAAATCAACCTTCCAAATCAAGGCTTTGCGGGCGCTCGCCCAATAAAAAAACGGATCGACCTGCCATCCTGTATTTTTCTTGCGCTTGAAATCGAAAGAGAAGGATTGTCCCAACCAAACTCCGTCCACGAAATTGTATTCAGTCATAAGATCCATCAGGCCCGAATAGCGAAAACGAACGATATTTGAATCGCTGCCGATTGAGCCGCCTAAAATAAGGTCGGAATATTTAAACCTCGGATTCTCTTTTGCTTTGCTGATCGAATCGACGTGAATTTGAACTGAATCTTTACGGATGTAGCTCATTTGTTCTTCTTTATTCAAAGCAACGGTTCTCGTTTCCTCCCAATAGATTGAATCGCGTCGAGCGGCAATTGAATCAACGGTTTTCTTAAAGCGATCGTCATTTTTAATTTCCAATTCTTTCTTCCCGGTTTTCGGTTTCTTTATTGACTTTTCAACAGCGATCAATGAATCATTCAATTGGATGTCGTGGTATTGTATGGAAGAAAGGAAATTGACGTTGAACTTAATCCCTAAGACGTTTGCATTGATTTTTGTTTGATAATTTGTTACTAAATATATACCGGGCTTCACAGGATGGTAATTGATTAAATAATCCGCTTGAATAAAAGGCAGATGAGCCGTATATTCCGCATGACGAATGTTCCATTCATCCTCGGCAATATAAAAAACGCCTTCCAATAATTTCGGATCGCTTAATTTGGGAATAATCCGGATTTTGTTGATTATTTGTCCGTTTTCTTCTTCATAGCCTTCGTATCGAAAGCGATAATACGAAAAAGACTTGGGATTCACCGGAGAAACGATGGAACCGTACATGGGTTGATAAAGCGAAATCATGCCAATGGATAAAGCGTCTTTCGGATTCACATTATTCGGTAATGTGCCGGAAAAAGCTTTGATGGTTTGTTCGTACTTATCCGGCGCCGTAAATTTAAATTCACTGACCGATTCCTGTACAAACAATTTATCTTTGAAATAGGTTAAATCTTCCCCTCCTATTTTATCTATTGTTTTGGATGTTCCGAATAATTTGCCGGAACCTTTTGTATAGGCTTCGTAAATCGATTCTTTGACTACGGATTGATAATACGGCGCCTTCTCAATCACCTTTCGCATAATGGCATAAGCCGGATCTTCTCCTACATTAACGACTACTTCCGGCAATTGTATAATTTTTTCTTTTAGTATAAATTCTATAACAGAAGTTTCATCAGAGACAATGATGTCTTTTTGTTGCGTTTCATATCCTACGCAACTACAAACTAACCGGTAGGTTCCGGGAACTAATTTGATTTGAAAATTCCCTTCTTTATCGGCAATAACCCCTTGTTTTATTTCTTGAATATAGACGGATGCCGAAGAAATCGGATGCCCGTCCAAATCGGTAATTCTCCCTTTCAACGTTTGAGTAAATGCAAACGAAGTGAAAAGTAAACCAATAAGTATGCAAATTATAAGTTTCGTATTAAAGAATTAATTAATGCAAAGGTAGCATAAAACCCTGAATTTATACACAAACGGATAAAAATAATGGATAATTATGACACGCACAATCCGGGCGCTTTATACGAAACATTTCCGGCATCAAAAGCTAAAAGCATTTGGGATAGATTTGAGTTTGTGTATACTCCCAAACAAGGAAGTTGGCTGAATATGGCTGAAATAGAATTGAACGTGTTAATGGGACAATGTTTAGCCTGAAGAATTCTCAATATGGAAAAAATTGAAACACAGGTAAGAGCATGGCAAGAGGCAAGAAATAATAAGAATGCTAAAATAAATTGGCGGTTTACAACAGAAGATGCACGCATTAAATTAAGAAGACTTTATCCGAC
>Ga0209629_10001027_pt1 | contig 16738 bp, 9 predicted proteins | sample TergutCu122P5_FD_187286 | JGI IMG/M metagenome (GOLD analysis project Ga0209629, IMG submission 187286) | Cubitermes ugandensis P5 segment gut microbial communities from Kakamega Forest, Kenya - Cu122 P5 (SPAdes) (version 2) | ecosystem: Host-associated > Arthropoda: Insects > Digestive system >...
CGAGGAACGGTACTTTTTAAAGACCGGCTCCAATAAGACATGCGATATCTGCGCAATGACGTTCGACATGTTTTGCAGTGAGCCGTGAATTCCTGGAATGAATAAAGCCGTATTGTAAAATCTCTCGTCATCGGCATCCGTGCACCCAAGAGGTACCGCCGAGAGCTTTGGCACGGTGCCGTCTCCACCCTCATCCAAACCATCGAGTTCGTTGGTTAGGACAAGATGGTCTTTATCGACGCGGGCGGATTGTTTCGTCGGCTGATCGGTTCCAACGATCGGATGCACCAAATAAGGCTTGTATTTCTTCGACGCCGCATTGGCACAGATGGCCCGTTCAAGTTCCTTGTGGAATGCAAGGCCGGCGGCGGCCTTGGCTGGATCAACGTTCGGCAATCCGCGCGCTTCCCCTGGCCGGCGCATCACGCCATCGCCCGTATCAACGCAAGGGTACCGTGGCAGCAACTGGTAGACCGAAGTGAACGACCGCATCAAAGTGGAAAGATCGACGATATCAAAACCGGCAAAGGTCTTCTTGTAGCCGTTTGACAAGAAGTCAAGCGCGTTGAGCGAGCCACGGTAGGGAGTACCGATGGTGATGAGTTTTCGCGCGTGCCGCCACCCCTCGAGGCACTCGAGATAATAACGCGCCACAAGCCCGCCCATGGAGTGGGCAATGAACACCACTTTGGCGTCGTGATTGCCGGATACTTTCTTCCATTGGGCCAACCGTAACGGCACCTCACGCGCGAGTTTGCGCGCGGCGACGCGATTATCGCGCCTCCAGTCATAGGGAAACTCGATGTAATTCTGCGCGCCGTCGAGCTTCAGTCGTTGGCTAAGCGCGGCCCGCACGCCGCTGTAACCATCGATCTTCCAGAGTCCGGGAATGAGATGCACATCGGGGAATAGACTCGTGGCCACCACACCATCGCCCAAGTCCTCCACATCCTGTGGATCGTCCTTGAGTTCGAGCCCTTGCACATTCTTACCCAAAGTGGCAAGCGCGCCCACGACGCTTCCCGCAGTGACGGCCCACACATCTTTCTTGTTCTTTTGCAGAACGCTTCCCGTGATTCCTGGGAGAAAAACGATCAAATCCGCCACGCGCGACCCGGCTCCCAATGCGTATGACCAGGGCGTCAAAGCAAGAATTCCCAACCCTCCAACGGTTTTGAGGAAGGAACGACGCGAACTGCGATTGGCTGGCTGCATACATTGCACCTCCTTGAAAAAATCAGAACAAGTGCCTCTGCCGAGCTTGGGTTGACTAATCAGCCATTATTTTTTCCCCGTCAGAGGCGCCCAATTGCCGATGGCAAGAAAAGCGGCCCAGTAGTAAGGGTGCTGGGTGGCGGGATCGGAGATCATCGCCTTTTGTACCTCGCGCAATGCCGCCGAGCGGCCCTCGCCCTTGAGCAGGCGCTTATAGTAATCCACCATCAGCGCCCGTGTCTGGGCATCGTCCACCTTCCAGAGGGACACCAGTTGCGTCTGCGCTCCGGCAAGCACCAGCGCGCGGCGAAGCCCATACACCCCCTCGCCCTGCCGCACATCCCCCAATCCAGTCTCACAAGCCGAAAGCGCCACCAGTTGGGTGCCGCGCAAATCAAGCTGCGCCGCCTCGGCGGCGGTCAGGATGCCGTCGTCGCTTGCGCCGGAGCGCCGCGCATTGGCCCCGGCCAGAGCAAGCCCCGAGCGCAGCAGCGGGTTCTCGCCCAGCGGCAAGGGAGGCGCGCCGGAGTTGGAGTTGACTGGCCTGAGCGCCCCGGTTGCCGCCTCCTGATCTTTCAGGAAGAACCCGTGGGTGGCAATGTGCAGAATGCGCGGACCGTGCAGCCCCTTGAGCTTCCCCTCGGTGGCATGGGCTCCGGTGAGCGCGTTCCGCACATCGAGCTTGAGCAGCCTTCGTAGCGCCTCGGCCTCTTCAGCGGTGCCGGTCAGCGGCTTGAAGTCCAGGCCGCTGCGGTCCAGGTCGGGCGAACGGGGGAACGCATCGGAATTAATCGAAGGAAGGCTTGTACTCTGACGAAGGCTTGCACTCTGACCATAGTCCGGATTGGCCATCACTACGGGGCCGCCGCGCGCGGGTTCTGGCGACGCCATGGCCAACAAGTCACGGCCACTGGTGAGATAGGTCAGCTCAAAACGCTGCGTGAGGTACGCTCCGTTTCCATCGATGAGCGCCGCGAAGGGGATGGTGTTGAGCGCGCCGTCGGGAGACAAAAGCAGCCGATGGATGCCAGACAAAGAAGATTGCAGCGGCTCGATGAGTTTTCCGTAGAGTTGCCGCGCCGCTTTATCGTAGGGGGTGGTGAGCCTCCTATCGCTCAGCGCGGCGCCAAACTCGCGCGTGAGCGCCTCGATATCTTGCGCGGCCCCCAGGTCGATGGCCACGGGCTCGCCCTCGCGCCGCAGCACATAGGCAACGTAGCGCGGCGCGCCTCGGTCTTCCACCTTGGGACCGAGCGGCTGGTAGCGAAACCATTCCACCAGCGCCATATCCGCCGGCAGCCTCTGGCGCACGCCCTCGAGGGTAACCGGGGCCACGGCCTGGCGAAATGCGGCGCTACGAGCGGAAAGTTCCCCTTCCAGCCGTTCCTGCTCGCGGGTCAGGGTGTCCCAGCGGTCGCGGTAAGCCTCAGGGGAGAGGTCGCCCAATCCACCGTAGGCAAGAGTCGAGAACTGCTGTGCCACCACAGCCAACTCATCAAACAGTTTCTGATCTTTGGGACCAGCGTTGCGGCGCAGTAGCGCGATGTTGTCGGCCACGGCATCCAACACCCGGCCTTTGTACCGCAGCACGGCCGTCAGCCCCAGCGCCTTGGCGCGTGGGTCAGCCGCCGCGAGAGAGAATGACGTATTTGCATCGACATCGATGCGGCGCTGCTCAAGATAAGCCCGCTTTCGCGCCTCGTCGCCGCTGAACAGGAAGCGCGTCGTATTGGTTTCACCAATATCCTGCGCGCGCTGATACAGCGGCATGGCCTTTTCGTAGACGCCGGTTGTTTGGTACAGCGCGGCCAGATTGTTGAGCGAGATGGCGGTGTCAGGGTGTTCGAGTCCGAGCGTTTTTTCGTGGATGGCGAGCGCGCGTTGATACAGCGGCTCGGCTTTCACGTAAGCGCCGGTAGCCAAGTACAACCCAGCGAGATTGTCCAGTGAGTTGGCGGTATCGGGATGATCGGAGCCAAGCGCCCTTTCGCGAATGTCGAGCGCGCGCTGGTACAGCGGCTCGGCTTTCGCGTAGGCGTCGGTGGCGTTGTACAACCCGGCGAGATTGTTGAGTGAGGTGGCGGTGTCGGGATGATCGGGACCGAGCGCCTTCTCAGTGATGGCAAGCGCGCGCTGATACAGCGGCTCGGCTTTCGCGTGGGCGCCGGTGGCGTAGTACAGCGCGGCAAGATTATTCAGTGAAGTGGCGGTGTCAGGATGATCGGGGCCAAGCGCCTTCTCCCGGATGACGAGCGCGCGCTGGTACAGCGGCTCGGCTTTCACGTAAGCGCCGGTGGCGTCGTACAGCCCGGCGAGATTATCGAATAAGGTGGAGGTGGTGGGATGATCGGGGCCAAGCGCCTTCTCGTTGATGGCGAGCGCGCGTTGATACAGCGGCTCGGCTTTCGCGTAGGCGCCGGTAGCCTGGTACAGGGAGGCGAGATTGTTGAGTGAGACGGCGGTATCAGGATGATCGGGACCAAGCGCCTTCTCTTTGATAGCAAGCGCGCGCTGTAGCAGCGGCTCGGTTTTCGCGTAGGCGCCGGTGGCCTGGTACAGGGAGGCGAGATTGTTCAGTGTGGCGGCAACGCTGGGATTATCGGGGCCAAACGCCTTCTCATTGATGGCGAGCGCGCGCTGATACAGTGGCTCGGCTTTCGCATAAGCGCCGGTAGCTTTGTACAGGAAGGCGAGGTTGTTCAGTGCGGTGGCGGTATCGGGATGACCGGGGCCGAGCGCCTTCTCAGTGATGGCGAGCGCGCGTTGATACAGCGGCTCGGCTTTCGCGTAGGCGCCAGTGGCGCAGTACAGCCCGGCGAGACTGTTCAGTGAGATGGCGGTGTCAGGATGCTCGGGACCAAGCACTTTTTCACGGATGGCGAGCGAGCGCTGATGCAGTGGCTCGGCTTTCGCGTAGGCGCCAGTAGCCTTGTACAGCCCGGCGAGATTGTCCAGTGAAGTGGCAGTGTAAATATCTTCAGAGCCGAGCGTCTTCTCCTGGATGGCGAGCGCGCGCTGATACAACGGCTCAGCCTTCGCATAGGCGCCGGTGGCGTAGTACAGCCCGGCGAGATTGTTCAGTACGGTGGCGGTAACGGGATGATCGGGGCCGAGCGCCTTCTCAGTGATGACGAGCGCGTGCTGATACAGTGGCTCGGCTTTCGCGTAAGCGCCGGTTGCCCGGTACAACCTAGCGAGATTAATCAGCGAGAGGACGGTGATGGTGGGTTGCTCGGCACTGGCCGCCTTCTCAGCGATGTCGAGCGCGCGCTGGGCAAGCGGAATGGCCTGCTGATACCGCCCGGCGGCATAGTCCTGCGACACTTGGCTGTTCAAGTGCTCCGCTTCGGCAATATCCCCTTCTTGCGCGTTTGCCATAAGCGGGACTGAGAACACGAACAAAAAGATTGCGCAGAGACTCCACTTCTTGGGCTGACGCCAACGTTCATCCTTCATCAAGCGCTCCTTCTTTGGGCCTGATCAATCAGCCCATGCGGCACGCCTGGGCCACCCCCCATCCCGCTTGCGACCCAAAGCGGCCACAATAGACCATGAACAAGCTTTCAAGCTCAAGGATTTTCCATAGTTTGCGCGTAATTCCTGTCATATTACGGCAGCTATGACGCCCTTCAGACATTTCGTGTATACTCGACAAAAATGACAAAATCGGAGATTTCATCATCTATACTCGAAATAATTATCTGAATGCGGTACGGCCTTTTCTTGGCAAACCGCTGGTCAAACACGATAGGATGCGTTGAGCATCGCGACATTCGCGCTTTAAGCCCTACGACTGCTCCGATTTGAGCACCGCGAGAAAGGCGGTCTGGGGAATATCGACGTTGCCGACAGTCTTCATCCGTTTTTTGCCGGCCTTCTGTTTTTCCAGGAGTTTTCTTTTGCGCGAGATGTCACCGCCATAGCACTTGGCCAGCACGTCTTTGCGCATGGCCGAGATGGTGGTGCGGGCGATGATGGTGCCGCCGATGGCCGCCTGAATCGCCACCTTGAACATCTGCCGGGGGATTTCCTCCTGCAAACGCTCGCAGGCGTGCAGGCCGCGGGCGCGGGCGCTGGAGCGGTGCACAAGCTGCGACAGGGCATCGACTATCTCGCCGTTGACGAGAATGTCGAGCTTGACCAAGTCGCTGGCCCGGTAATCGAGCATACTGTAGTCAAACGAACCGTAGCCTTGGGTGATCGACTTGAGCCGGTCGTAGAAATCGAAAATCGCCTCGGCCAACGGCAATTCGCAGGTCAGTTCGATGCGGCCCGGCGTTGGGTAATGGTAGCTGGTGTTCTCGCCGCGCCGCTCCATGCACAGGGTCATCACCGCGCCCATGTAGCGTTCGGGGATAAGAATCGTCGCCTTGATATACGGTTCTTCCGTGCGCTGAATCTGCGCCGGATCCGGATAATGGGCCGGGTTATCGACATCGACCGTCTTGCCGTTACTCAGATAAAAAAGATACCGCACCGACGGCACGGTCAGGATCAAAGACACGTCAAATTCCCGCTCGAGGCGTTCTTGCACCACTTCCAGATGGAGAAGTCCGAGGAAACCGCAGCGGAAACCAAAACCCAGGGCCACCGATGAATCTTTTTGAAAGGTCAGGGCCGCGTCGTTCAATTGCAGCTTTTCCAGGGCCGCCGCCAAAGCCTCGTATTCGTCGGTCGACACCGGGTACAGCGACGAAAACACCACCTGCTGCGCCTCTTTAAAGCCAGGCAGGGCGGTGGCGCAGGGGTTTTCTTTCAAAGTGATGGTATCGCCGGGGCGGGTGTCGCGCACGGTTTTGACGCCGGCCAGCATATAACCGACCTCGCCGGCGGCAAGTTCTTTTATCGCTTGCCGCTGCAACCGGAAAATGCCGACCTCCTCGACCCGGTATTCGGCGCCGTTCGACATGAAGACGATCGTGTCGCCCGCCTTGACCCGGCCGTTGATGATCCTGACCGAAACGATGGTGCCGCGAAAAGAGTCGTAGCTGGCATCGAAGATAAGCGCCTGCAAGGGTTCATTGACGCTGCCCTTGGGCGGCGGGATGTGGGCGATGATCTTCTCGAAAATATCGGCCACGCCTTGGCCGGTCTTGGCCGAGCAGAACGAGATCAGGCCGCTGTCGAGGCCCAGGTCTTCTTCGATCTGCATGGCCACCTTGTCCGGTTCCGCCGAGGGCAAATCGATCTTGTTGACCACCGGCAGAATCTCCAGGTCGTTTTCCATGGCCAGATAGAGATTGGCCAAGGTCTGCGCCTCGACGCCCTGGGCGGCATCGACCAAGAGCAGCGCCCCTTCGCAGGAGGTGAGGGCGCGGGAAACCTCATAGCTGAAATCGACGTGTCCGGGAGTATCGACGAGATTCAAGGCGTATTCCCGCCCATCTTTGCCTTTGTATGGCAAACAGATGGTCTGGCTTTTGATGGTGATGCCGCGCTCGCGTTCGATGTCCATGTTATCGAGGAGCTGGTCTTTGAACTCGCGGTCGGAAATGAGACCACAGAGTTGAATCATCCGGTCGGCAAGGGTTGACTTGCCGTGGTCGATATGGGCGATGATGCTGAAATTTCGTATGTTTTTCATAGCCAAAAGGAAGTGTGCGCAGCGGGAGGGCGATTGTTCCGGCGGACAAGCGTTCAACGAAAGAAAGTGGTAATATCACAAACCCGGTTATAATTAAACAGCTTTTCTACCGGCGTTTTCGCGGTTGCGATAAAAACCGCAATACAAACGGCACGTTGTTGGTCAGGCATCCGCTTTTGTCGCGGGTTGTGAGGAAGAAGGCATGGCAGTGGAAGAAGAAGAACCGGAGATTTCGGAAATAGCATTCGAGGATGCCCCCCAGGACATCGATTACGAGGTTGAGCCCCGCCTTGTCGATATCGACGAGGACGCCAACCTGCCGGTGCTCAGTAACCCGGAATTGCACCGTTATTTGCAGGAAATCAGCCAATATAAGCTGCTGACCCGGGAAGAGACCGATGAACTGGCGATGCGCTTCCATGAAACCGGCGACCCGGAAGCCGCCTACCGTTTGGTGTCGTCCAATCTGCGTCTGGTGGTCAAGGTGGCCATGGATTTTCAGAAATACTGGATGCAGAATTTCATGGATTTGATCCAGGAAGGAAACGTCGGCCTGGTGCAGGCAACGAAAAAATTCGACCCCTACCGCGGCGTGAAATTGTCGTATTACGCCGCCTACTGGATCCGCGCCTATATCCTGAAATTCATCATGGATAACTGGCGTCTCGTGAAAATCGGCACCACCCAGGCGCAACGGAAACTCTTCTTCAGCCTGAATAAAGAAAGAAAGCTTTTAGAAAGCCAGGGATTCGCGCCGGAGCCGAAACTCTTGGCGCAGCGGCTGAATGTCAAAGAAAAGGAAGTCATCGAGATGAGCCAGCGCATGGACGGTTGGGACGTGTCGCTCGAGGCCCCGGCCCATGCCGACTCCGATGACGAGCAAAAAAGTTTTCTCCCCAGCGGCGGCCCCAGCATCGAATCGATCATCGCCGGGCGCGAAATCAAAGAAAAATTGTCGGGCTTGCTGGCGGATTTAAAAGACCGGCTTAACGAAAAAGAGAGGATGATCCTTGAGGAACGCCTCCTGACCGACGATCCCCAGACCCTGCAAACCATTGCCGACCGCTTTAACATCTCGCGAGAACGGGTGCGCCAGATCGAAGTCAATCTGCTGCACAAGATGAAGAAATTCATCGAGGTGGAACTGCCGGATGTCGCCGATTTTTTTGACGGCGAAAAAATGACGATCCAGCATCACGGAGAATGAAACCAGGTGCAATCAGGCTTATCCTTCCTCCTGGTCTTTTCTTTAATTGGCCTTTTATGAAGCACAATGTTTCCGCCACGCCACCGCCTGTTTTTTTCCCCGCCGCGCTTCTCTTGCTTGTTGCCCTTTTCTTGACGCCGCCGTTGTTCCCTGAACCGGCCCATGCCCTGGAAGTCGCGCCGCTGGCCGGCCAGGAAACACCGGCATGGTTTCGCCTGTGGCAGCAGGCGCGGGACCTGCGCGGCCAGGACGAGGGAAAAGCCGGTGAAGCCTACCAGCAGCTTTTGCGGGAAAAGCCCGATCTGGAAGAGGCGCGTTGGGAATACTGTCAGCTTCTGGCCCGGCGGGGCGCGGAGGCCGCCGCCGTTTGCGAGCCACTGCCGGAAGCGAATCCCGATAACAAAAAATATCTTCTCATGGCCGGGCGCCTGGCCCTGGCTGGGCGGGAATACAACCGCGCCGTTTCTTATCTGCAAAAATGCGTCGATGCCGCCGGTCCGCATGACGACGAAGCCGCCCGGCTGCTCGTCGAAGCCCTCGATCATCTGGGCGAGGTGAAAAAAAGCCTGCCCTATCTCGAAGACCTGGCCCAGTCGCATCCGGACGACCTCGAGTTATCATGGCGGCTGTTCACGGCGGCGCGGCAAGCGGGCGATAAGGGAAAGGCCATCACGCAGGCCATTTCTTTAAGCCAGGCAAACGATTTGTCCGCCCCCCGGCTTCTGGCGACGGCGGAATATCTCGACAAGGCTGGCGATAAAACGGCGACGGCGCGGCAGGCGCAGGAACGCTATCTGCGGCTGCATCCCGATTATCTCCCCTTTCACAAAACGCTTGCCGCCTCCTATCTGGCCGGCAAGCAGGCGGACAAGGGCAAGGCCCTGCCGCATCTCTTGGCTTTGGCCGAAGCGGACGAGGCCACGCCGGCGCAGATGGCCGAACTGGCCCGCATCTACCGCGACCAAGGGAATGCCGGTAAGGCGCTGCATTATTACGAGCTGGCGCAAACTTTGGCCTCGGATGACGCCTCTTTGGCCGCCGAGACGGCGGCGCTCCGCCGCAAATTCGCCAAAAGTCTGATTGCCGATATCGAGCGCGACAGCGCGCTGACCATGTGGAACGAGCTGGATCAGGTGGAGATCAACCGCCTGGCTTTGTACGCGGTCTTGGCCGAAGAGATGGAAAAAAGCGGCAAACGTAAAGGTTTGCTGGCGCTTTTGGAAGTGCTCAGGGATAAATCGCCGGAGCCCGATCGTTATACCCTGCGCATCGCCCGCCTTCTGGCCGCCGAAGGCGATAACGCCGGCGCGCGGCAAACGATGCGGCAAGTACGGGGAGAAGCCTTTCGTGACGCTGGCTATTTCCGTGAATGCGCCGCCATCGAGATCAGGCTGGGTCTGGTTGAAGACGCTTTAGCCAGCTACCGCCAGGCCATCGCCTTGAAACCACGGGATACGACCAGTCGCGAAGACGCCATGCTGCTTGCCGCCGAAGCGGGATTGGCGCCGGAACTTCTTGCTTTGGCCCCGGCCAAGACCGATTCATTACCGCTCTGGCTGGCCTGGCTGCAAGGTTTGGCGGATAACGGCCTGTTCACGAAGGCGGCGGAGCAATACGGATCGCTTTTGGCTTCAGACGGGATTACCGCCGCCGACAAGCGGCGCCTGCGCGGGCAGCGGGCGGCGATGTACGCCCGCATGGGGCGTCTGCCCGAGGCCGAGCAGGAATACCGGCTGATGATGGCCGAGACTGTGGAACCAGCCGAACGGCGGCGTTTGCTGCTCGCCTTGACGGAACTCCTCCTCGATGCCCGCCAAACCGCTGACGCGGAACGGTGGCTGGCCTTGTCCCCGGTGGGCGACAATGCTTTGCCCGCTTCGCTCGCCGATGACCCTTTTTCCCTGGCCCGCTGGCGACTGGAGCTGCAAAAAGACAGCGGCGACGCGACCCTGCAAGGCTTGCGGAAATATATCGATGGCCTGGCCGCTAAGGGCGTTTCCCGCGCCCGCCTCGCGCCTTGGCTATCGCTCTTGGCCGAAGGCTGTATCGTCCGGGGCGACCAGGCCGGCGCCAAGGCGGCCCTGGCCCAAATCGCCGGGGCCTACGATGATGACCGGAAACTGGCCGCCCCGCGTCTACTCGCCACAGGCGGGCCGGCGAACGGCGGGTTTGCGGGTTATCACCAGCAACTTGCCGCCGCCCGGCTGGCCGAGCGGCTGGATCTCTTTGCTAATGCCGACAGCCTGACCGCCGCCACGCTGCATGAGCGTCCAGCTTCGCTGGCGGCGCGGACGATGCAGGCCCGGCTTTCGATGCGGCGCGGCCATTTCCCGGAGGCGGCGCAAGAATATGCCCATCTGCAAAACGAATATCCCGACGAAACTTTTTTCCGCCGCGAATACCTGACCGCCCTGCTCGCCGCCGGCAAAACCAGCGAATTCCGCGCCGGACTCGCGGAAAATCCGGTCATTTTTCCAGCCCTCGAGGAAGAACTGCTGCGGGCCCGCGCCGATTGGCAGGATGGCAGGCGGGACGAGGCGCTGAAAGGTTATGAAACGCTCCTGACATCTTTGTATCCGGGTGAGGGCGCCCGAGACAAGGAGAGCGCAAAATCCCTGTGGACAATCTTTTCTTTTTCCGACCCGAACGAAATGGCGCGGCTGGAACACGCCACCGATCCCCGGCGGTTCTGGTATGCCGCCGCCAAAGACGCCCAGGACGACGCCCAGGAATTCGCCGAAAGACAGTTTGAAAAAACGGTGCGCCAGGAATATATGGCCAGGCGTTTGCTGGCCGACCGGCAGTATAAATCCGCCGAACGTCAGTACCGCCGCGGCCTGCAAAACGAGCCGACGGTTTTCGCCTGGCGGGACCTGGCCAATATCTACCAGCGCTTGGGACAGTACGGCAAGGAAGCGGAAATTTATTCGGCCCTGGCTGAGCGGGGGCAGGATAACCCGGAACTGCGCCGCGCCATCGAGCAAAACCGCCTGCTGCGGGCGCCACACCTGTCGTTTGACTGGAACCTGCACAATCAGGATGGGCGGGATGGCATGAAAAATTTGCGGGAGAACGCCTTTGGCCTCCATACCCGGCTGATGCCAAGCCTGACCAGCGAATTGGCGCTTTCCGCCGAGAATATCAATTACAGCCGGGCCGCCGGGGCCAGCGGCAGCGTCATCGGACGGCGCCTGCGCGGCAAAATGACCTCCGAGCTGAACGACAGCAACGTCTTCGCCGGCGAGCTTGGTTTTCACACCGCCGACGACGAGACGAAAAACGGCAACCCGGTGCTGCTTTACGATTTTGCGTTGCGGCATCGCTTCGACCAGATGCTTCAGGGTTTTATCCGGACGCATCAGGAACCGATCGACGATACCCTGACTTCCATAACTCGCGGCTACTGGCGGCAGGGCTATGAGGGCGGCTTGCAACTGGACGCCCCATCCGGCTTTGCCTTGGGCACGGAATTCGCCTATAACCGGCTGTCCTCTGACAACAACGAAACCCGCCTGAATCTGTGGGCCAGCTATTCATTTTATGGCGAATTCTCGACAATCAGCCTGAAGTATCAATATCTTATTACCCACCAGGAACAGGCCGGGACTTTGATTGTCGATCCGGATACCGGCGCAAAAGAAAATTCCTTGCCCTACTGGAGCCCTGGCCAATACTCGCTGCAACAACTCAGCGCCTCCTACCGTTATTTGCTGGCCGGCCTGGGTTTCCCCGGCCAGAATGACAGCTACTGCGGTCTTTCTGTGTCCGGCGGCTATGAAACGAAAGATTCTTTGCTCGTTTCCGGCAATTTCGATATTTCCCTTGAATTGAGCCAACATTTTCTATTAAAAGGAAACCTCCTCTTTGCCAAATCCGACAATTTTCAAGAAAAGGCCGGCTCCCTTTCCCTGGTTTACCGCTGGTAGCGGCAGGCCGGGAGACTTGGCGCTGGACAAAGAGAAATGGGACAAATCAGGGCGGGTATAAAACCCCGCCCAAACGTTTTTATGGAGGGAAATGATGGTTGAGCGTGTGCCCCTGTCGAAGACCGGTTACCAGAAATTGCGCGATGAATTGCAGCGGCTCGAGCGCGTGGAAAGACCGGAAACCGTCAAAGCCATCGAGGTCGCCCGTGGACATGGCGATTTGAGCGAAAATGCCGAGTATCACGCCGCCAAAGAGCGTCAGGGCATGATCGAGGGACGCATCCGCGACCTGAAAGACAAGCTGGCGCGGGCGGAAGTGATCGACTGCGCCGCCATCGGCACGGAGCGGGCGATTTTCGGGTCGGTGGTGCGGCTTTTGGACCTGAGCAACGACGAAGAGGTGACCTATCAACTGCTTGGCCCGGACGAATCGGATGCCAAATCTGGCTCGATCTCGGTCTTGTCGCCGCTTGGCCGCGCTATGCTCGGCAAGGAGGTCGGCGATGAAATCAAGGTGCAAACGCCGGGCGGCCTGCGCCAGTTTGAAATTGTCGATATTCAGGCGTCCGATTTCAGTTGATGGCGGGTCAAAGAAAATATCAATCAAGGTGGATAAGCTATGAATATTCTCGTAGTAGGCTCCGGCGGTCGTGAACACGCCCTGGTCTGGAAACTCGCGGAAAGTGAAAAAGTTGCAAAAATTTATTGCGCGCCGGGCAACGCCGGCATTGCCGAACTGGCTGAATGTGTGCCGATTGCCGCCACCGACATCGAGGCTTTGGCCCGCTTCGCCCAGGAAAAAAAGATCGGCCTGACCGTGGTCGGCCCGGAATCGTCCTTGGTCGCCGGCATCGTCGATCTGTTCGAGGGCCGGGGCCTGGCCATTTTCGGGCCAGACCGGCAAGCGGCGCAACTAGAGGGCAGCAAAGTTTTTAGCAAACAATTCCTCCATAAATACGGCATCCCGACCGCTGATTTCGCCGTCTTCACCGAGGCCAGCGCGGCGCGGGCCTACGTCCGGGAAAATGCGCGCCCTCTGGTGGTGAAAGCCGATGGCTTGGCCGCCGGCAAGGGCGTCTTCGTCTGCAAAAATCAAGATGAAGCCTTGGCCGCCATCGACCAGATTATGATAGAAAAGACCTTCGGCGAGGCCGGCCAGCAAATCGTCATTGAAGAATGCCTGCGTGGCGAAGAGGCGTCTTTTCTTGCTTTTGTCGATGGCGAAACCGTGCTGCCGCTGCCCTCATCCCAGGATCACAAGGCGATTTTCGATGGCGACCGTGGCCCGAACACCGGCGGCATGGGCGCCTATTCGCCGGCCCCGGTGGTCACCGCTGCCCTGACCGAAAAAATCATGAATACCGTCATGCTGCCGACCGTGCGCGGCCTGCGGCAAGAGGGGATTGTTTATCGCGGCGTCCTCTACGCCGGGCTGATGATTGACGGCGACAACCTCCAGGTGCTCGAGTTCAACTGCCGTTTCGGCGACCCGGAAACACAGCCGCTCTTGATGCGCCTGCGCGGCGACCTGGCGGAAATCATGCTCGCCACCCGCGAGGGGCGGTTAAAAGACGTCAATATCGATATTGACCCACGCCCCACGGTCTGCGTCGTGCTGGCCGCCGCCGGTTACCCCGGCTCTTATGAAAGCGGCAAGGAAATCAATGGATTGGAAAAAGCCGCGAAAATGCCTGATGTCATGGTCTTCCACGCCGGGACAAAACAAAAAGACGGCCATATCGTCACCGCCGGCGGACGGGTGCTGGGCGTCACGGCCAGGGGCGAGACCCTGCCCGAGGCCATCGATGCCGCCTACGGCGCGGCGCGGGCCATAGGCTGGCAGGGCGCGCATTATCGGCGGGATATTGGCGCCAAGGCCCTGCGCCGTATGGTTTCCGGGATGCCGCCCAAGGCGCTCATTGTCATGGGCAGCGATTCCGACCTGCCGGTGATGCAAGCCGCCGCCGATTTCTGCCGCAGCATGGGCGTGCCCTGGACGATGACCGTCTCCTCGGCGCACCGCACCCCGGAACGCACCGTTAAGCTGGTGGAAGAAGCGCCGCGCCAGGGCATCAAAGTGATTATCGCCGGAGCCGGCATGTCGGCGCATCTGGCCGGCGTCATCGCCGCCCACACCGATTTGCCGGTGATTGGCGTGCCGCTCGATGCTTCGTCGCTGCACGGTCTCGACGCCCTGCTCTCCACCGTGCAGATGCCGCCCGGCGTGCCGGTGGCGACCATGGGCATCGGCAAGGCCGGGGCGAAAAACGCCGCCGTTTTCGCCTGCCGGATGCTGGCCTTGTCGGAAGCGGGCCTGGCGGCAAGGCTTGCCTCATACCGCGACGACATGGCCAGGGAAGTGGAGGAGAAGGCGGCGAGGCTGCATCAGGCGACAGGTGACAGGTGACGGGTGACAGGTTGCGCCCGGCGGCATCGCGAGTAGGGGCAGGGCTTGCCCCTGCCCTTCTTGGGCTTCCCGTAGCCGAGGCGGCGCGGGTTTTGCGGGCCGGCGGGCTGGTGGTCTTTCCGACCGAGACCTTTTATGGCCTGGCCGTCGATCCCTTACAAGAGCGGGCGATCGAGCGTCTCTTTGCCGTGAAAAAGCGCGACCGGCAAAAGCCGATTCTGCTTTTGATTTCCCGCCTGGAACAACTTCAAGAGATTGTCGAAGAAATTCCGGATGCCTATCAACCTTTGATGCGCCGCTTCTGGCCAGGAGCGCTGACCCTGGTTTTCCCGGCCCGGCCCACGCTGTCGCCGCTGCTCACCGCCGACAGCCAAACCATCGCTGTGCGCCAGACCTCACATCCATTAGCCCGGCGGCTGATCGACGCCTTTGGCTTTGCCATCACCGGCACCAGCGCCAATATTTCCGGTCAGGAACCGGTGCGGGAAATATCTTTTCTTGACGCCGGGCTGGCCGCCGCCTGCGATATGCTGCTCGATGGCGGCGCGACGCCCGGCGGCCCCAGCTCCACCATCGTCAGTCTGCGCGACGGCATCCCGGTGACGCTGCGTCCCGGCGCGGTCGATATTTCCTCTCCTCGCTGACAAGAGCGGACGCGAAAGACCCCGGAAAAGCTTGCGCAAGACGCGCTCATGTGGGAAAATGCGAAAACATTGAAAATAGCGAGACTTGCTGCTCTCTTAACATTTATTTAGAGGAGGTTGCCATGCGGAAAATCGCCCGTGTGCAGAACGTCGTCGTTCCCATTGATTTTTCGGAAAACGCCCGCCTGATTGCCGAGTCGGCGGCGTTTATCGCCGGAAAATTCGGCGCCTCCCTGCACCTGATTTGTGTGGTGCAGAGTTTCACCGACTATTCCGGTTTCCTCATGCCGCAGATGAGCATCCCCAAGCTCGAGCATGATCTGATGGAAAGCGCCGAGCAGAAGATGGCCGATTTCGCCGGGGAAATCAAAGAGCATTGTCAGGAATACGGTGTCGGCTCGGTAGAGTGGCGGGTGGTGGGCGGCGATATTAGCGAGGGGATTATCGATTTTGCCAATGAAGTCCGTTGTGACATGATCATCATGGGAACGCACGGTTATAAGGGCTTGGAAAAGATCGTTTTCGGCAGCATCGCCGACAAAGTGGTGCGCTCGGCCCCGTGTCCGGTGCTGACCATCAACCCCTATACCTGCCGCACCGAAGAATAATCGGGCAGCTTTTCCCGGTGGAGGCGATAGCCTCGTCTCCACCGCCTTCCCCTTTTTGAGCGCCCATGCCCACCAGCCTGGTTCTGGCGATTTTCGGCACCACTGTCCCCGATGCCTTGCCCGGCCTCATCGCCATCCGCAACCAGTGCCGCGCCGCTTTCCCTCATAGCGAAACGCATTTTGCCTGCACTTCCGACACCATCCGCGCCATCTGGCGGCAACGCGCCGCCGACCCGGATTACCGGCGGCTGCACCCGGATGTGCCGGAGGAGATTTTTTCTTTGCGCGGCGTTTTGGCCACCGTCGGCCATCTTCAGGATATGGGCCAGCGGAAAATTGTCATCCAGCCGGCCGCCATCGCGCCGGCCGAGGAATACCACGACCTTCTTTCCTGTGTGCGTGGCCTGGCCTCGATGCGCGCCGCGCAGCCGCAACGCGCGCCGTTTGCAGCGCTGGCTTTGGGGCGGCCGCTGTTAGGCGGCCAGGGGCGGCGGCCGTATGCCGATGACATCCTGGCCGTTGCCCAGGCTTTGGCTGGCGACGCCGAGTTGGCGCGGCGCGAGAAGGCGATGCTGCTTTATGCCGGGCACGGCAGCGCGCTGTTCCCGGTCGGTGGCTTGTATCTGGAATTTGCCGCCCGGATGCGGCAACTGTATCCCGATGTGGTCACCGAGATTGCTTGTTTGGAAAGCTTTCCGAACCTGAGCGATGTTATGGAGAAATTATCCGTCAGCGACATGCGCCGGATAATCATCAGGCCGCTGCTGGTTGCTGCCGGGATGCACACGCGACAGCATCTGGCTGGTGATGAGCCTTCGTCGTGGCGCAGCCGTTTTGTTCAGGCGGGCTGGCAGGTGATGCCGGTTTTAACCGGTTTGGGGGAAGTGGCGGCCATTGCTCAGATATTTGCTCGGCACGCTGCTGATGCCGCTGCCGATGCGGGGTTTGGTCTGTGATACAGATTACGTATAACCCACCAGTTTCACAGCAAAAGCCTGGTTATGCCGCCCACAACGGCATTTTTTCAGGGACTTCTCTCAGCGAACGCCCCATTTGTCGTAAACGGCTTGCACTTCTTCCTCGCTGGCGAAAAGACCCTGATCCGCCTCCTCGATTCCTTGCTGTATTTCCGCCACCTGCCAGGCTT
>Ga0209629_10001028_pt1 | contig 16730 bp, 12 predicted proteins | sample TergutCu122P5_FD_187286 | JGI IMG/M metagenome (GOLD analysis project Ga0209629, IMG submission 187286) | Cubitermes ugandensis P5 segment gut microbial communities from Kakamega Forest, Kenya - Cu122 P5 (SPAdes) (version 2) | ecosystem: Host-associated > Arthropoda: Insects > Digestive system...
TACAAGTCGCCCGAAAAAGACACTTGGATTTTACGAAAAAAGTTTGAGGAACACTGCTCTAGCTCAACACGCAGCTGTGGCCTGTATTTCTATCGTACGTTCAACTGCACGAAGTCCGGAATGGAAGTGAATTGTTGGCAGTGCAATACACATAACATCGTATCCAAGTTTCGATTACATCGTAAATGTTTCGAGACCCACCGAATCTGAAAACACTACAACTTTAATAACTGCAAAGTCTTTTCAGGTTTTTTTTTGTAATCTATAGCCGCAAAAGGAAGCTTAATGGATCACAACGTGCGAAAACTTATTAATATCATATTTCAACATTACAAAATCTTAAATCCGTAGACAAGCTAGTTAGGCTTACTAACAGTCTAGTTAAATTTTAATGGAATTCTATACTAGTAAAGGCACAGACAACAAAACCCAGATGAAATGTGAAGAACACCTTCAATGACGTGGTGTATTTTGAGACTTCAGATTTAAGAGTGTTGCAGGCTACATAGATTTTTTGGGGGGGGGGGGGGTGTTTACCGCCTCGTTTATAGGACACCTGTGTAATTACAAAAATACGTACATTACAAGTACGTATTATTAAACTAAATGTCGTTTAAAATAAAAAGATAAAATTTATTTTTAAAATAATTACTAGATACGTGTATACGAGTATTAAACTGCTAATAGAAATATTACTTGAGAGAAATAAAGGAACTGTTAGCGAGAATTTTACGCTATACGAAAAATATTTCTATTTAGAAAATGCACGTTTTTATGTCATTCAACTAAAAATTATTCCATAATCTCTGAATAAGCTAACATTTCTCGCGGGAATGACAGGTTGTGGAACTTGGGGAGAGCATTGAAACAAGCAACACTACTGCTTACGATATTATCTTCTTCTTAAAACCGGAAATTGCTTTGTGTTTTCTCTCTGAATTTATAATTTATTTTACAATAAAAGACAGATTATAATTGTTTTCTGGCTCCAGTATGGTAATTTATTTTCAGTTCAGCATAGAAAAACTAAAAAAAAATACTTCTGTCAGAAATATAAATCTGAAAATGTGGGTAGGGTCCAGAAACAATCACACTTAGGTAATGTAATATCTTAGCATTACACAGACTGCGGTCTTTGCTGTCATGCTTTAGTAGTTATTACGTTATGTGGTATAATATTTAAATGGATATCAGATGGGTGCCAAGAATTAATAGTAAAGAAAATAGTTTTAACAATACATTCATACACATCAACAAAAATATTCGCCGGTGTGTTGTCCACAGATTCATAAGGCATAAATTTATTATATATCCAAACACTTGTTCCTTGAATCAGCATATTGCACTGTAGTGTGGCACAATCAGCCAAAGTACACGAAAACAGGACTCCAAACTGCAGATGTAGGAACACTCAGAATTTATTACTGCAGACTCAAAGCACCAAAGAGCACAAACTTCATTTCAAAAACCTTGTTTCAAATCCATAACTCAATAATCACTGATTTCATGTAATCAGGTTTATAGTAGGAAAAATGATATATACATCCATGCATTCTGTTGTTTTATCAGAGCAAGTGAGCTGATTATCTTTCACTTTTAACATATTCTGTCATATTTAGCTTGTCTGAATTTTAGTAAAAGCAAGAAATTAAAAGTACTAAGCATCTTTCCGATGTACAACAGGAGGGATAAAAACCTTCATACTGGGACTGCAACAGCTGCGATGAAACATAACAAATACTCGTAGTGTTTCAAATAATTATTTTATAAGGAAGTAACTAAAAACAAATTTTTGAAAATTAACATTAAAATAAATCAAAACGATTTACAGTCAAATGTACATCCTGAAATATCAAAAAAATATGCTATAAAAGGTTGAGTAAATTTTTTGTTTTTCTAATAAATACGTAATAGATTAATTTTTCTGTATAGCATATCTGGCAGCAAGTGCTGCCCATCTGTAACATTCACAAGAGTTTCAAGTGATCTGTACTTTCTTATTTTGTTTGTTGAACACTGAGATTCTGGCTTACCGTTTCTGAGCCGGCAGCAGTGACCAGTTCCTGAAGAGCTCTGACTGACAACGCCTGCTCTATGACGAACACACATTGTGACAAATCTGGAGGGATGTTCTGAAATAATAAAGATAATTGAATAATCATTACACCAGTGACTGGGGTGTGTATTCTGTTACCCAGTTACAAACATGAACTGCAACAATTTAAAGATAAAACCTTCTGTTGTGCCAGAAGGCATACAAACAACATACAGCTGTGAGGCTGGGTAAGATACCTGGCCAGTCTTGACGCGCCGTAAAGAAGAATATCTACACCCCAAAGGGAAATCGAACATCGGTCGTCCAGCATACAGCCAATTACTATCGTCGTATACGAGTCACAATATTATTAAAAAAATAAAGCATACAGTAGACAATAATAGATATTGTGTATCATTTTGTCGCTTTTGCACATTATTTTGCAGCTGCTAAACATCACTGTAACCCTGCTACGTATAACTCCTGCCTTTAGATAACACTGTGCTCATGTTCAACTTCAACCTCAACTTTAATAGTATTCCAAAAATTCCATATACAGGAGTTCATGCAATGGATATAGGAACAGTCAAAAATAAGTAAGTCGGCAGTATGAAACATAAGAGCCTGTTCTTAAGATAGACAGGGAAAAATAATTAATATACAATCGTACAAATTTAGAACAGCATTTCAAATTAAAATAAGTAAATACAATAGTTACAAAATTACAAATACAACTTCAAATAAATTAAAGTACAATATACAAACATATAAGCTAAATAAATATATAAATTTAAAAATTAATGAAGTAAAAGAAAAATGGATAATGAATAAGTACAGAGAAATTTAATGTAATTGTGCAACGTAAGAAGACAGAATAATAAAAAAGCAATAGAAGTGAAATATTACTGTTTGATAAAAAAAACTCATCCAAACTATACAATGAGTGCGTATAAAGAAAGTGCTTTAGAGCAATTTTAAAATTATTAGGCTTGTTGGAGATATCCTTAATTGTCTTTGGAAGACCGTTAAAGATTTTGGTGCCTGAATAATAAACTCCCTTCTAATACATGGCCAGAGTTACCTGAGGCCAGTGTAAATCATTTCTTCGTCCGGTATTATTGTTATAATATACACTATTTGAAATAAAATAGTCCCTATTATTAACAACAAACTATACTGAAGAAAATATATGCTGTGATGAGAGTGGTAATATTTTTAATTCCTTGAATAATTTTCTGCGAGACAACCTACACCCACATCCCAATATTATCCCAATTACTCTTTTTTGCATTTTAAAAATTACAGAACTATGTGATGAGTTTCCCCAGAATATTATGCCATCAGACACAATTGAGTGGAAAAAAGGAATGATAAATGATCTTTAGAGTAGAAATAGACATACATGGTTTAATATTTCGAATTAGCAAGATGTGGTGTTTAATTTTTTTGTCAGCGAATCAATAAGGTTTAACCATGTTAGTGAACAATCAACAGTTAAACCAATAAATTTTGTGTAAGTAATAGTAGGAATAGATTTATTATCATAATTAATATTTGTTTCAGTCTATTTATTATTTTAGTTGTGTAATTAGTAAAGTGGTTTGTGGTAAAAATTTAAGAAAAATATGTTTTGTTTAAACCTATCACTTAAAATATTAAAAACAACGTTAATATTCTTATTAATGTCCATAGGATTTTAATGGGACAATAAGATGTTAGTGTCATCTGCAAATAAAAAAGGAACTTATTTATCTCTTACAAACGAAGGTAAGTCGTTTATATAAATGCGGAAAAGCAAAGGTCCCAAATCCAAACCCTGGGGCACATCATGTTCAACTTTAGCCCAAGTTGATGTAAATTTATCTGTCTCATTATACAGTAATATTATTTCCTCTCTTTTGGTCAGGTAGCGTTTGTTAAGTTCATAGTGTCTACCAGGTATACCATAGAATACAAGTATAAATAATATAAATTTGTTGTTAACACAGTCAAATGCCTTTTTCTAAGTGGCAAAAGAAACCATCTATTAATAATTTGTTATTCAAAGCATTTAGGATTTTATTAATTAACTGACACGTAGCATTATTGGTTTTAGTTTAGTTCTAAAGCCATATTGTTCGTTACTTAAAATATTAAGAACAGTAAGATGTTGCAACAGCCTAGTTTGCATTACTTTTTCAAAAATGTTTGAAAAGGAGATTAAAACTGGCACTGGCCATTTTTTGGATATATCATTTTTAATACTCTTCTTAAACAAAGGTCTTATAATTGCATGTTTGAAACTATGGGAGAAAATTCCAGTAAATAAGTCCTGTTACATATATAATTTAGCGGTGACATAATGACATAGGAACATAATTTGATATCTTAGTAGGAACTTCATCATAACCAAAAGAATTTGATGATTTCAGAGGCAGTATTATATTTTCAATTTTTGAGTGGTAGTAAAATTACGTTTAATACTAAGGAACGAATTTTGATATGTATGTTTCAAACAATAGGAAAGCGTGTACTAATTATTGACAGAGGCTTTAGTAAAACAGCAATTTGCATTAATGTTTTTATTAATCATAACAGGGATGATTGTAAAATTATTATGAAAGTATCATCGATAAGTTGTTGATTTGCTGTGTTTCTACCATCATTATTTACTGATTGTATTCCGTGATTTTTATGATCCTTACCTCTTTCTTTATTTATTAATTTCCAAGAAGTTCTCATTGCATTATTACATTACACAACTGTTCTGCAGCGTTACATCTCACTGTGACTTCGCTATTCATTACCTTACTACAGTTGCACCGAACTATGCTCCCATTACATACAGCTGTGCTGCTACTATCTATCACGGATACAAATCACCGTGAACTTACGTTTGTCTGTATCCCTATTACAAACACACGTACTGCTGCTGCGTAGCTCTGTGAAGCTCTTGCCCCAGTTACTACATATCACTGTGCTCCTATTATATGCTACAATGTTCCTGTCATATATAATTGTGCCGCTGTTACATATCATCTTGCCCCAGTTGCTACATATCACTCTGCTCCTGCTACTTATCAACGAGACTCTCTAATATCCCTATATAACCCTTACCTAAAACTGCTGCTGTTACAGGAATAAAACGATGTGTAATTGGATTACAGTCATGTGTCCTTTGTACACATGACTGTAATCCAATTACACATCGTTGTGTTCCTGTTGTATTACTGCGCTCCTGCTACTTTTCGCAAGTGTTTCTGTCACATACTATCCCGACTCGTCTGTGCACATGCCACTGTGCTCTTGATACTCACCAGTTTGTTCCTGTTGAATATCACTGTGTTATCGTTACGCAGCATCGTGAACCTTTTAAATATTGCTGCGCTCCTGTTACACATTACTGTGCAGCTGTTAAAAATTGTGCTCCTGTTACATATCTACATTCTCCGTCTACACATAATTGCGTCCCTCTTACGTACAATTGTGTTCCTCTTACACATTACTGTGTTTCCGTTACATAATCCTAGACTCCTGCTACATGTGACTGCACCATTGTTTCAAACCAGTGGTCTCCTGTTACACACAATTGTGTCCCTGTTACATGCAGTTACAAAGTACTATGCTCCTGTCACATATCACCGCGCTGTTGTTATTTATCAAGGTACACACATTACAAATTTCTGTGCCTGGGTTATATAACACTGTGGCCCGGCCACATGTTATTGTTAACACCTTACACATCGTTGTGGACACATTATTCATAAATGTAGGCGGTTCAATCTGAGGTTTATTTAGGTCACTACTTTATAGTTCTCCTCAACGAATGACGTTATGAAAGAAGGCATTCTACAATTAGATTATTGCAAATTTCAGATCTAGAGAGACTTGAGAAGAAGCAGTCGTGGCCTGTGTAAGGCAGTGTTCCGGCATTCATGTCTAATGAATGATGAAAACAAATTAAAACTGCAGCCATGTTTGGCCGTCTGCCGGAAGTGATTCGAAGCGGCTGCCGTGAGAATGTGATGTAGGCACTTTACTGTCTTGCCACCCGTCTTGGTGACCAAACCGAGTCAAATAACATTTCAGCCCGACCTTGAACTTCAAAATTTCTTTTAAAAGTATTTGGCGCATTCCTAAAGACGCCTAATTGATGAGTTTGCCAGATACTCCGAGCATCTGGCATTAAAAACTCCTCTCGAAAGGCCTACGCAAATTTTTACGTCTATAAATACATCTGTCTGTTTATTAGTAAAGTAAATGGATGTTGTGCCCAATTTTTATTCTCAGTAACGTGTTAAATAATTTTAAAAGCAGACGAAAACAAATTCTCTGGGGAGGTAGTTCGATCGATAAAATTCCTAACATATTGTTGTACTCGAAAGTTTAACGATTAGAGTATTGGTCGGAGAGTGTTGGTGCCTTGCTTCAGTCTTTTTTGGAGAATCGTGAAACAGGCTTTGTAACCTAGAGAAGAACAAAGCCAATTCTTTCTCGTTCAATTTTCTGTCATACCTGTATAAGCTTACTCATCGTTTTAATTGCCACCCAGGGCATCCGTACAACTCCCCACCCCCCACAAACCTACACTCCTGAGTACAAGTATGGTAATTTTAGCAAATCTACTATAACGTAAGCACCTGGGGGATCATCATTTAAATCGAAATTGAATTTTAAACCGCGGAACACACATCTCCTACTTAATAGGCCTAATGACTAAAGTCCACTTAAACTTTTCATGAAACTTTATCGATTAACTCTTTTGACTACATTGAGTTAGAAGTCCCGTCTCGAGCTTTATTATTTCACAACATTGGAACACCACGCATTCGTTATCCGAAGGCGACGTACCTTTAGAAATCCAACATTCTATGTTGCAGTGTTTGGTCACATTATACATTAGAAACTCACATTTATATGAGCATAATAGGACGACGTAATATCTGTAGGCCATGGAGCGGTCTACAGGAAGTGAGCGCTGCATGGAGACTTACCTTATCTGCTATGGTTTCCAAGTAACAATGTCTATTGCCGAAGCCTTCGGCTGCCAAGCATACTCTTTCGCCGGTGGCTGTGCATGACAAACACACCATATCTTCCTGTGGAGAGAGATAGAAAGAGCTGGCGGTTAATAGAAATAAACAATACATATGCTTTCAAACACAGATAAAAATGCGTACTTCTTGTGCGTGGACAAATTTTTTTGTACAGCACGAATATGTCATTATACAGCAAATAAAATGTAAGAATAAGCACAGAGATGAAATGGGAGTTCAATTTGAAGAGTACATTCTAATAACTAGTCAGTATTTTTTTATTTGTTAAGGAAGAACACGCAGCGTGCAGATGACCACATTTCTGACTTACTAAACTCAGTATATAAATTATCCGAGAGAGTGAAAACTTAGAAGAACTTGTAATGTGTTTCACTTCTATTTTTACTGCAAGAAGCTGATCAGTAATGCTAAGTCTACATAACGTCGAAGGCAGAATGTTTGGCGAATCATAAAACGGAATTTAGAAAGAAGCTTTCGAGAGCTTATCGTGGTTGAATGACAATATTTGCTTGGAGACACTGAGATAAGCCACTTTAAAATCTCGGTCAACACAACAAGCGTTCCGCAAAATTTGAATTGGACACTTCCTAAATACCAGGACGCTATTGATCATTACCACTATATAAACCTGCTCGGTCTAATTTTCTGCGTTTTCAAAATGTGTATGTTTGTGTGTGTGTGTGTGTGTTTGTGTGGAGAATAAGCCCCTCAGCTACATGTCGCCTGCTGTGACTGCCGCACTAACACTGACTCAGAACGAAGCTTGAAGAAAACAGCTCCTCTTTTCACTAGTATTAAACACAAAGCTTTAATGCGAAAAATTTTTATCCCTTTTTTAATGGCGCCTAATACACTTTCGCAACAAAGGAAGCGCATTAAGCCGAATCTCAGAATCATTTATTACCTATGAAAGATTAGAAAATAATACAATACCACAGCAGTAAAAGCATCAGCGCATTTTATTTGCTTAACTTTCAGTTTATAACCTTACACATAGGTCCTTAATAATTCCAAATTAACAATGCAGAAAGGAGACATAGGTTGAGAGAAGAAGGGGGAAAGTTATGTCGTGACATCTGGAAGCCATAACGAACGGATCGCCGTAACTAGTGAGAGAGGACAGTAAAGTCAGAAGGGGATGGAAAGATGCGGAGAATGTCTACCAAGAGGAAAACCACTTGTTAGCCATACTTCAGTGTCAAAGTTAATGGGATTTTGGGGTTTTCTGGAACATTCAAAATTCGGGGGAAGTTGACATTTTGGACCATCTAAATCACGCAGGGGAGGATACCGCGTTAGGTACGCTAGCACATTAAAAAGAGCGAGTAAACAACGCAGCTACGAGGCGACGCCTGGAGAGTAGCGTTAGGTAGTAGAACCAATGGGAACGTCGGGATACAAAAGTTTAAATTTCGACGTATTGGAATGTGTCAAAAGGTTACATACGACCAATGAAATCAGACAGAACAGTTAGGCTAGGAAGAAAGATTAAACTGGATAAATTAACTTGGATTTGGTTTGAATATAAGCAGCTCGGTCGTCTGGGAGGTAGGACGTGTCGGAATCGGGAATGATGAAATACGTGACTAATGATTGCTGGATCTAAATTATACCGAGTATAGACAATGTGGGTATACGGAAAGTAAATATCGTGCAATAGAAGATAAAATTGTGTAACTTCCTAACCATAAATTAGGGAAATGCCGTGGTTTAGGCATAACTATGCAGGCGACAGCGCGGAGTTGGAAAGTGTTCAAGGTGCGGCCATCAGAATAAAATAAACCTTGTATCATCTATTCATAAGTGAATTATAAATAAATATGGGTACTATCATCCCGACAGTGTAAAGTATAACTCCTTTAGTAATTATTCAATATAGATCCACCAAAGTCTCCCACGGTATCCCTGAGATGTAGAATTCTTGACTACCGATTGAGTGAATAAAGTGAGCCGGAAGGTAGGAACGGTTATAAGTTTTCGACTGTTCTATTAGTGTCTTACATTTAAAAGTAGAATTTATAATAACAAACACATACACGGGCACTATAAATTTACGTCCCTTAAGTTACTATTACAGCTCGTAAGAAGCAGCGTTGATAAGGTATTTCTGTGAATGCGCAACCGCTACTAAAGCTTTCTTTCACATGCTGGAAGATGTGCTTCTCTCCTTGTAACAACTGGTTGAGTAGCCGGAGAAGTATAACAAATGTAACACAAAGAGGTATTCTTGTGAAAACATGAAGTGAGGTTTCCAAAAACCAGAAGAGTTGGTTCCTAGATCCCTGCATAGCGTAAATTTGTGAAGTCGATTCTTAACATAGGTAATCCATTAAAATCTGACTAAATCATAAGCGCTGTCCGGCCCTCGTTGTGAGTCACTTCCTTGGGGACAGTGGACGATTCTGTCGTTCCCTGTGATAGACCGTACCTATTTCAACCAGAACGTGCTGTGTCCGTACAGCAAGACATTAGGCAGCAGGTCTTCTCAGGTCACCTCATTTTTAAGAAGAACGCATTTTTTCCTGTCTGCACCGTTCAGGTCTTACTCCTGACCAACGCACCACACACACATAACCAGGAATTACACACGCGACCACATTTACCAAAATTCTATCATATCGACACACTATTATATTGTATTTTATCATTTTAATAATTCATAACATTAGCCAACACAACTTGTAAAGTCCCTGAGGATGATGAATTAACACCGAAACATGTCGGAGTAATTTTAATATTAATTTTTACACTATTTGTTTTTGTATAAATTGGTATATTAAACATTAATTTACACAGACGTCTACATGTGTTATGTAGTGTTGGTTTATTTTAGCGTGTTATCAGCAATTCAGAAGGTACAGTGCCGAGTTATGGACGAACGGTGAACGATAAACTGAAAATGTTCTGGAAACAAGCAGTGGTGGCCTGATTGATACAGTACAGTAGCCTATGTCTGGAAGGTTTGAGGAAAACCATTAAAAACCTCATTATAATAGAAGATGACTCGGCCGAGACTGGAACCCGACACCTTCTGAATTAATCTAGGTGTACAACGTTACAGCTACACCAAAGAGTTCAGTGAAAGATGCGTGTTAACCAACTAGTGCGCCTATAAGATTATGACCCTCACTCTCAGCATGTCCTTTAGGGACTACGAGTAGTTACGAGAGCAAAATGATTAGTTGTGGCAATCGATACGCAGCGCTCTTTTATGTTTTGCATTTGTATACGCAAGTGTTACATCGAGTCCCTGTAACTCTGATTTCTGTCTATGAAGTTGTGGGAAATTGATTTACATTTAATGAATTCTGTCCTTATTGAAAGACTTTCAAAGAGAGCATCCTTTTCTTGAAAGGAAGTGTTGTGTAGCTGAATGGAACCTTAAAGGAAAATATTATTTCCTACAAAATACATCGCAGTAGGTTGATGTATCATTAATAATCTTGACTCCAAAAAGTAGGTACCCTGCTCGCGCTTCAGTCCAACAGCAAATTATCGTCCCTCTCTTCGGGCGAATACGCAGATATTAATTTGAAACAAGTCACGATGTCTTCCCCACCGGTCATTAGACAAAAAATATATATGGCCATCAACCCGCCTCATTTTAAAATATAAACCTAACAATGAAAGAGTGTGAGCCAGGATAGCTCAGTCGGTATAGCCATTCGCTACGGGCTCGACGGTCCGGGGATCGAATCCCGGTGTGGGCGAGATTTTCCGCACTTGTCCAGACCGAGCCTCGGGACTACACAGCCTCCTATACAATGGTTACCAGGTCTTTCCCTGGGGCAAAGTGGCCGGGGCGTGGCGTTGACTGTCCACCTCTATTTAGCGCCGAGGTTAAAGAAAGAGTAGAGCTATACCTCTACTCCAAGTCTGGGACTTCGTGGCCTGTTATAGGGTGCACTTTACCTTTTACAATGAAAGAGTATCCCAATAGAATCACAAGATCTGAGGGTTTCAAGGCTGTGGATATTAATCCTGTTGTCTACTGGGTTATCACATTACGTTGTCTGGTCGACTTTTGCCAAAGTTTCGGAGGAATATACTGACTCCACTTTCAGGTCAGTGGTGAGCTGAGTTGGAATGTTGCATACTGAAAAGAGGTGGAAAGACAGAAACGGGCTAAGAAGAACAGAATGGCTGTACCTGAGTAAGAAGGCGAGGATGAGGGCTCTTTTATTTCGAGGATTTACCAATCAAAGAATTCAGTTTGCCTCCCCGAAAGACGTGCATAAAATAATATTTAATGTTTATAAGACAGTGAGTTTTCATAATAATATTTTGGATTATAGCACTGGGTGAATTGGTAGGCAGTGACAAAGGTTTCTAAAAATATCATGCTTCCAACTTCAAGGCGTAAGTGAGAAAAATTTAAAATATGGCAAGTCACACGTATCTTCTTTCAAAATATTTGTTCCCATCCATGAAAGTAACCGATGCTGTAAAAGAGAAGACAACAATATGAATCCATATGTAACTAATCGACTGCTTATAATATTTTGTGTGTAATAGGGCTGCTTGTGGTTCACTTGACCTATATTTTACTTACAGTACATATTGTGTACAGTTCAACAGCGTACGTACAAGCGAGATAAAATAATACATATTCTAATTTCTCTTTTTTAGGTGCGTTCGCAAATTGCGAAAAGTGACTATTAGCTTGTCCGTCCGAAAGGAACAACTCGTTCCCACTGGATGGATTTTCATGACATTTGATATTTGAGGATTTTTAGAAAATCTGACGAGAAAATTCAAGTTTCATTAAAATAGGACAAGAATAAAGGGTACTTTATGCATGAAGACCAATACATATTTCCGATCATATCTCGCTCAATTCTTCTTAAAATGAAAAATATTTCAGACAAATTTGTATAAAAATTCAAAAAACACTTCATTAATATAAATTAATGAAGTTTTTTTCTCGAAAATCGTGCCGTTTATGCGATATGGTAAGGAAACATTGTAAAGCGGGGCAGGCCACATATGATAATACAGCGCATGCGCTTTGCATGCTGGATATCTAAGGCTACAAGTGCACAAACATTATGGGTAATACTCAGTGCTTTTCCACTGCAACACTGTTTGCACGAAAGTACTTCAGTGGTGCGTTATACGTATTTTGCCTATCTTGTTAAAATTACACATTTGTCACACTTATTTACAGAAGGCCGTCTAAAAGCACAAATAAAAGTCTGTACAATAAAAGTCCTAATTTAGTAAATTAGTTAATAAATCAAATACATAATGGAAAGGACTCTGCGATCCCAGTGAACTAAATTTGTAAGATTTTTTTTTTCGTTGATATTGTATTGAGAATAATATTTACAATGTGCAGAGATAGGGGTGAAGGTAACTACTGATATTTCAACCAAAATGAATCTGACGTTTCCGTTCTTCTGGAATATGACGCTATTTTATTGGATAATTTCTGTTCGACGTTTCGAGACAACATAGGATTCTCATCTTCAAGGGTAGAAACTTCCATCATTTCCTCTTCGATAGCCGATTGTTGAAGATGAGGCCACAACCTTATTTTGAATTGTCAGAAACAAAGTTCCCAGCGAGGTGGTGCCCCTTCCCAGAACTGGGACCTGAACTACACCACTGCAAATGCCTAAAAAAAAACAGGAAATATGCGGCTAAAGGAATAATGAGGCATAAAACAAAAAAATACTAGATTCTTCGGCAACAATGTCGTTAGCGCATCAAATCTCGCAAGTGCAGTTTTACTGTTGCTAAAACAGAACCTTGTCCACAAGCTTTCACTACTGGCTACCCGTAACCATGAATTTAGCACTACCCAAAACGCCTGGAAGTACGAATTACACGCATTGCACACATGCCGGAGAAGTTGCCTGCAACGTACGGCTTAGTACGTTTCTGCTAACTTATCAGCGCTAGAAGGTACGTAGTTTACGCGCCATCATTTATAATCCAGCTGTAATAAAAAAAATCTACTTGCGGAGATTAAAAAATCAACAAAAACAGTTGTAATTTTTTGCCAAATTAACTTACGTAAATTTACATAAAGATAAAGCACCGTTTGATAAAATGGAACACGCCCAGAACTATCGGAATTTCCCCTACACAGAAACCCTACAGCATATCCTGCCTGGTGTCATTCTATTGGTTTCTGGGCCCAACAACTTTCACCGGAAGCCCTCCTTAAACAGGTGTCCTGTGCGAAAAAGCTGCCGTGCTCAGGCACAAGATAAAATGGTCAATCTGTACACGTTTAATAAACCGTAATACATTAAATAGACTTTTCATTGCTAATAATGATGAAGCGCGACTGAGGGAAGTTGAATAACAAAATAAATGTATAATTGCTTGAATAAATTGGCCTCTAACGAATGTAGTGTCGTCTAAGTCCGAGAATTTGGATTGTAGTTTCGATTCCCAGTGGGGGTCATAAATGTTTGTCTACCTTCTGTTGGTTTGTTCTAGGAAGGTGCCTCGTAACAGACTGATTCGAATTCCAAACGGTCCTACCAAAAGTTTCAGTAACCACGACAATGAGAGGCGCTCTGCCACTCTGACCTGTAGCGACACGGTTACAGAATACAAAAGTCGTTACTACTAGACAGACACGTACAAAAGAAGCGTTAGTATCAACAGTCTTGCAGCCTTGTTTACACAAAATTCTGGTAGTGAGTAAAAATTTATTTAAAGATTTTAAAGTTGGACATCCCCTTTGTGCTTTCAAATTAATATTGATATAAGAAATAGTCGACACAACTAAGTTTTTAATGTTTAATAAAAGCGGCTTGTTTCGACTTTTTAATCGATTATCATCAGGCTATAAAAATGTAATATAAGACATAAAAGAGATATGCATAAAATTTCTTGCTTAGTAGAAATTATCTCAATTTTACAAAACACTGTGCATTTTTACATATTAAGTATGAATAAAAACAAGTTAAAATAGTTGAAAATAGTTAAACAGTAGTATAAAAGGGAGATTTGTTTACAGATGATGTTAATGGTTGGCAGTGTAAATGTTGCAATCTGTTATTTCCACAAACTATGGAATCTGGTATTGGTGATCCCGTACATATTGACATACGTGGTCGGACAATAAATTTCGAGAACTCCCACCGTATGCTTGCCGTGGCAGCAGCAGCAGCACCTTAGTATGGTTTGATGACGTTGACATTTCAGCGTTTCATAGCTGTGTTGTTGTTGATCTATGGCAGTCTCGTTCTGAGTGGCATCTATCAATGTCTGCGTGTGTTTTGGTGTGCCGCCGCGAGCATGTCGGAACTTGAAATAAGCAACGAACGAACATTGAATTTCTTGTTGTTAGTTGATGTTGACGTTAGTGCGAGTTTACGGGATAATGTTATGAAGAAAACAGCAATTTACAAATGGGTGAAACGTTTTTCTGAGGGAAGAGAAAGTGTCACTAACGAAGAGAGATCAGGACGGCCAGCAACAAGCAGAACTGAAAAAAACATTGCAAAACTTCTTCAAATTTTGCGTGAAAATCGTCGGCTGACTGTCAGCAGCATAGCAGAGCAAGTGAACATCGACAGAGAAACAGTTAGGAAAATCTTAACTCAAGATCTTGACATGAGGAAGGTGTGTGCAAAAATAGTCCCAAAGGAGCTCACCGAAGAACAGAATTAAAGAAGAATTTTAGCTACTAAACAAATAACTGTGTTGGAAAACCCTGCCTTTTCACCGGATCTAGCCCCCAGTGACTTTTTTCTGTTCCCGAAGATAAAGGAAATATTGAAAGGAAGGCATTTTGATGTCATTGATGACATAAGGAATAATACAACGGCAGCTCTGAAGGTCATTCCATAAAACCAGTTCCAAAATTGTTTTGAAGGGTGAACTAGGCGCTGGTATCGGTGCGTACCTTCCAAAAGGGAGTAATCTGAAAGCGAACACAGTGGTATTCAGCAATGAGGTATGCAGCGCTTTTACCGCGATGAGTTCTCGAAAGTTATTGTCAAACCACGTAAGATAAGAAGACATTAAGATGGATTGTTGTATTAACTCTGCTTCAAGAACTGGAGAGGTAATATCGTTCCCATTGTTAAGAGATATTCCTGTACTCGGGCTGGGCTAAGCCTTCGTGAAGCGTCCGTTATCTTTACTGGTATGGAAAGGTTTGTGGTTGTTGTTCTCTCAAAGGTAACTTAAGGGCGCTTTAGTCTTCTACTGGGATCGTAGTGTATTAATTTACAGAAGATCCTACTTCTTAGAAGAGTATTTTTGTGGTTGATCCTTGTAAATCTATTGGTCTCCAGATAGATGTAATAATTCTCCATATTTCGGGTGATGTATAATACATCCAGGACGTCACTTATATTTCCCAAGGACTGTCCGTTTTTTGTTACGTATTTTGTGAAGGCAGAATTATAATTATTATTTTTAAAAGCTAGAGGTGCTCATTGCATCATATTTTGAACTAGCTTCCTGTTTGTCCGGTGTCAACAGGATTACAATCTGGAAATCGAATTAGTTAACGCCACTGTTTTCATACATATTTGTTTGAGGTCGACTTCGTTCATGTTTGAAACTTTACCAATCTTGTTTTGGTTTTAAAAGCCACTCCTAAATTTTGTTTCTAGAAGAGTTTCGTTATATGAGTGACTTCTTTACCCACATAAGTAAATGTTACCCACTTCTCATTTTTTTTCGATGCTATATGTGGTTGTATTTCGGTCATTTTTATCTTCTTTTGTACGTATTGCCTCAATAGTAATGGGAGTAAACTGATTCACTGTGTATGATTTTTAAATCTTCTGTCTTCCCGTCATTGGAGATGGTTTACGTCATCCATCCAATAAAACTATCTGATAGCAGAAAGTTTTTTGCCAGGTGTGACAGGTGTCATAAAGAATTAAGCAGTTGTTTGTGTTAGGCTTTCGGTATATTGTTGTTTCTAATGTATTACGTTGGTTTTTGTTAGCGATATCCAAAAAAACCTTTATGCTGTTTTCTTCTAATTTGAGTGTGAAACTGAGTTAAGGTGATAAAGATTTACAAATAGTTACAGGACCAACACATGCACAGTTCCAATATTATCACCTCCCTGACAATGGCAGTTAAGCTGAAACATGTAGGGGCAAATTAGGAGTGATACATAATAGTGGAACTGTGTATTTGAAGGTGCTGTAACGATTTATAAATCACTCACAATGCACGGAATTAACAATGTGCAGGTGATACGGAGTTAAATCCTGATAGTAAGTTGTCAACATCTGTAAATGTGTCGTTGTAGATGATTAAAATAATATCCACAAATCAGAAGCATACTAAAAGTTTGCGTTTGTTTGAGATGTTGATATGAGAGATATGTTCCAAGTATTGGAGGCAAAGTTCTGATAAGATGGAGTACGTGGGTTTTCCAGTAACGAGGACATCTTTTTGTGTGTAGTATTTATCGGAGCAATAAAATATTTTTGGTGCAGTACTACGTCACAGATGGATAAAACTTCATTGTCAATGTCGTTAATAACTACGAAATCCCGTACAGGGTTGAAGTGCCTTTAGGCTACTTACGATACGACGAAAACAACAACAACAACAACGACGACGACGACGACGACAAATATTTCCATACCAGGAAAGATATTGGACGCTTTACGACAGCTTAGCCCAGACTGAAATAGGAATAATTCTTACCACCGGAAAGAAAGTAC
>Ga0209629_10001029_pt1 | contig 16715 bp, 12 predicted proteins | sample TergutCu122P5_FD_187286 | JGI IMG/M metagenome (GOLD analysis project Ga0209629, IMG submission 187286) | Cubitermes ugandensis P5 segment gut microbial communities from Kakamega Forest, Kenya - Cu122 P5 (SPAdes) (version 2) | ecosystem: Host-associated > Arthropoda: Insects > Digestive system...
CTCGGCTTTGCTGTCGCCGCCGCTGAAGACAGTGAGCCTGAACGGTTCCGGATCCCCCGTATTGTTCCGTTTTGAGAAAAAAGCCTCCTGCACGTTGCCCCGGTCCCTCGCGACCCACGCGGTGATTGTGTACTGGTCGCTGACGGCGTTAATGAGCGCGGCGGAGGCCCCGCCGACGGTGGTGTAGCCGCCGTTGCCGACCCACAGGGCCTTGCCGTGGCTTTGGCCGTTGACCGACACGGAATCCACATATCTGTCGCTTGCGGACAGGCTCCCGCCGTAGCCATTCACGGAGTCAGTCATGTTGTCCTCGAAGTCATATCTGGCGATCATCGGCACCACGCGGTCGGAGGATGTCGGAGGTGCGGCCGGGGTTATTGCCGGGACGGCGTGCGCGACCGGCTCGGGTGGAGCGCTGGCGTCGGTCAGGTCGCTCTGCACGGCGGTTTTAGTCTTGATCGTGCCGTCCCTGTCCCAGGCCACTTCCTTGGCGGAGAGCTTTGCGGCGTAGATGTGCAGCGAATCCATGAGGCCGTGGAACTTGCTCAGGTAAATGCCGTTGGCGCTGTTGAGGACGCCGCCGCCGAATACCTCCGGGCCCCAGTGCGCCATCAGGTCTCCGTTTTTGTAAACGTCCATGCCCTGGGACTTGCTGAACGAGAACGCGATATGTACCCAATCGGTGTTGTTCAGCGCGTTATCGCCGACCCATAGGTTTTCGGGCCATCCGCCGGGCGTCGCGATGTTCATCTTATTCACGGTGGGATACATAAACATGCTGAAAGGCTCGGGATCCCAGGTATTGCCCGGGCCGCGCTTGGAGAAGAGCAGGTCGGAGCCGTCGCTGTTAGCGGTTTTTCTGGCTATCCACGCCGTGATGGTGTACTGGTCGCCGACGGCGTTTGTCAGCGCCGCGCCCGCGCCGCCCACAACGGTGTCGCCGCCGTTGCCGGCGTCCAGAGCCTTGCCGCGGTTTCCGCCGTTAAGCGTGAACGAATCTACGAAGGCGTCGCTCGCGGAGATAGTTCCGTTATAACCGCCGCCGTTTATGGAATCGATCATGTCGCCGTCAAATTCGTACCTGGCGATCATTGGCACTGTACGGTCGGAAGACGTCGGAGAGGCCGCCTTGGCTATGGACGGCATATTGTGGCCCGGCGTGCCGGCGGTTTCGCTTCCGCCCGCCGTTTTCTCCTTCGCCATGTCGAGGGCGACCTGCTCCGCAGTCAGCGCGACGTCGTACACCCTGAACGTGTCGACGACCGCGGTGAGGTTGCGGAAGTCAAAGGCGTTGTTGTTGTTCATCAGAGGGAGACTAAACGCCCATGTGCTGTTGCCGGTATTCAAGTCCTTTTTCAGCTGCCCGTTAAAGTAGAACTGAAACCCGGCACCCTGTTTATAGACTATCGTCCAGTGAACCCAGGTGTTCCCGTCGTAGTAGCTTGGGCCGACGGACGCCAGGCCGTTGGGGTTAAACCACGCGCCCCCGGAAAACTGCCAGTTTAACTGGATGTCCTTGCTGCCGTTATTGTGAAGCACCAAATTATACCCGCCTTTTTGGAACAGCGTGGAGGACGTTCCGACCGGGCTCGTGATCTTCATCCACGAGGAGACCGAAAACTCCGCGCCCAAAGCGTTTATCAGCGAAGCGGCTGAACCGCCGACCGACGAAAAATCCGTGTCGCCTGACGAGACCTGCAGGGCCTGCGTACCGGCGGCGCGTCCTTCCACATAGCTGTCGGCCGCGCCCAGATGCCCGCCGTAGCTGTTGACGCTGTCGGTCATGCTGCCGTTGAACGCGTAGTCGGCAATGGGCGCCGGTAAGGCGGAGGCTCCGCCGCCCACAGTCTCCAGCGCGTCGTTCATGTCGAGGATGACCTGTTCCGGGGTCAAGACCACAGGGTACATCCGCCAGGAGTCGATCAGACCGTCGAAGTTGGCAAAGCCGAACGGGTTCGCGTTGCCGACCAGGGCCACGCCCGGGCCGACGGCATATGTCCCGTAGAGCGCGCCGTTCAGGTAGAACTTCATGCCCACGCCCTTCTCAAACGTGAACGCCCAGTGGACCCACTCGTTCATGGGTAGCAAGCTCGAGAGATAACCGTCCGTCCAGCCTCCGTCTGTGAGATTCCAGTTGAGCTTGGGTATATTCGTGCCAAATGTCCCCCACCACTGGCCTATCCATTGGGAATCGCCCTTTTGGAGGATTGCAAATGTGTTTTCGGTGAATTTCATCCAGGAAGTGATCGTGAAGCTGTCTCCTACGGCTTCATTCTGCAAAGCCGCCGCCGCGCCGCCCAGGCTCGTCCCGCCGCCCTTTGTCACATGCAGGGCCTGGGAGCCCGCGCGCCTGTCGTCGGCGACATAGGCGTCTCCCGCGTCCTTTACGCCGTCGTAATGGCTGACGCTGTCGCCCATGTTCCCGTTGAAGTCATAGGACGAGATGATCGGCACGGCGCCGGATGGATCGGCCAGGACCGCGCCCGCCGGCCGGCCCGAGAGTGTGATTACCGCCGCGCACAGGGCCGCCGCCGCCCTTTTGATTGATGTTGTCCTCATTTTGAACCTCCTTCGTATTTTGTATAAAAATCAGGGCAAACGCCCGGATTTCCTGCGTTTGCCCCGCAATGCCCTTGAGTTGCGGCCCGCTATTTGCCGGCCTTCCAATCCTGGAACTGCTTGTTGTACTCGTCGATGACCGTCTGGAGACCCGCGTCCTTAAATCTCGGGAGCATGGCGTTGTATGTCTCGTCGACGTCGGCCATGCCAAACTTCAGTATTTTGTCGTATTCGTCCGTTATCGCCTGACACGCGGTGACCTGATCCGCCACGGCCGTGCTGTCGAACGTGAAGCCGAGAGCCGCGGACGGCTTGCACTGGGTCTTGTTGTAATCCTCAAGTACCTTCCACTGGTCGGCCTCGCCGGGATAAGGCACATAGGAGATCAGCTCGTTGCCGTATTCCCAGTTGGTGCCGGGATTGTAACCGCAGTTGGCCCAGTCTCCGCTTCCGTCCGGCGTGTTGATTCGCCCGTCGTCCATTTTCACATAGTTCTGTCCCTCGAGGCCATAGAGGCACAGATTTTCGAAATACGGGTCGGTGTAGAGCAGGTTCATGAACATCATGGACCTGTCGGGGTCCTTATTCTGCTTCGTGAAAACGGTCAGTGCGCTGCATGTCGCCGGAGTGGTCACCCACGCGGCGTGGCCGTCGATCTGCACAAGAGGCTGCTGCGCTGCGCTCGACCAAAAGGCAAGCTGCCCGGGCTGATTGGTGGAGTAGATCGTCCAGGCCCTTCCCGCTTTGACCTCGTCCTCGTTTTTGGACTGGCTGGTGCCCGCGTCGGCGTTGATATACCCCTTATCGCGCCAGGTGCGTATCAGTTTGTAGTAAGACTTCTGCGTAATCGTCTCGTAATAGGGGACGAACTTCTGCGTTTTTTCACTGAAACCGACGCCCGACAGGTAATTGACGACATATCCCTCGTCCTTCGCCTCGATTGTGGGCAGGCCGAGCCAGTCGATCGTTTCCGTGCCGAAGAACAGCGGGCAGACGCCGGGTTCTTTGTCCAAAATCGTTTGCAGCCACGGCTCGACATCGTTTATGTACTTGACCGAAGAGGTGTCAAAGCCGTATTTATCGACCATCGCCTTGGTTACGAACAGGCCGCCGCCCTGGGATATATCCTTGTTACAGGGCAGACCGTAGAGCTCACCCTTATATTTCGGGCCCTGCTTGAGCACGTCCGGCAGCACGGCCAGTATCCCCGCGCCATTCTTAGCCAGCAGATCGTTGAGGGGCAGCAAGGCGTTTCCGGCCACAAATTTCCAGTAGCCCAGCCAGTCGGGACAGAACACCATGTCGATATCTTCGCCGGACTGGACTATGAGCGGGATGCGGTCGCCGACCACGCCCCAGTCAAGAGGGTTCAGGATAACGTCGCAGTTGAGCTTTTCCTTACAGTATTCTGTGATCTTGGCCTGAACCGCGGCCTGGTCTTTTTGCATTCCGCCGTTGCCTGCCGGGAACGCGATCTTCAGCGTGACAAACGGCAGCTTTTTGACGTCTGTCTGTCCGTTTTTGCTCGTCTGGGCGGCGCCTCCGCCGCATGAAGTCATAATCACCAGCATGGCGAGCAGAGCCGCGGAGATCGCCGCGATAAACGTTGCGCGTTTTTTCATTTTGATCATTCTCCTTATTTTTATTTTTTATCCTTTTATTGCCCCAACCACAAGCCCCTTGACAAAGTATCTCTGAAAAAACGGGTACGCGATGACTATCGGGCCCATGCCGAACACGGCCATAGCCATGCGAAGGGTCTCCGCCGGAAGCTGGGCCGCGACCTTCTGCATCTCGGAGGACGCGCCGCCCATGTACTTGATGTTGGACTGGATATAAGTCAGGCTCCGCAGTGCGCGCTGCATTACGAACTGTATGTTGAATATTTTTTGGTTATCCACGAAAAGCAGGCAGTTAAAAAAGTCGTTCCAGTAGGCGATAACGCCGAACAGCGAAAAAGTCGCCAGTACCGGCAGCGACAACGGCAGTATTATCTGAGCGTATATTCGCGCCTCCGACGCCCCGTCGATCTTCGAGGCCTCGATGAGCTCGGAGGGAACGTTCAGCCTGAAAAACATCCTGTACATGAAAATATTGTAGCCGCCGCCCAAAAGCGGGAAGATCATAGCCCATACGCTGTTTTTAACATGCAGTATCCTGACGTAGATATAGTAAAAAGGCGCGATGCCCCCGGAAAACAGCATGGTTATAAGAATGAAGGTCGAAAAAAACTTTGAAAAAGGGAAATCCCTCCTGGAAAGCGGGTATGCGAACAAAGACTGGGATATGACCTGCATCCCCGCGCCCAGGACGCATATCAGCGCGGAAACGCCGTACGCCCTGGCCATGACGCCAAAGTCGCCGAGAAGGAACCGGTACGCGAACACGCTCATCTTGGACGGAAAGAAGGAGTAACCGTAAAGTATAAAGGAGGAGTTGTCGGTGAAAGAGACTATTACGACCAGCGACACAGGGAGCACGCACGCGGCCGCGAACAAACCGAAAAAAATATGTATAGCCGCGCCCGTGCCCGCCGATACGGCGTAAGGGTCGCGCCTTTTGGCCCTGCCCGCCGTTTTCGCCCGCGTCTCAGCCCGCATACGGTTCGGCCTCCCGACAGTGGATTTAGAGTTGGATGAGTATTAGTATCAGAACAGCGCCAACTCCGGATCTATCATGTTTATAACGTAATTCGCGGCGACGACCAAAAACGCTCCCACGACCGATTGATACAGCCCGGAGGCGGCCGCCCTGCCGAAGGAGTCCACCGAGGCCGAGGCCATCCCGCCGCCGGTCAAAGCGCGGTATACATATGTATCGATCGTGTCCGTGACAGGGTAGAGCAGCGGCGAATTCATTGTAACCTGATAAAACAGGCCGAAATTCGATCTGAACAGGCCGCCCATCGCCATAATAAGCGATATCACCATGATGGGCCTTATCATCGGCAAAGTTACAAACCTGACCTGCTGCCGCTTCGACGCCCCGTCCACGATCGCGGCCTCGTATAATTCCGGGTCTATCCCCGTAATCCCGGCCAGATAGATGATGCAGCTGACCCCCGCGGTCATCCAGAAATTGACGATCGGCAATATGGCGACCCAGTTATTCGGCTTAGAGTACCACTCCACCTTATCCGCCCCCAAAGCCGGCAGGACGGAGTTGTTCATCAGGCCGTGAGCCGGGTCCAAAATCGCGTAGACAATGTAGCTTACCACGACGATGGACAGGAAATTGGGCATGATAATTATTGTCTGATAGAATTTCTTGGCGAGCCTGCCTCTGACCTCGTTGAGAAGGAGCGCGACCAGCACCGCGATGACCAAGCCGCCGAATATAAAAACAAAGCTGAACCCGACCGTATTCCTGGTTATGCGCCAGGCTGCGTCGTTGGAAAAAAGGAACCTGAAGTAACTGAGGCCGACAAAGGGGCTTTTCAACAAGCCCTTGCCGTAGTCCAGCTTTTTGAACGCCATGAGCACGCCGAACATTGGCATGTAATTATTTATTATTACAAAAACCGTCACTGGCAGCATCATTAAAAGCATTGCCTTGTACCTGCAGATGTTTTTACCCAATCGCTTTATGGCAATTTTGACCAAGCCTCCCCCCTCAACCATAGGCATTATATATAAGTAAATTCGTGAATTCTATGCAGTATTGTTACTTGTTGGACGTTATAATGACAATATGAAAGGAGTGTTTTCATGCTTTACCCCAAGAATTCCCGGCCTCTGACCGGGGAGCTTTTCCAAAACCCTACCTCGGAATACCGGGGCGCGCCCTTCTGGGCCTGGAACAACAAGCTGGACGCGAAAGAGCTGGCCTGGCAGATCGAGCAGCTGAAGCTGATGGGCCTGGGCGGCTTCCACATGCACGTGCGCACGGGCATGGACACGGAGTACCTCAGCGGCGAGTACATGGACATCGTAAAGGCCTGCGTGGAAAAAGCCCGGGCGGATGAAATGCTCGCGTGGCTTTACGACGAGGACCGCTGGCCGTCGGGGGCGGCGGGCGGCATCGTGACCCAAAACCCCGAATACCGGGCGAGGCGGCTGCGCCTTAGCCGCAAGCCGGAAGAAAACGGCGGCGGGATGCTGGCGCGGTATGACGTGCGCCTGGACGGGAACGGAAATCTGGCGGAATACAGGGTTCTCGGGGAAAACGAGGCCGCGCGGGGCTTTGCGCTCTACGCCTTTGAGGAAACGGAAGCGCCGAGCCCGTGGTTCAACAACCAAACCTATGTGAATACGCTTGACCCGGCGGCGATACGGGAGTTTATAAAGGTTACGCACGAGAAATACGCGAAATGTATCCCGGAATATTTCGGAAACGTCGTTCCCGCGATATTCACCGACGAGCCGCAGTTCACCCGCAAGCAGACCCTCTCTTTCGCCGGCGACGCTTCGGACGTGATTTTGCCCTGGACGACGGATCTGCCGGAGACCTATCAAGCCGCCTACGGGGAAAACATTTTCGCCGCGATTCCCGAACTGCTCTGGGATCTGCCCGGCGGGAAACCGTCGGCCGCCCGCTACCGTTATCACGACCATATCGCGGAGCGGTTCGCGTCGGCCTTTGCCGACCAGATCGGCACGTGGTGCGCGGCCCACGGGATAATGCTGACCGGCCATATGATGGAGGAGTCCACGCTGTTAAGCCAAACCGCGGCGCTCGGCGACGCCATGCGCTCCTACCGCTCGTTTCAGCTGCCCGGCATAGACATGCTCTGCGACTGGCGGGAGTTCACCACCGCCAAGCAGGCCCAGTCCGCCGCCAGGCAGTTCGGCCGGGAGGGCGTGCTTTCGGAGCTTTACGGCGTCACCAACTGGGACTTTGACTTCCGGGGGCACAAGCTCCAGGGCGACTGGCAGGCGGCGCTGGGCGTGACCGTGCGCGTGCCGCATCTTTCCTGGGTCTCCATGAACGGCGAGGCCAAGCGGGACTACCCCGCCTCGATCAATTATCAGTCCCCGTGGTACAGGGAATATCCCTACATTGAAAACCACTTCGCGCGGGTGAACACCGCCATGACGCGCGGGAAAGCGGTCTGCCGCGTGGGGGTCGTCCACCCGGTGGAGAGCTATTGGCTGCACTGGGGCGCGAGCGAGACCACGGCCGCAATCCGCAACCAGATGGAGGAAAACTTCCATAACGTGACGAATTGGCTGCTGCGGGGCCTGATAGATTTTGACTTTATAAGCGAGTCCCTGCTGCCCGGGCAGTGCGAAATCGGAGATATTTCCGAAAAGGGGTTTCCCGTGGGGGAGATGCGATATGACGCCGTCGTCGTTCCCGCTATGGAAACGATACGCTCGACGACCCTGGAGAGGCTGGAGGCGTTCCGCGGCAGGGGAGGCAGGGTGATCTTCCTTGAGGAAGCGCCGCGCCTTGTGGACGCTCGGCCCGACGGCGGGGCCGGGAAGCTCTTCGAGCGGGCGGAGCGGATTCCCTTTGAAAAGTACGCGCTGCTTTCCGCCCTGGAAGATTTGCGCCGGGTGGAGATCCGCTCCTCGTCCGGGGAAATGACCGACGGCCTGTTCGCCCAGCTGCGCGAGGAGGACGACTGCCTGTGGCTGTTCGTCGCCCACGCGGACGCGGCGCCGGATGAGGACAACCCGCGGGGCGATATGATTCGGATAAAAATAAGGGGCGAATACGGCGTAACTCTGTATGACACGCTCAACGGGGAAATTTTGCCCGTTCCGGCGGAAAGCGCGGACGGCTGGACGACGCTGCGCCATCCCTTATACGAGCACGACAGCCTTCTGCTGAAACTTGACAAAGGGGCGGGAAACAAGGCCCCCGCGCCGGCCGTATCCGGGCTTGTCAATTCCTCGGCGGAGGGGAAAACGCGCTTCCTGGGGCCCGTGCCGGTGACGCTCGGCGAACCGAACGTCCTGCTGCTTGATATGGCCGAATACTCGCTGGACGGAGAGCCCTACAGGAAACGGGAAGAAATACTTAGGCTGGACAACATCCTGCGCGGGGAACTGAACTGGCCGAAAAGAAGCGACGCCGTGGCCCAGCCCTGGGTGGAAAAGGACGAAACGACACCCCATAAGCTGAGGCTGAGGTTCACGTTCCGAAGCGGGATTTCCGTCAAAGGCGCGGAGCTGGCGCTGGAAAACGCGGGAACGACAGCGGTGACCCTGAACGGCGCCCCAGCCGGCGCGGCAAACGGCTGGTACGCGGACAAGTGCATCGGAAAGCTGCCGCTCCCGGAGATCGCCGCCGGCGAAAACGTGCTGGAGCTTACGCTTCCATACGGCAGAAAGACCGACGTCGAGGCCTGCTGTCTGCTGGGGGATTTCGGCGTGATAGCCGCCGGGTGCGTAGCGGCGCTGACAGACCCGGTGAAGGCTTTGCGCTTCGGCGACATAACGCGCCAGGGCCTGCCTTTTTACGGCGGCAACATAACCTATCGCCTGGAGGCCGAAACCCAAAACAACGGCCTGGAGATCGCGGCCACATGCTACCGCGGGAGCCTGCTTCGCGTAAGCGTGGACGGCAAGGACGCGGGCGCGATAGCCTTTTCGCCCTACCGGCTGACAATCGGCGGGCTGGCGCCGGGCAAACACAACATAGACGTGACGTATTTCGGGACCCGGGTAAACACATTCGGGCAGCTGCACAGAAACGACCGGAAAAATCCGTGGTGGGGGCCCAATTCCTGGCGAACAGAGGGAAGCGCGTGGACTTACGAGTACAGGTTCTGGCCGCAGGGGATATTGAAGTCGCCGGAGATTTTCTAGGGAACTGTCCGTAAATAACTTTACCAATCAGAGAATTTATATTATACTGTTTTCATCAAGCGGGAATGGGGTTAAGATCACGACAACGCATGAACATACAAATTGCACAACGAATGTAGGGTGCGCCGACCCCGGCGCGCCGAGCTTGCTCTGATTTTATGCGGAAATACTTTCATACGTTGTCGTGGGGTGAAGACGGTATAATGGAGGTTTACGGAGGTTGCCGGAAGAGGATACGGAGGTTTGAATCTTATGAGCGAAAGTTACCTTGACCGCCTCGGCGCCGCCGCCAGAGAGGCGTCCGAAACCGCCGCCCGCCTGGCGACCGGCCGGAAAAACGGGATACTTCTGAAATGCGCGGACGCGCTTACGGAGAACGCCGGCGCGATACTGGAGGCCAACGAAAAAGACATGGCCGCGGCCGCTTCCGCCGGCATCAAGCCGTCCTTCCTGGACAGGCTTAAGCTCGACAAAAAGCGGATCGGCGGCATGGCGGACGGGCTCCGGCAGGTCGCCGGGCTGCCGGACCCGGTGGGCGAGGCGGTGTCCATGAAGACCTTGCCGAACGGGCTCGTCGTCCAGAACGTCCGCATACCGATGGGCGTGATCGGCATGATCTACGAGGCGCGGCCGAACGTCACGTCGGACGCCTTCGGGCTGTGCTTCAAGGCCGGGAGCGCGGTCATCCTGCGCGGCGGCAAGGAGGCGCTCGCGTCCAACCGGGCCATAGTGAGCGTCTTTCACGGCGTCCTCGGGGAATGCGGCCTGCCCGTGGGGATCGTCCAGCTGATAGAGGACGCTTCCCGCGAGACCGCCCGCGATTTCATGCGCCTCAACAGGTACGTCGACCTGCTGATCCCGCGCGGCGGCGCGGGGCTTATACAGTCCGTGGTGGAGAACAGCTCCGTCCCGGTCATCGAGACGGGCGTGGGCAACTGCCACATCTTCGTGGACGAGAGCGCGGACTTCGCCGGGGCCGTGGACATCATCGTGAACGCCAAGGTCCAGCGGCCGAGCGTGTGCAACGCCGTCGAAAAGGTGCTCGTGCACAAAGCCGTCGCGGAGGAATTCCTGCCGCTTGTGGGCAAGGCGCTGGCCGCGCATACGGTGGAGATCAGGGGCGACGAGTGGGTCACGCGGCTCGTCCCCGGCGCGGTCACGGCGGTTGAGGAGGATTGGCCGAAGGAGTACGGCGAGCTTATCATCGCCATGCGCGCCGTGGACGGCCTGGAAGAGGCCATCGCGCACATCCGGAAGTATTCCTCCCACCACTCGGAGGCCATCCTGTCGAACGATTACGCGAACATCATGCGCTTCACCCGGGAGATCGACTCCGCGGCGGTCTACGCCAACGCCTCCACCCGTTTCACCGACGGCGGCGAGTTCGGCATGGGCGCGGAGATCGGCATCAGCACGCGGAAGCTGCCGGGGCTGGGGCCGATGGGGCTGCGGGAGATCACGTCGACGAAATATGTGATTTTTGGGAGCGGACAGGTCAGGGGGTAGGGGGGCGAACCGTGTTCGCCCATCAACCTAACCTCTGAAAGATCCGTATTATCCGCCGCCTGACAATCTTTTTTTGTTTCCCGCGAACCTTTTCACCGCCAGTTCGGCCCCCAGCGCGCAAACCGTCCCCACCGCCGCGCCCGCCAGAACGTCGCTTGGGTAGTGCACGTAGAGGTATATCCGCGAGAAACTTATCAGGACGGCCAAAATCAGCGCGGCCGCGCCCGGCCTTTTGCGGAACGCGAATATGGACGCGGCCGCCGCGAAGGAAACCGCCGCGTGGCCGGAAGGGAACGAAAAATCCGTCGGCCGGGCGACCAGAAGCGTCACCGCGGCGTTTATGTCGCACGGCCTGATCCTGTGGAACGCCGGCTTCATGATGAGGTTGCAGATTATTATCTCCGCGGCGATGGCCAGGGCCATGGCGCGCCCCATGTCCCTCGTCCCGCGCGGGATCAGGAAAAACGCCGCGGCCGCGATCCAGAACCATCCGTAATCCCCCAGAAAAGTCAGGCAGACCATCAGAAAGTCCAGGGCCCCTGACCTCAGCGCGGACTGAACGCCGTCCAGGATCGCGAAATCGGCGGATATAATCCAGTTGACGGCGTTCACCCCCCAAAAAACTTACCCGAGTTCCCTCGGAAACTCGAAAGCCGCGCCGGGACTGTCATTCTGAGCGATAGCGAAGAATCTTACCCTCAATGACATAACCCCGTTATAGAGTAAAGACCCTTCGCTTCGCTCAACTGACAACTGGGATTTATTAGTGTCCGAGGGTACTCTTACCCCATCTTCCCGTCCCAAAGCGGCTGCTCGGTCGCCTCGGCGGGTATCTCCGGTTGCCACTGCGTCCACGCGGTTATCGCGTAGCGCGCCTTCGCCCCGGCCTGACCCGAACCGGTGAGCACCCCGCTTTCGGCGTAATCCGGCGCGTCGACCGACAGTTCGACCGCCAGGTTGGTCTGCGGGCGGCTCACGGATTGAAAATTCGCGGAGACTGTTATTTTCCCCCGGCCGGCCTCGATTGTCAAGCCCGGATAATCCGCTTTAAGCGCCTCCATGTTCTCCAGGGCGAAGCGCGAATAGGCCTCGCCGGGAGCCGGATTGGCCGTTTCGCCATTGGCCGCGGGCAATCCGCCGTATGCCTTTCGCTCCGCCTCGGCCAGTTCGGCGTCGACCCGCGCCAGAAACTCCTCCGCCTCGGCGTCCGCCTCGTAGTAGGCCGCCGTCCAGTCCGCGGCGCGGCGGCTAAAGGTGTAGTTGACTTTGGCCGAGGTAATCGAGAAAGTTCCGAGCGCCGCCAGAACCAGCATCATGAAGATGACGAGGACGGAGGACGCGCCGCTCTGTCCGGAGAGAAAAAGGCGGACGCCCGGCGCCGGTTTCCCGCCTTCCGTAAATCTCCCAACCCGGATAAACCGGAAAAACGCGGCGAAAAAAACGGGCCGGTTTGCGTTGCGTCCCGTATGCGCACGCCTAGAACTCCCCGCGTGCCGCGGGGAAATATTTCTTCGTCTCAAATCCGACCATCTCCGCCAAATTCCCCCGCTCCCCCACCTTGTAAACCGTGGACCTGATCTCGTACATCCGTCCGCCGCCCCCGGGCTTCGCGGGGCCGTCCCCGGCGGGATCCGTCCGGGACGCCGCGCCGCGGCTCCCGGCGTCGCGCAGGATTATCTCATGCAAAAAAGCCGCGCCCTCCGGGAGAGCGTCCTTCCCGCCGGCGGGAAGCTCCGCCCAGTTTTTATCGTAACAGCGGTATATCGCCGTTTCGCCGCCGTTTTCCCAGGCGAGGCCGCCGCTTGCGAGCTGCGCCGATATAAAGCCGGCGGCGGAACTCTGCGCCTTTAGCGCCTCGACGGCGTTCCCGGCCACGGCCGCGGCGGCGTCCGTGTTTTTGGCCAGCCTGTTCTCGCCGGCCGAGACGGCGAACATCTCCAGGACGAAACCGCTGACCAAGGCGACGATCGCGATCGACAGAACGATCTCCAGAAGCGAAAAGCCGCTTTCGTTTTTGAGAACGGCGCGCGGCCAAAACGCCGCGGCGCGATTTTCCGGCCGTCCGGCCGCCGCCTTTGAAAACGCTTTGCGCAAACGCGTCATCTCCCGCCCGCTTCCGCGGCGCTCCGCAGGCTGACCGTGTCCGGCGGCCCGACGACGCCGGCGTTTCCGGCGTCATACGAAACCGCGCCGTCCTTCATAACCGCCGAGAAGCCGCCGGTTTTCGCGATCACGTTGGCCCCTTCCCACGCCGGGGTCTCTCCCGGCGCGGCGAGCACTTCCCGAAGCTCCCCGTCCGCCCAGTATATCCACGCGTCATAGCCGCTTTCGGGGTCCTCGGGAAAGCGGTTCCTGATGACGATGGAGTCCCCGCCGTTCAGGCCGTTCGGCTCGACGGAAATCCTGTCCGCCGCGTCGTTTTGCCTTAGGCGCACTTTCACATAGGAGCCGGCGACCCTAGCCCCCATCCGGGCGCTTTTTTCGGCGGAGAGCCTCTTTTCCGCCTCGCCGCCTTCGTAGACAAGGGAATAGACGGCGAAGCCGAACATAAGCATCAGTACCAAGACCGTGACGGGTTCCGTCAGAGCGTTCCTGCCGCGCATCAAAAAACCTCGATTCAAAAGAGCCAGTAATAAATTTGTATGTTCGCGCGTTTGCCGTAGGTTCCTACGGCTTTGCCGCGACCCGGACGTCGGGCATGTAGTTGTTCAGGCCGTTTCGCTCGTAATAATAATAAAACCTCTCGTCGTCGAAGATCACGCCGTAGTGCGACAGGTATCTGACGTCGTCGGGATAGCCGCCCTCCAGCGCGTAGCACTGCGCCAGCGCCTCGCGGATCGCCGACGCCGCGCGCCCGGCCTGTTTGCCGCGCTCCGCGTCCGTCGCGCGGACGCCGGAAAGGATATATCCGGCCAAAACGGCGAGGATCGCCAGGTAAACCAGCCTGCCGGCCAATGTCAGGTTAACGTCGCGCCGCAATAGCGTCACCTCTCCCGCTATATTGAGTTCCACGGAAACCCGAATGCCGCATTCCATTGTCATCCTGAGCGAAGCGAAGGATCTTTCGCCACCGTGTCAAAAGCAAGATTCTTCGGTTGCGCCTCAGAATGACAGAGTAGTTTCCGTGGGTACTATACCGGATGCAGAAAACATTTGCCGACGACGAGCCGACACGACGAACGCTTCAGCGGCGTGTTGGCGACAGAGGAGGCTAATGTTTTCGCACTCCGGTATAATATTACATGATCGCGTTCATAACGCTCACCATCGGCGCCATCGCCGACAGCAACTCACCTCTCCCGCAATATTACATGATCGCGTTCATAACGCTCACCATCGGCACCATCACCGACAGCAGAATCCCCCCGACCACCACCGACAGCACGATGACCAGCGCCGGTTCGAGCGTAGCCGCGAGCCGTTCCCCGGCCTCTTCCGCCTCCGCGTCAAAGACCCCGGCCGCGCGCCCGAGCATCTCCTCGAGCCTGCCCGTGGCCTCGCCGATAGTCACCATGTCGAGGAACAGCGGCGGGAAAAAGCCGGCCGTTCGCAGCGCGCCGGAGAGCCCCTCGCCCTCCCTGACGCGCTCGGACACGGCGGCGAGCCTGTTTTCGGCAAAGCCGTTTCCGGCCAGCGCGTGCGTCTCCTCCAGCGCGCCCAGGAGCTGGACGCCGCTTTTAAGCAAAATCGCCAGGCTTCGCGACAGCCGCGCCGTCAGGATCCTCGACCGTATGAACGCGCCGGGCGGGAAGGTCATTTTCAGCCTGTCGAGCCAGAGCCGCCCCGGCCCCGTCCCGGCGAACCGCGCGAACGCCAGCGCCAGCGCGGCGACAACCGCGGCGATTGCCCAGAACCACCTCGCCAGGAAATCGGAGGCGCGGAAAATCGCTTTGGTCGCGGAGGGCATGTCTCCGCCCATCGACAGCAGGGTGTTCTCGAACATCGGCAGGATCTTCACGACCATGAGCACGACAATCCCGGCCATCAGAACCGTCAGCGCTAGAGGGTACGACACCGCCGATCTCAGCCGCCTGCGGGTCCTGTGCTCCTTGTCGAAATAGTCCGACATCATCTCAAAGACCGTGTCGAGCGTCCCGCCGGCCTCCCCGATCCCGATCATGTTCGCGAGATACGGCGTGAGTATGTGCGGGTACATCGAGGCGGCCGCGGCAAAGGTCATCCCGCTTCGCATGTGCGAATGAATTTCCCGGAGGGCCTGCCGGAGCTGGGCGTTATCCGTATGCTCCGCGATCATCAGAAGGCCCTCCATGACCGTGACCTGCGAGAAAAACACGACCGACATCTCCCGGCAGTATACGGACAGCTCTTTGGGGGAGACCAGAGCGTAGGCGCGGGAGGCGTACCTCGTTCGGGAGGCGAAGACCGAGCAGCCGGTGAGGCCGGCCCTTTTCAGGTATTCCTCCGCGGCCGTCCCGGACGCGAACGACCGCGCGCCGCCGATCGCGCGGCCTGTGCCGCCGAGGCCGCGGTATGTGAACGTGGGCATAAGTCAACTCCTTGTTATAGATATTGCTGCAAAACCTGCATATCCTGCGCGCGCGGCTTTACCTCGTCCATGTCTATCACCCCGGCGAGATAAAGCCTCGCCAGGTCGGCCTCCAGGACCTGCATCCCCTGGGCCTGGCCGGTCTGTATGACGCTGTTGATCTGGTAGTGCTTGCCCTCCCGGATCAGGTTGCGCACGGCGGGGTTCACGAACAGCACCTCGCTGGCCAAGGCGAAGCCCGCGCCGTCCGCCCTCGGGATGAGCTGCTGGGACACGACGCCCTCGAGCACCGCGGCGAGCTGGCTCCTGACCTGGCTCTGCTGGGCCGTCGGGAACGCGTCGACGACGCGGTCGATGGTCTTGGCCGCGCCGACGGTGTGGAGCGTCGAAAAGACCAGGTGGCCCGTCTCCGCGGCGGTCATCGCGATGGAGATCGTCTCCGGGTCGCGCATCTCGCCGACCATTATGACGTCCGGGTCCTCGCGCAGGGCCGAGCGGAGCGCCTGGGCGAAGCTGTCCGCGTCGTCGCCTATCTCCCTCTGGGTGACGAGGCTCTTTTTGTGCCTGTGCAGGTACTCTATCGGGTCCTCGATCGTAAGGATGTGATAACTGTAGTTCTCGTTTATCAGGTCGATCATGCTGGCCAGCGTCGTGGACTTGCCGCTGCCCGTCGCGCCGGTCGCCAGGAAGAGGCCCTTCGTCCGCGCCGTGAACGCCTCGACGGCGGGCGGCAGGCCGAGGCCGGCGAACTTCGGGACCTCGAACGGAAGCCTTCGCACGGCCATCGCGAGCGTCCCGCGCTGGGAGTAGATGTTCGCGCGGAAGCGGCCGAGGCCGTGCATAGAGAAGGAAAAGTCCAGCACGCGTTCCTCCTCCAGCCGCCGGCGCTTTTTCCCGTCCAGGAGAACTTCCGCGGCGGCCGTTATCTCCTCCGGGGCGATCTTCCCGACCGGGGCACCGTCCAGCTCCGCCACCTCCTCCAGCCGCCCGTTGACGCGGATCATCGGCCTGCTCCCGGGGCACAGGTGCAGGTCTGTCGCGCCCGCGTCCTTCGTCAGGGCTAGCAGAGCGTCCATGAATCGCTGGCCGGGGGAAAAGTCCATGGCGGCCTCCGTTCCGGGTTTCCCGTTTTCCAATGGGGTACGTGTAAGGATATTATGAATGTTTATATTATCCTCTGTTTTATGGGAAAAATGTAAGGCGCGATATAAAATCGCGCCTTAGGTTGCGTTATGTCTTAATTCACGCTGTAAAGCATCTCAGCGTAAGTCGGCAGCCTCCACAGCCCCTTCGGGACCAGCGTCTCCAGCTCGTCCACTGTGACCCGAAGCTCCGCCATGCCGCCGTATATCACGTCCCTGTGGAACCTCGCCCTCGCCAGGACGTCC
>Ga0209629_10001030_pt1 | contig 16712 bp, 14 predicted proteins | sample TergutCu122P5_FD_187286 | JGI IMG/M metagenome (GOLD analysis project Ga0209629, IMG submission 187286) | Cubitermes ugandensis P5 segment gut microbial communities from Kakamega Forest, Kenya - Cu122 P5 (SPAdes) (version 2) | ecosystem: Host-associated > Arthropoda: Insects > Digestive system...
CGGCAGATATTCGTACGCTCTTTGAGCTTATCTACCTGTATTTCACGGCTCCACGAAGTGATCAAGAGGCGTATGCCTCGTTCAGCGAACGTCTCAAAGGGCAGTTGGAAAACCTGAAACTCAATCCCATGGTCGCTTTTAACGACACAATCATCAAATCTCTCTACAACAATCAGATACGTGCCAAGCGAATCGTACCTGAGGATTTTCAAAAAATCAGCTACGACCGCATCATGGAGATGTACAAGAATCGGTTTGCCGACGCTTCCGATTTTATCTTCTACTTTGTGGGGAATATCAACAAGGACAGTATTATTCCGCTGATGGAACAGTATTTAGCTACGTTGCCTTCCTTGAAACGCATCGAAAAGGGCGATGCCGGCAGGATGCCTGTTCCGCGTAAAGGCGTCTATTTGTCTCATTTCAACCGTCCGATGGAAACGCCAAAAGCCTCCATCCTCAAGATTTATACCGGTCAAATGGATTATTCGGTCGAGTCGGCGATGAAAGCCTCGATGTTGAAACAAATCCTCGACCTTGTTTACATGGAGAAAGTACGTGAAAATGAAAGCGGTACGTATGGCGTGCGTACATCTGTCGACGTTTCGGCATTTCCGGCAGGAAAGACAACGCTCCAAATTTATTTCGACACTGACCCTGCTTTAAAGGACAAACTGTCCGCCATCGTCAAGGACGAATTGATGAATATCGTCAACAATGGCCCTCGCAATGAAGATTTTATCAAAACGCGCGAAAATATGCTGAAAAGTCACGACGAAGACCTCCAGGAGAACGCCTACTGGCTGAAAGCGCTGGATGCGTATCATTTCCGTGGATTCGACTGGGTGACAGATTACAAATCACGTTTGGAAAGCATCACGCCTGCCATGATTCAAGCCTTTGCCAAACAGTTGATTGACCAGGGAAATATGGTGGAAGTGATTATGGCAAACCAGGGACAATGAACAGTGAACAGTGAACAATGAACAGTGAACAATAAATATTTATGTCTGAAGGATATACGGGAATTAGTTTGGTAGACGGGCAATCGATTCACGATATCCTTCTGTTTGCAGTGATCATCCTGCTTGCCATTTTTGCATTTGTATTTTATACAAGCAACCCTCTGTTTGAGAAGATGATACGCGGATTTGTTTCGGTGAAGGAACGGAATAATCTTTTTGATACGCCGACGCAGGAAAGCATCTTTTTCAACGTGTTTATGGGGTTTCAAACGCTGTTTCTATGCACTGTCATCCTTTTCCTGGCTTTCAGTCATTTTACAAATATTCAATTACAAAGCGTCAGTCAGGCGATCGGTCTACTGTCTGTATTGTTTGTCCTCGTGATGCTGTTTTATCTGTTAAAAAAGTTGCTCTATTTGATCTATGGACGCGTTTTTGTTGACAAAGGAAAATTTAGTCTTTGGAATACAACTTACCATGCACTTTTCAGTCTTTGGGGTGTGACGCTCTATCTGCCTGTTCTATGGATATTACTTGATAAAGAGGACTTTATAAGCGCACTAATCCTGTTTGCCGGATTGTATGCTGTATTTAGAATCATTACCATTTATATTAAAATACGTATATTTTATCACAAAAATATCGGTTTATTATTTTTAAATTTGTACCTTTGCGCCCAGGAAATAATTCCTTTATTGTTTTTATACGAATGTTTAACTTATTTAAGTAATGTAATTGGCACGAGTATTTTATGGCAGTAAGTATTAAGAAATTATTGATATCGCAACCAAAACCAGAAACTGAGAAGTCTCCATATTTTGATATTGCGGAACGATACGGAGTGGAAATTGATTTCCGGCCGTTTATCAAGGTTGAACCGTTGAGCGCCAAAGAGTTCAGGCAACAACGTATTGGCATTTTGGATTATTCGGCCATCGTTTTTACGGCTCGTACAGCCATCGATCATTTTTTTAATCTTTGTGAAGACCTGCGAATTACAATCCCCGAAACGATGAAGTATTTTTGTATGACTGAAGCGATTGCCGTCTATCTGCAAAAATATATCATCTACAGGAAACGGAAAATTTTCTACGGACATACCGGAAAAACAGAAGATTTGGTGCATGTGATTGGTAAACACTCGAAAGAAAAATATCTCATCCCTGTGTCCGACGTCCATAAAGATGACTTAATGGCACAGTTGACAACAAAAAGGATTCGTTATACGACATCTGTGATGTACAGGACTGTCAGCAACGATTTTGCTAAAGATGAGAAATTTGACTATGATATGATCGTATTTTTCAGCCCTGCCGGGATTTCTTCTTTATTAAAGAATTTTCCTGATTTTCAGCAGAATACTATAAAAATAGGATGCTTTGGCCCGACAACAGCCAAAGCTGCGCAAAACGCAGGATTACGCATCGACCTGGAAGCGCCAACACCGGAAGCGCCTTCCATGACTGCTGCCATAGACCTGTATCTGAAAAAAGAAATCGGAGAACTGAACGATGAACATCATTAGGCGGACGTTTCCAAAAAATGAACGACTGTCCCGAAAGCTCCATTTAGATATGCTCTTTCAAAACGGGGCATCGTTTATCGCTTATCCCCTGATGGTTGTTTATTTGTCTGTTATACAGGAAAATGGTGCACCTGTTTCTGTATTGGTCAGTATTCCGAAAAAAAAAATACGACATGCCGTCGAACGGAATTACATCAAACGCAGGATTCGCGAGAGTTACCGTCTGCGGAAACATGATTTATTACAAATCATTTCCGAAAAAAACAAAAAACTGTTGCTCGCATTTGTATACCTGCACAATGAAAGGTCGTCGTTCGACAAAATTGATAGAGCCGTCGCGAAAGCGATACGCAATATGACGGGAATAATTGACAGTTATGAATTGTGAATGGTTGAATAATTGATTGAATTTTAATTGAATGAGACATTTTTTCACTCAACTGTTACTGATGCCTGTTTATTTCTATAAATATTGTATCTCGCCTTTCACTCCGGCTTCGTGCCGGTACACGCCAACGTGTTCGGAATATGCCGTACAGGCATTGAAGATTCACGGCCCCGTCAAAGGATTATGGCTTGCAATCAAACGTATTGCCCGCTGCCATCCCTGGGGAGGAAGCGGGTATGATCCGGTACCCTAAGGAGTGCAGTGTAGTGTATTGGATATGACACGCTTTTACGACATTCACACCCACCGGTATCTTGATAATCAGGATATAATGGCCATTATTTCGGTGGATGCAACGAACGGTGTTTTGCCGTCCGACGGCCACCACTCTGTTGGAATTCATCCTGCCCATGCAGATTTGGATGCACTCGACATCGACACATTGACAACCTTGGTAAATCACCCTAAAGTAGTCGCTATCGGTGAAACAGGGTTGGACAAATTAGCGCTTCCCCCATTCCATCAACAGGAAGAGATTTTTATTCATCACATCAAACTGGCCGAAAAAGAACGTAAGCCTCTGATTATCCATTGCGTGAAAGCCTGCCAGGAAATGATTGCTATTCGGAAACGATACAAAAACGACGTCCCCTGGATCATTCACGGATTCAGAGGGAACAGTGAATATGCCAATCAATTTCTTCACGCCGGCTTTTATCTTTCGTTTGGGATGCATTATCATCCGGAATCTCTCCAGGCTGCCTGGAAAGCAGGTCGTCTCTTTGCCGAAACTGACGACGAAGATATCAGTATAGAAGATGTATATCAACGTATTACATCTCATCTATCCATTACCGGCGAAGCCCTCTCCCAACAAATTCGCGAAAACATCCAGGCCTGGCCTAATCCTGTCAGCTAAACGTAATTTTCTCTTTCAGGCTCATAAAATCATCTGAAACAAGTTGGCAAAAAATTAATGCTTTTTGCTTGCTACACCAAAAACGGGTGTAGCAAAACTCGTAAAATATTAGTAATGAGGCTGTCTCATTAGAAGTGTCGAAGTCAGTTACTCAGAACCCTATTAACACCCTGAATATTTTGCCCGGGTTTGCATTCCATGTTTCCATCGCTTCCTGCGCCTTTTCAGGCGGATTTACTCCACTGATGATATCTTCTTTCGGAAAATCCCCTTTTTTCATATACTCGACTACTGCTTGAAAATCTTCAGGGGTAGCATTCCGTGAGCCTATAATGTTCAACTCCTTTTGCACGAAAAAATTAGTTTCTAAAGCAATTTCGTTTTTTGCATAACCAAGACACACCACCCTACCGGTAAAAGCCACTTCGTTAATAGCTAACCGATAGGTGTCGGATACTCCAACAGCTTCAATCACTACATCCGGGCCGAAATCGTTGGTAATCGTTTGCAGGGATTCATGCACGTTTTCGGTCTTGGAGTTGATAGTATAAATTGCACCTAACCGTTTTGCAAGAGCAAGTTTATCATCGTCAATATCTACAGCAATAACCTTAGCGCCTCGCAACGCTGAGCCAATGATAATTCCAACACCAATCATACCACATCCAATGACCATTACCGTATCCTTTTCAGTCACTTTTCCGCGATTAACTGCATGGAATCCGACACTTATCGGTTCGACCATTGAAAATTCTATCGGGGAAATTTTTGCATCAGCAATGATTTTATACCATGGCACAGCAATATATTCGCACATGGCTCCATCGCGCTGTACACCCAGCGTCAGATTGAACCGGCAAGCATTAGGTCGTCCATTGCGACACGACGAACAACTGCCGCATGCTTGATAAGGATTTATTGTGCATGGAGTCCCAGGAATAATATGAGCCGGTACTTTTTCACCTATGGCTTCAATCACTCCACCAATTTCATGTCCCGGAATAACGGGCATTTTTGCTAATTTACTTTTACCCAACCAGGTAGTTAAATCAGTACCACAAAAACCAACATATTTGATTTTTACTAATACTTCATCCGGTTGAATGTTTGATTTGGGAATATCGATCATTATGATTTTTCCCGGACTTGAGATTTGAACAGCTTTCATTCTGACATATTTTTTATATAAGACAATTCTTTTAGTTCAGTAAACCGATAAAATTTTCGGGCATTTTCGCACAAAAATAATATTTTTTCTTCTTCGGACAATAATTTCGATTTTACCACAAAGTCGTACGACATGCGGTAAGTGATGGCGACTATGGTGCGGGGATAGTCCGAACCCCACATCAGTTTTTCGATCCCAACTAATGAGCACGCTTCTTTGATAGCCCATATTGCGCCGGTGAACGGGTAGAACTCGTCATTGAAAAGCCAGGTGATACCTCCCGATTCAATCATTACGTTTTCATGCCTGGCCAGCTTGACCTGTTGCTGCCAGTCGGCGCGCGTGACCATCGCAAAATGTCCGATGGCAATTCTCAATCGAGGATAGGCCGAGATAATCTCTTCCATTTCACCTGCTTGTATCGCCCCGGGCGCTAAGTCTACTGACAGAAATACATCGTTGGTTTCCATGACGTTAAACAGTTCCATCATCTCGTTGCACGTCAGCCATACGCGCTGATCAGGCATTATCAACCGTTCAGCCGGAATTTTCATTCCCTTGAAACCCCTGCGTATCAGCTCCTTACCGTGTTCAAGAAAGCCCGGCTTGCGTGCATCCACCATTCCGCAACACAGTAAACGGTCGGGATATTGTTGTTGCACCTCCCAAAGATAGTCATTTTGCAGACCATCAATGTATTCCTGGGTGATGACGGCCGCCGATACCTGCGCGTAATTCATGTTTGACAGCAATATCTCGGCGGTATTGCGCCCATCCACCATAAAAGGAGGCACCATCTGGCGTATCTCTCCCATAAACAATGATTTACCGCCATCAAGCGTCTGAATTTTCATTCCGTTGACTTCGGTATCCTGGCGAAGCCAGAGATGGGCATGTGCATCAATAATTTTCATCTGTATATCAACTATTTAACCATGTATCGCGAAATCGTGGCTCAATGATTCGCTGCACTTCGTTGAGCAAATCTTCGTCTAAAGGCTCGTTTGCCCAACGAATATTCTGCAAAACGGCTTCAGGACGGGTGGTACTGAACAGGGTAGTCGCAATGCGAGGATTGCTGACAGCATATTTAATGGCCAACTGTTCAATGGATTTGCCTTGCGCCCGGCAATGATCGGCCGCCTTACGGCAAACATCAATCAACGGTTTGGGAGCAGGATGCCATGCGGGTACGCCTCGCTCTGTCAGTAATCCCATCGAAAAAGGAGCTGCATTGATCACCCCGACGCCTTTCGCTTCAAAATAATCGATATAATCCATCAACGCATTGTCATTCAGGCAATAATGACAAAATGACAGTACAGATTCTACCGTTCCGGCCGGCACATGGTCAATGACATACTTGAAATGGCTGAGGGTGAGGTTGGTAATGCCGACATGACGCACTATTCCGCGCTGCCGTAATTCAACAAGCGCCGGAAGCGTTTCGCTACACACCTGGTCAAGGTCGGCAAACTCAATATCATGGACATTGATCAGGTCGAGATAATCCGTGTGCAGTCGCTCAAGGCTTTCGTACACACTTTCCGTCGCTCTTCGGGCTGAATAATCCCATTGCTTGACGTCATCTTTCCCGTAACGTCCGACTTTAGTTGACAGGTAATATATCTGTCTATCAATTGTTTGAAGCGCTTTTCCCAGTACGGTTTCAGCTTTTAAAAAACCATAGTAAGGGGAGACGTCAATAAAGTTGATGCCATTTTCGACTGCCGTATGAACGGCTTTGATACCTTCTGCTTCTTTCAATGCGTGAAAGACGCCTCCGAGCGATGACGCTCCAAAACTAATGTTTGACACTTTCATGCCGGTGTTTCCGATTGTTCTATATTCCATACTCTTTTTATAGTTCTCAGTTTTCAGTTTTCAGAATTTATACCAACACTCTTACGATCTTACGGTCTTACGTGTCTTACGATCTTACGTGTCTTACGGTCTTCTTAAACCTCCGGAAACCTCCAGGGCGCTCGATACGCCGGTTTGAGGTATTTATTGGCTTCGGGGGCGCCGATAAAGGATTTTGCTACATCGTCGTATACCAAAGCGGCGTTTAGGCGTGCTGCAATATTGCCGAGATGGGCATATTTGGCGCACAGGCTACCGTTTTCAATCGTACAGGCTGTCTCAAAATTCCTTGCCTTTACGCAGTCGATAAAATTCTTGAGATGCAATTTATGATCTTGAAAATCAGCGCCTACCTTCATCTCAGGCGTTTTACGGCCTCTGTTTCCGTCCTGTTCAGGGATCACTTCCCAATTGTCCCGGTCGGCTACGAGTGTGCCGTTTGTCCCTTTGAAAAGTACGCCGTAACCACGGTTGTAAGGGCTTACCTGCACACCGGCATTATGTTCCCAACTCATGATACAGTCATCAAACAGGTAACTGACGGTCTGCGAGTCCAATGTTTCGTGCATGCCTTGCGGATAGTAAAACTTGCCTCCGGTTGCCACGATCCTGTTCGGCATCTTTTTGACATTCAGCCCCCAAAGTCCCATATCCAGCAGATGGACACCCCAGTCGGTCATCAGTCCGCCGCCGTAATTCCAGAACATCCTCCAGGTGCCATGAAAGCGTTGCGGATTGAATGTCCTTGCCGGTGTAGGGCCTAACCATGTCTCAAAGTCAACGCCCGCCGGCACAGGTGTATCGGGTTTGGGCGTCACGGCTGCATAGTTGAAATTTCCCCAGATATGTACCCGACCAATCTTGCCGAGCGCTCCTCCGCGCAGGTATTCAACCATTTGCTTCCAGTGGCCGCTACTGCGTTGCTGCTGACCGACTTGAACTACACGTTGATACTTTTTGGCGGCTGCCACCATCGCATCACATTCGGCGATGCTGTTTGCTGCCGGTTTTTCGACATACACATCCTTGCCGGCCGCACAGGCATCTACCATGTGCAGACAATGCCAATGGTCCGGCGTCCCGATGATGACCACATCCACATCCTTGCGTTCAAGCACTTTGCGGTAATCTCCATACAGGTCCGGCTTTCTTCTGCCCGTCTTGACTAATTCTTCTGCTCTCTGATTCAGGATGTTGGCATCGATATCGCACAATGCTACACATTCGGTATCGGGATTGATCAGAAAATCAGTCAAATCGCCCCAACCCATATTCCTGCAACCTATCAGGGCTGCATTTAACTTATCATTTGCAGATACTGCCCCCAACGCACCGACCTTGATGGTGGGTAGCGCCACTGCCGCAACAGCAGTTGTTTTTAAAAAATTTCTTCTCGTGATGTTCATAGCAAACAATTATGAATGATTGATTAAATTGACTAATTGATTGATTTAAAATCTTAAATCGGTTAAATATTTGGCCGACGAGGTCACACATGCCTTTGGATTGGCCGGATGATCATGTTCGACGATAAAATGCTTGACCCCGGCTGTTTGATTCAGTCTGAAAATCTCGCCAAAGTCAATCCTTCCTGAGCCTACACATTCAAAATCCTGTGCTTCAGTACGATCCATATCTTTGACATGGTAGACAGGAAACCGTCCCGGATATTTCCGGATGTATTCGATGGCCGACTGTCCGCCTTTTGTAATCCAGTAGAGGTCAAACTCTATGTTCACAAATTGTTTGTTCAAATTCGGAACCAGCGTATCGAATGGGAGTTGCCCTTCGGTCGGCACAAATTCAATGTTGTGATTATGATACAACAACTGCAATCCGTTGTTTTTGCATATTTCTCCTCCCTTATTCAGTTTTTCGGCGACCCGCTTCCAATCGTCCAGTTTCTTGTTTTTCCCGTCATCCGTCCACGGCCAGTAGCAGGCTATGAATTGATTACCCATTAACTTGCATTGTTCGATGTCCTTTTTCAATCGCTCTGTATCCTCCATGGCCTGCATGGAAGTGGCGCCGATCAACGGATTAAGCCTCAACTCTTTCAGTAATTTTTTCAGTTCAGGAACACCCAGTCCGAAATCGCCTCCAAATTCGAGGTCTTTATAGCCCAGTCGGGCGATCTCACGCAATGCCTCACGCGGACTGTTCTTCACCCAGTCGCCTCCCGTATTGCCGGTAATAATTCCGAACGAAGGCAGTCTGTTGGCGCCCTGCTGTGCGTGTAGCAGTTCCGGAAGCGCAACAGCTACCGCCGCCACACCCGCCGTTTTAATAAATGTACGTCTTTCCATATTATTCAGTTATTCAATTATTCAGTTATTCAATTATTCAATGATTCAACATGGGCAAAGATAGCACAAAAAATTTAATCGGACAGCCGATTTTTAAATAAATTCGTAAATTAACTTTATGACTTCATTCAGACCGCAAACCATCACATTTTCCCGTACAGGGTATTGTCCTTTAATTGGCGCAACGATAAATGTTTGTTGAGGTTTTACAAAATCTATGGCCTGCAAGAATCCTTTCGTTACTTGCGGAGCTACAGATGCTTTACATTCGATAGCAACCGTTTTGCTTGATGTTTCCAAGATTAAATCAAGTTCATTTCCGGACGCGCTCCGGTAAAAAGAAAAACGGGCGCTACCTTGAAAGGTTGAGCATATATTTTCAATCACTAATCCTTCCCATGAAGCGCCAAAGACCGGATGCCCCAATAAATCATTGTAATTCTTTATTTGGAGAAGTTGATGCAAAATACCATTATCGCGGATAAACAGTTTAGGAGATTTGATCAATCGCTTTTTTTCGCTCGATTCGTAGGGGGCAAGCGTTCGCAGTAAAAAAGTCTGTTCTAACAAATCAATATATCTCCGTACTGTCGTATGGGCTACTCCAAACGATTCGCCGATTTTCGACGTATTGACCAATTGGCCGGATAAATGAGCGCAAAGCGTCATAAAACGGCGCAGTTGCAATGCAGGAATATGGAAACCTAATTGAGGAACATCACGTTGTACATACGTCTTAATAAAATCTTCACGCCACATTATGCTTGCTTCATCGTCGGCAGCCAGCAAACTGTCAGGATAACCTCCTCTATTCCAATATATTTGCATATTATTATCCGAATTATGGCGTGTTATTTCGTCGATAGAAAAAGGCGTCAACTCTACGATTCCGATTCTGCCTGCCAGTGTTTCGGATGTTTTCTGAATCAATTCGGGTGAAGCCGAACCTAACAGAATGAAACGTCCCGGCTTACGATAACGATCTATTTCACTTCGCAACACGGAGAAAAGATGAGGTGTTAACTGTATCTCATCCATGCAAATAACCATGTCTTTATTGGCTTCAAAAAATAGATGTGGCTCGGACAGTTTATTAAAATCCGCTACATCCTGAAGGTCAAGATATACAAAATCTGTTCTTCCAAGGGCCATCATTTTTACCAATGTGGACTTGCCGCACTGTCTTGGTCCTAAAATCAATACAGCCGGAAAAATCTCCAAACGTTTGTAAACCTCTGAATTTAAACGTCTTTCTACAAAATCGTGCAAATTGTGCATAGCCTGTTCAATTTGCGCAAAGATACAAATAAAATTTTAATTTCCTGCTCACAAACATAAAAAAAGAAGATATTTTACCGTCACTCCATCTTTATCGCATCCACCGGATTTGCTGAAGCGGCTTTGAAGGCCTTCCAACCTACGGATAATAATGTAAGAAGAATGGTAATCATTCCGGACACTACAAATATCCACCAGCCGATCGAAATGCGATACGCAAAATCCTGAAGCAAAGAATCTAACCAGTAGTAAGCCAGCGGGAAAGCAATTAACATCGCAATTCCAATCAATACCGCAAACTCTTTTAAAAGCAATGTTACAATATCACGAACGCTGGCGCCAAGTACCTTACGGATGCCTATTTCTTTGTATTTCGCTTCGGCAGTATAAGTCACAAGGCCGAATAAACCTAAGCAGCAAATCAGGATGCTGATCAATGAAAATACCATAAATAATCGCCCTGTCCGAATATCCGATTTATACAAACGTTCAAACGATTCATCCAGAAAATTATAAGTAAAAACATATTTGGGATTGTATTCTTTCCACAATTTTTCAACAGCAGCAATGGCTCGTCCGGCATCTTTAGCGGTCGTCCGGACATAAATTGTTGGGGCCCAATCCCCCTGACGAATAGGAAAAATCACTAACGGAGAAATTTTCTGATATAAACTATGATAGTAAAAATCTTTTACAACACCTACAATTTTTCCTCGTATACCAAAATCAGCAGCCATCCATTTTCCGACAATCGGCTCAGTCAGTCCCATTGTTTTTGCCATCGTTTCGTTGATAATATATTGCTTTTCTGCTCCCGGCCCAAAACTTGATCCTTCTACAAATTCCATCGACATATTTTTAAAAAATGTGCTGTCTACCCACAATCTGTAATAATGGGCTTCACCTTCATCGATTTTTCCTTCCCATTCTCTTGTCGTATTAGACGCTCGTATGTCAGATAAGACGTCACCTGCGCTAACACTCAGGATTGACGGTTCCCGCAGCAATTCCCCTTGAACTGTTTCAAAATGTGTTTTCATATTATATGTCGGACAGGTAAAGACATATTCCTGATCATATCCAAGATTCATCTTGCGGATATAGGCTAATTGAGATTCAAATGTGATGGTTGTCAATATCAGAATAACAGAGGCAATAAATTGAAAAACAACCAGTGATCTGCGTAAAAGACTATTGCCTTTATTCGTCAGTTTTCCCTGTAACATATTTAACAGTCTGAACGAAGAAAGCGACACTGCCGGATAGATGCCGGCAAGGATTATAACTGCTAAAAACAAACCTCCATAAATCATCCAAACATACCGGTTGTTCCATTCAAAATGAATTTCTTTGCCCGACACATGATTGAAAATTCCAATTGATAATACAGACAGAAAGACGGCAATGATGGTAGCTGTCATAAAAAGTAACAAGGCTTCTGTCATCAGTTGAAAGAACAGTTTGGTTCTTCGGGCGCCCAATATTTTTTTCAATCCGACTTCGCGATTCCTTTTTACGCTTCTTGCTGTTATTAGATTCACATAATTAATACCTGCAATAACGAGTATGGCGCATGCAATCCATATAAAAATCCTCACAGTTCTTATCTGAGAGGGTCTCCCGTCAAGACCGTATAGGTGTAGATTAACTATCTTTTGTAAAGTGCAAATTGCTTGACTATGAGGTAGATATTGCAGCAATAAGTTTGTAATCCCTTTTTCCAATTGATGTACATCTGTCCCACTGTTCAATCTGAAAAATGAAATCCCAATATTTTCCCAAGAATTCCACCAATTCAAATACCCTTTGTCCGGCTCAGATTTCCAGTGTATTATCAAATCTGCTCGTGGTAAATAAGTATTGAGTGGAAAGTCTTTCATTACGGCAACAACATGCAATTCTTTTTCATATTGTTCAAAGCGATCATCCACTCTAATTATTTTTCCAATTGGATTATTATCTCCAAACATTTCTGTTGCAAGGCTTTCACTGATTACCACTTCATCAGGTTGGTGAAACAATCGTTGAGAAAAGCCTTTTATAATAGGAAAGTTAAAAAAGGAGAAAAATGTACTGTCTGTAACAAGCACATTTTTCTTTCCTGTATTGATTCCATCGGAAAGAACATAATCTGTTTGGAAATTGCGTATCCTGCAATAAGATTTTATATTAGGAAACTGCAAATGGGCTTCCTGAGCCAAAAGATGGGGTAAATATGGGCCAAAAGATTCTATCCCGGCATTTTGAACCCTTACAACACTTAAGTAAATATCCTCTGCATCTTTATGAAACCGGTCATAACTCCTCTCATCCTGCACCCACAACAGGATAAATGAACAGGTAGCCAAACTGATCGCTATACCGACAATGTTGATGACTGAATGCAACCGATTCTTTATCAGGTTGCGAAATGCGAATTTTAAATTATAAAGCATAATTATTAACTATTAAACGTTTGAATTCTTTATAAACAACGATTACTCAATTATTCAATTATTCACAATTCATTATCTCTCACATATTCATCGTCCTTGTCCGTTGTCTGTCAGGCCTGAAGCGCGGTTTATAGAGCAATGTATAGGTCGAACTGTATTCAGGATGTCCTTCGACTTCGAGGATCACGTTGAAACGATCGGTATTTTCCCAATAAGGCAAACGGAATCGCACAGTCGGACCTGCCACGTTCGTATTTGACAATGCCACAGGACTTTCCCATTTCAACACCACCACTTCGCCTTGCGCAGTTTTGAGCTTGACGGTCACGTTCAACGCAGGGATTTCGCTAAATTTGTCATTCAACAGATAGAGGTCTGCAAAAAATTCTTCGTTTTCGTTCCACTGAAACTTCGTGAAGCGCGCACTTGCCAGTACAGGTCTGCATGAAGCGGCAACAGCTTCATAAGCAGGCTTTTTGATGTTCGGGTAGACGATGATCGAATTGTTCACCGCAGCCGGCCAAGGCTCGTTGTAGCACCAGTTCAACGCCATGGCACAATATGGTTTCTGCCGGCGAGCCTCCTCAAAAATGGCTTTATACCCTTCGCATTGCATCAACTGGCTCTGACGTACCAGTGTTTCCAGATCGGGCGCTTTCCCGAAATAGCCCTCTATATCGTTCAGTGACAGCCATGTATCTCCTACCCAGGCGCCAAATGCGTGATGGTCGCGCCAGGCCGTATGGTCGCGCGGCGGAAAGAGGTCTTTTTCAGGGATAATCTTCTTCAGCACCTCCACAGGCGACATACCCGGTATTCCAAATTCAGTATAGGCCGTAAATTTCGCTTTGTTCATATTTTCGTACACCTCTGTACCGTCCAGATATTTAAACAGATAACACCCGTGCCCCATCCCCATCAAAGGTGATGTCGGGTTATACGGAATTGTCGGATTAAGTTCAAGACACAGACTGTTCAGCAGTCGCAGCGGTAAGGATTGATCGGTCATGCCCGACCAGTTGTTAAACAGCTCATTCCCACCGCACCACAAGGCGAGGGAAGCATGTTTTCGCAACCGCTTGATAATGGAAGTCGCTTCCTGTTTTAATATTTTCAGGTAATGCGGGTCGTCAGGGTAATTGTTGCAGGCCAACGGAAATTCTTCCCAAACCAAAATGCCCTTTTCATCACATAGCTCAAAGAATGATTCTTTGTTGATAATGCCCCCGCCCCATATCCGGAAGATATTGAAATTCAGCCCTACAGCCAGGTCGATCAGTTCGGCATAACGTTCGCGCGTGATGATTCCGGGAAATATCTCCGGATTCACCCAGTTGGAACCTTTGGCGAATATACGTTTCCCGTTGATTTCCAATTGCGCAGGTGGAACCGAGCGCGTCTTCGGAAAATCTACCGGCTCAATCCACGCACCTGTATTCATTACCATCTTTACCCGCTTAAATCCGATTTTGTTGGTTTTCATGTCGATGACATACCCGTCTGCATCCAGCAGTTCAAACGTAGCAGCATACAGGTAAGGCGTCCCGTGGTCATGGGGGAACCATAACACAGGATTGTTGAAAGTAATTGAATCACAGGTAAATATATCTTCTGTAATCTTTCCCTGTTGCGACAGCGCCGTCTTGCCGTTTTGGTCTTTCAGTGTCCATCGGTAAGTCAGCCCCTTTACATTTCGTCCCTCGCCTTGCAGTTGTATGAAGGCTTTATCAAACGTATCATTCAGGTTATAAGATACATAAATATCAGTCAGATGTTGACTGTTTCGCACCTCCAACCCTGTTTCATCCCATATTCCAAGCGGTACTAACCGCGGATGCCAGTCCCATTCGTAGCTTACGGCAGGCTTGACCACATTGGCCGCCTGCGAACGGTCGACGGGAAACGGTCGCATCTTAGGGACAGGATACACAATGATTTTCAACTCGTTGTTATCTTTCAGCAAATCCGTGACGTCAATATCCACGTACGAAAACATCCCTTCCTGTTGATGAACCAGTTGCGCATTGACATAGATTTCAAACTGATAATCAATCCCTTTAGAGACAAAAAACAATCGCTCTGACGGTTTCAGTACAGGTTTTTTAAAAGAGGTAAGGTATGTGTAGTATTTGTCTTCCATCCATCCAAACATCTTGTAATTATCTGCAAATTCGTACGGCGGATACTTCTCTGCTTTGGCAATATCCAACTGCACGGCGCCGGGGACTTGCGCCGGAACATATTTTGCGGGCGCTTTTGACTTCTCATCCGAATATCCCACTCTCCATTCAAGCGGCGTAAGCGCAAAAGCAATGCTGCTCATAATCAGCAACAAACATAAAAAATTAATCTTTCTACTCATCTTAATATAGTTTTCAGTTAGTAGTTTTCAGTTTTCAGAAAAGAAATTCTTTCCTTTCGCGCCTTCGTGCGTTCGCGCTCATAAGGCGTTGACATAAAAACAGTTAATAATTTTAATATTTTTGCAGCAAAGTCAATAACTTTCTGTCTAATTTATGTCCATTAAAATCCTCATACTGAATATCTTTCCTTCCGGAATCCATCACTCCGAATGAACCGCGGAAATTCCACAAACCCCAACCGATGCCATGCGAAGTCAGGATATCCAACTGGTCGTTGAACCAGGCCAAAAACACTTCATGCGGCGTCTCATTAAAACACCCACATTCGCCGCAGTGCACACCTACTCCTCTGTTTACCAGATCAATCCATGGCTGGTAAAAATCCTCTAATACCTTACGGTTAAATTCCTTGCCGTCAATCACACCCGGCCAGACCGGCATCGGTGCATCATCAGGATTCTTCCACACCCAACTGGCGCGATAATGCGAAACATAGTGAGGATAATAGCCGCGACAACTCTGCGCAATCGGTAAATCCTCCAATTCAGGCGTCACTAATGAGCCTCCATGATTCCCATCTGCCACAACCAACCGGTCGGGATTGTATTTATGAATCACCTCAAGGCAACCTTTGGCAACTTTCCGGTAAGTCTCGCCCGGGATAGCCGTTGACGGACAAAACTGGTCGTTCATATCTTCCTTGTAACAAGGCTCGTTGACCAGGTCAAAACTCAACAGCTTGGCGGAAATATGCTGTAAACGCTTTGCCCACATCTCCCAATGCGTAAAGAAAGCTTGTTGGGCGGCCTCATCCTTCCAAAGGTTAAAAGGTTCTGCAAACCCGGCATTGATGCAAAAACCCGGTGCGCGATGCAGGTTCAGGCTGACATGCAAACCATGCCGATTGGCCGCTTCTACTGTCTTTACGATAATGTCAATGGCCTCTTCGTTGAACTCCACGGTTTGCTCCGGCGTGATGGGAACCCCGCTTCCCGGATCGTATTTCAAATAACCCGGATAAGCAATCGGGAAACGGACAAAGTCGAAACCCCAGTCCGCCATCCATTGGAAGTCCTGTACTGTCGCCTCAAAATGACGGTTGGTGAAGGGTCGGGGCGTAAAAAAGTCAAGAATATTGAACCCCCGCCATCGAGGTAACTTGTTTTTTATTACCGGTTTACAACTGTTTACCCACCCCGGTAATCCGGCCAGCGCTACGCCGGCTGCTGCTATCTTTAAGAAATCTCTTCGATCAAAATGTTGCATATCTACTTAAATTAAATGTTAACAACTTGTTATCGGGGGTAAATGTACGTAAAATTTTTGAACAGCGATTGTTTTCCCAAAATCTTTTCATAAGTTTGCAGTGAAAAATAAAAAAAATTATGACCTCCTTTCTGCAACAAGTAGCATCAGCGTTTTATCAACGGTATGGGTCGACGATTCACCGGTTGACTTTTGTCTTTCCCAATCAACGGTCGGGATTATTTTTCCGGAAATAC
>Ga0209629_10001031_pt1 | contig 16712 bp, 14 predicted proteins | sample TergutCu122P5_FD_187286 | JGI IMG/M metagenome (GOLD analysis project Ga0209629, IMG submission 187286) | Cubitermes ugandensis P5 segment gut microbial communities from Kakamega Forest, Kenya - Cu122 P5 (SPAdes) (version 2) | ecosystem: Host-associated > Arthropoda: Insects > Digestive system...
CCTCATACTGCTGCTGTGCAAGGATTGTTGTAGGTACCAGATATGCAACCTGTTTTTGGTCCATCACTGCTTTAAAAGCTCCTCTAATTGCAACTTCAGTTTTGCCATATCCCACATCACCGCAAAGCAGTCTATCCATAGGTTTTACAGCTTCCATATCCTGCTTTAATTCCTGTGCAGCCCTTAGCTGGTCTGTTGTTTCTTCAAACTCAAATTTATCTTCAAACTCCTTTTGCCAAGGCGAATCCTTTGAAAAACTAAACCCCTTTTGATTATCTCTTATGCTGTAAAGCTCTATCAAATCTCTTGCGATTTCACGCAGATTGGATTTAACTTTCTGCTTGGCAGCCTCCCACTCTTTGCTTCCGAGTCTGCTTATTTTAGGGGCTTTATCACCTGTTCCTATATATTTTCTTATGCTGTCTAGATTATTTGTTGGAATGTATAAAATGTCATCATCTTTATACCTGATTTTTATATAATCTTTCGTGATTCCGTCTGCTGTAATAGTATTTACTCCAATAAACTGTCCTATACCATTTGTGCTGTGTACAATGTAATCTCCAATTTTTAAATCTGAAAAGATGATTGTTTCAGCTTGTTTGAACTCTTCTCTAAATAATTTTCGTCGTTTAACTGCGGCAGATTCTTTTGCTGCAGATATTACTAATAGATTAAAATCATAGCATTCGAACCCTGATGAAAGGGCACCCTCTGGAAGCACAATTACTGTCTTTTTTGCTTTTCTTGCCCTTTCCACTTCCTCCAGCAGTGCATCCACTGCACCACGAAAAAAGTTCACCTCCCTATAGCTAAAGCTATATCCGTTTCTTTTCGCATGCATACTTTGTTTATCCACAAAACCAATATCCTGTCTTTCAAGATATATAGTCTGGATAGGTTTAATAGATTCAGAAAATTTTACAAAATCATCAAAGTTAGATAGAGCCTGAGGCACAGCTCTTTTTTTCTCTATCAAAGATTTTATAACATTCTCATTATCCTTTAATATATTTTCTGACCTTAATTTTAATTTGCCAGCCTCATCTAAAAATATAATATAATCTTTTTTTATATAATCAATTAATGTGTTTGTTTCCTTATAAAAATCATTAAAATATTTATCTATATCAGATTGAAGGGACGTCCACTGGTCGCTGCGGCGACCAATGGACGCCTCTTCCAGCACAAATTCAGTTGCAGGATATATTTTTATTTTCTCTGTTTTATCTGTCGACCTCTGCGTACTGGTATCAAAATATCTTATGGACTCTATTTCGTCTCCCCAAAGCTCAATTCTTACGCCTTTTTCAGAAAATATGGCGATATCTACAATTCCGCCTCTTATACTAAACTCTGACTGTCCCTCTACTAATTCTGTTCTTTCATATCCCAATGCTATCAATTTTTCTTTGATTTCTTCTATATTTACAGTATCTCCAGTTTTTAATTTTATAACATTACTATATAAGCTCTCTTTTGAAATTATTCTTTGCATAGTAGCTTCAATAGTTGTAACAACTATCTTAGCCTTTTTATCATAAATATTATTTAAAGCTGATATTCTTTTGTACTGTAATTCTTTGCTTTCTGCCAGATAATCATAAACTAATATTTCTCTTGCAGGAAAATAATCTACATCTTTTGTGAAATATTTTAAATCACTGATAAGTTTCTTGGCCTGCATTTCATTATATGTAATAATACAGACTGGCCTTTCTGCATAAAAGTGCGTAGAATACGCAAAATGAACCTTTCCTGTATCTGTTAGACCAGATAGCATTATCGGGTTCGTTCCATTTTTTATATCATCTATATAACTATTGAATTTTTTAAAATTAGGTAATATCTTAACCAGTTCGTTCATAGTTTCCTTTCCGCTTACGGCTATTATTTAAAATGACCAAATTATTATATAACATATTTCTCTGAATTAAAAGAGATTGTAATAGATTTTACTATATGATAAAATTTGTTTATCAGAATTAACTAGGAGATAGTTTCTATATGAAAACATTGTATGTATCAGATTTGGATGGTACTTTACTCAATAGTAATAGTATGATTACATCTAAAACAACAGCTGTAATAAATAAAATAATAGCAAAAGGAGAGTTTTTTTCTTATGCAACAGCTCGTTCAATATCTAAAGCTAAAGAGGTTACATCCTCATTGAATTTGATAACTCCTGTAATAACATATAATGGCGTCTTTTTAACTAATCCAGTAACCAATGAAATCATTTTATATAATCACTTTGATAATTCCATAAATGAATATATAAAAATTTTATTAACTGAATATAACATAATACCAAATGTTTACTCTTTTATCAATGGAATTGAAAAAGTTTCTATAATTCCTGACTATAACAATAAATATAAAAAGTATTATTTAGAGTCAAGAAAAGGTGATAAAAGGTTAAATTTTGTGGATACAATTGCAGATTTATATTCTAGCGAAATATTCTCATATCTATGTATTGGAGAAAAAGAAGTATTACAATCAATATACGATATCTTAAAAAATGATAGTAGATTTTATCCAGTTTTGCAACAAGAACTTTATAGACAGGAATATTGGCTCGATATAATGCCTAAACTAGCTACCAAAGCAAATGCAGCTCTAAAATTAAAAGATATATTAAAATGTAATAAAATTGTTGCTTTTGGTGATGGAATTAATGATATTGAATTATTTAATATTGCAGATAAATGTTATGCTGTAGAAAATGCCAATCCTGAACTTAAAAAAATTGCTACAGGAATAATTGAATCTAATGATAATGATGGAGTTGCAAAATGGCTAGAACAAAATATTATTGGATAGATGTTATTTGTCTATCCGATTAAAGTTATTCATTCTTGGCTTCTTTCATAATAACTTTTTTGTCCGTTCAATTTCTGAATCTGCAACCAATTCTTTACTATCCACGTCCATTAAAAACATATCTATACCAGCTTTTCTCATATCACCTGAATGTGTTCTTTTATATTCCAATAGTTGATGCCATAGAGAATCACTATCTTGAGCCTCTTGAAATACAAATCCTATTCTTCCACCATTAACATTGTGTAAAGCCTCTCTACCTATAGCATTTACTCTACTATAATGCATTGCTTCGCCATCAAATACATCCCTATAATTGGAAATACATGTATCTGCACGTCTAGGAAAGGTTCTAGCTGCCACAGCTACACTTAGAGATTCATTATTTTTGGCAGCCGGAACATATAGGCTTGAACAATTATTTAGTACGCGATTAAAGCTAGAATCTAGTGCATTAATAACATTTATAAATTCCGGTTCTCCAGGTTTAATATCAAATTCAATAAAATGATATATTCCTTGCTCTTCATCATATAAAATTTGAGTAGCTAAAAACCCGCAAAAATCCTCTGGTATAACTCCTGATATGTCTTGAAGAACAGTCTTAGACAGATCACTTAAACCAAGGGCTTGGTTTGTACTTGCAGAATATTCACACATGACACCACTAGTTTTTACAAAATCACCATTAGAGATATATCCAGGATAATCAAATACTATTGGCAAAATAGATATTGCACCATTATCTATATAATATGTAATAGTAATATTCCTGCCTTCTTTATATGGTTCTAATAAGACCTCAGAATTACTAAAATCTATAGCGGGTTCAGCAGGCTTGCCCTCTTCAAATACATGAAAGCCATCAGAATACTGAGAATGAACTCTAGCAAATATTTTTTTCTTTTCTCTCAAGAAAGAATCAAATTCTTCTTGACTGGCAACTCTAATCATATCATCACATTGTAGCAGTTCTCTAACTTTCCTTTTATCTTGCTCTAAAAAAAGATGGGCAGCTTTAGGCATACACACCTTTGTGCCTTCTCCTAAATCATTATGTAATGAATTGTTTATATCAACATTAAATACATAATCTTCATTAAATGCAAAAACTAAATCTGGATTAATTCCTTGTTAATCCATTGGGCTTAACAACAAAATCTGCCCCTTCATAAATATCAACTGCACTCTGCAATTCATCAATAGAGCTTACTATCTTAGTTCGCACTAAAGATTCTGGAGCAACTTTTTTAATAATTGAGATTGCATAAGTTTTATCCCATTCAATTCTTGCTCCTTCTCTAGTTGGACCAAAAGTATATACTCCGCAACTTTTTGCAATATCAACTATTCCTTTTTCTAATAAGCTATCACTGTTAACTACACAAAGTTCTATCCCATTATCTTGGATAAAACTTCTTATTATATCTTCACTGTATGTACCATCAATAATATATTGGCCTCCAGATTGTATTGTAGCTTCAATTATTGTAGGGTTTGCATGTGACATAAAAGAATATAGTTCATATCCTTTTGCCAATTCTTTAGCAATAATAGCTTCTCTACCACCTGCGCCAAATAATATACACTTCATTAATAAAAACCTCTTTCTTTTTATTGATAATGGAAAATTTATAACGTTTTCAAACAAAATACTGCATATAATGGAACAGAAAAAATCTTATCATTAAATCCAAAATTATTAAGAGAAAACCTGATTCCGTATTCGCATTTATCACTTAATAAATATTTCTTAAAACTTTTGCTTTCCTTATCTTTACCTGCTTTTACTTCTATAGGAATAATTTTTCCGTTCCAGCCTTACAAGGAAGTCTATTTCTAAAGACTTATTGGGTTTATAATATAATAAATCAAATCCCATACTCATCAATTGCACAGCAACGTAATTTTCAACAACTGAACCCTTAAATATATTATCTGCCCCTTGTACCAAATCCAAATATTCACTTCCTGCCATTGCTGTTAACAGTCCTGTGTCTGCCATATACATTTTAAAATTATTAACATCTTCACCTGCCGATAAAGGAATGCTTACATTATCTAAACTATTTGATTTCAATATAATCCCACTACTTGTAAGCCAAGTTACAGGTAAATCATAATCTCTTTTGTTAGCATACTCAGAAATTATTTTATATTTAAATTTAATATTCTCACGGTTTAATTGCTTTGGCAAACTTTGATAAATATTAATAAGTTTAATTGTTTCAGTTGAACCTTCTACATATTTGCTCATATCTGCAATATAATTATTTATTATGTTTTTTGCAATAGCTTTGTCAATTCTAATAATAGAAAATTCATTATTAATATAATTCAAAACAGCATCCGGCATTCCGCCAACATACAAATAATCTGTATAAAATTTAATTAGTCTATTGTGCAAAGGCTCTAGCATTTGTGTTTTATTATTATAACATTTTCTAATTTCTGTAATTAATTTTTCTTGACCTATGGCTGTTAAAAACTCCTCAAAGTCTAACTGATACATATTTATTGTTTTTACTTTACCAACTGGAAAAGAAACTCTTTCTCTTTTTAATGCAACTCCTAAAAGTGAACCCGCACAAATAATTTTATAAGGCTGGGCGCTTTCTGCAAAATATTTAAGAGATGTTACAGCCTTTGGACAGGCTTGAATTTCATCAAAAAATATTAATGTATTTTCTATATTTACAACTTTCCCTAGCAATAATTCTATTCTTGATATTATCTCTTTGCTTACTAAATTCTCTTCAAATACTGCTTTAAATTCAGGATGTTCTTCAAAATTTATTTTAATATAATTCTCATATTTATTTTTAGCAAATTCTTCAATTACATAAGTCTTTCCAATTTGCCTTGCTCCAATAATCATAAGTGGTAAACTTTTGCTCTCGTTTTTAAAATTTTCTAATTCTTTAATAATTTTTCTATACATGTTTTTCTACCTCTACCAGATATATTAATATTTTCCCAAGCAAATGTCAATATTAAAATGTGCTTTTTCAATAAATTTCCGAAAAATATTTGAATTTTATCAACTTTTTCCCGTTCAAATTATAAAAAAGGGCAACCTATTCTATATTCAGGTTGTCCTTATTTTAATGAAAGAGTCTATTCCTTTAAAATGTTATTTTTGTTACATACAGCTTGTTTATGTAATCAACTTTAGCTGTAGCCTCTTTTGAATTAACAATTATTTTAATGTCATCACCGTAAATTTTCTTTCCCAGCAAATTGCTGTATACAATTTCATATTCTTTTGCATTACTGTTTGCAAGAATTTTATCAAACTTAATCTTCGGATTATTTGATGATAACCTTAACTCTTTTACCAGCTTTTTCTCATCATCTGCTATCGCATAAATCTTTGTGTTTCGTTTCATTGCCAGCAGCAGTGCTGCTATTCCAAACAGGACTAATCCTATTATCCACCAAAGCCAATTGTTTGACTGTTTGCTTCCGCTTACATTTGTATCTGTTTCTCCGAAGTACTCCTGATTCATATCCCCCTGTATTTGGAAGAATATTTGCCACTTCATTTGTATATTGCAAATCTGGGGTGCCTTCAGAGTTGCCGGCAGAGACGCCGGCGCTACTGTTAGCTGGGCTGATTACCGCTGGTGCCACTGCTCCAGCTGGCGCAGCTGCAGTATTGTTTTCCTTTGCCGGTGCTGTGGTAGCAATTGGCTTAACTGGCGCTGTGACTTCCACAATATACTGCACTTTCTTTCCTTGATAGGTAATTGTTATAATCTGCTGACCTATTTTATTCGGGTCATATCCGGAAATCATATCTAATGTGATAGGTACTTCTATTTCTTCACCGTTTTGTTTTACAACTATGATTGTGCCTCCTGACACATCTATGCTTTCTCCCTGCACAAATGTGGTTTTCGGTGTCTTTTCTGTACCAATTGATATTACTGCATTTGTTACTGTTACATCATATGTTTTAGTTGCACCGTTATATGTAATTGTAAGCCTCTGGCCTCCAAGTGTATTTGCGTCATATCCTGTTACTTCAGCAACTGTTACATTTCTCTTGTTTCTTATAACTCCGCTTGCTCCTACATCTTGTATGATTCCTCCAGTTACATCCAATCCTTCGCCTTTAATATACGCCACTTTTGCAGGTGGTATTATTTGCGTAGTAGATACATCTTTTACTGTAACTTCATAGTTTTCAGTTTGTATAAATGTTTCTCCATTTAATACTTCTGTAAAGGTAATGGTTAATGTTTCCGGCACTTCTGCTGTAAGCTCATCATATCCTGCAGGTTTTGGATTATAGCCTGTTATTGTGATTCTCGGGTCTGACAAGCTTACCTCTTCCTGCTCACCAGATGCTCTTGTTATTACAATTGTTCCTATGCTTGTATCTAAACTGTCTCCATAGTTATATTCTGTTTTTGGAGCAGTTCCTATATTTATACTGCTTGCAGAGTCTACTACTGTGATTGGGTAATATTCTGTAAATACTACTCCGTCGCTATCAGTATATTGTACTTTTACTTGATATATACCTGCTGCACGCATATCATATCCTGTTACTGTGCAATCGCTTAAATCTACTGTTTTTCCAATGCTTCCATCTGCCATTATTTCCTGGATGCTTCCACCTGTATAGTCTATTGCATCACCTATGCTGTATGTGTTTTTTGCTGGAGCTGTAAACACTATATGGTCTACATAGTTTACTACATCTACTATTACTGTATCTGTTAGAACCGGTGCTGTGCCGTAGCTTACTGTTACTACCTGACCGCTTCCCAACAAGTGATTGTCAAAATCTGTACTTACCATGCCTGTTACATCAGTTGTCAAGCCGCTTGCATGTATTCCTGTAACTGTAATATTTAAATCTTCTCCATATTTATATACAGTTTTATTTGCAACTGCTGTAATGCTTGTTATAGGGTCCTGCACTATTATTGGGAAATATTTTATTACACCTTTATATGTTACTGTTATCATATTGTCTGTTGGTGCAAGCGGCGAAGAATATCCTGTTATTGTTACATTTGCTAGGTCTACATCTAATTCACCAAGTCTGTCCCATACTTCTTTTACAGAAATTACAGATATATCAAATGTTGTTCCTGCAATATATACAGGATTATTCGGTCCTGTTATTACAATTCCTGTTAGTGTGTCTATATTATCTATTGAAACATTGACTGTGCCTACGTTTCCTGCTAGGTCTGTAATTGTTACCGCTTCGCTAGCATTTGCTGTATATTCTTTTGCAAACGTTGTATCATTTATTTTTGTCCATCCTGCCGGTGTTTCTATCGGCTCGTCTGTTACTATTGTTGCTGTTACTATTCCTTTTGTTACTGCCGTTACATCATATGATGGTGTTCCAATAGGTACAGTATTGTCAAATACGTATGGTCCGGGCAGCAGGGGTTGCTGCCCCTACAGATGTGTTACCTGCATTATCATTTACTGCTTTTACCCATAAATAATATGTTCCATCCATTCCTGTTCCTATTGTAAATGGTGTTCCAGATGTATATGGTGTCCAGCTTCCTGTTGGAGCTGCCATATTACTTGTACTTAATTGATATTCATAAGCATTTGTTCCGGATAGTCCTGATGCAACACTTCCAGCTGCAGGATCTGCCGCTGTGATTGTTACACTTGTGCTTTTGCACGGGTCGCTCAAGGGCGCGACCCCTACATTTATTGTAGGTTTTGTATTATCTATAATAAATGTTTGTGTACTGTTATTTACCATTACATTTCCTGCTGCATCTGCTGCTCCGCTTATTGTGATACTTTCTGTTCCATCACCAGATGGTACTATATATGAATATGTATATACAGTTTCACTTACCTTAGTCATTGGCACAGTTGGTGTTGACATACCTACTCCGCTTAGGGCAATTTGTGGTGTCATGTCTTGTACAGGCTCACTAAATGTTGCTGTTATAACAGCAATGTCACCTTGTTTATACATTGTCTTATCTGCTCCCACTGTTACTGTTGGGGCTGTATTGTCAAATATATATGGTCCTGATACGGTATATCCGGGGGCATTTTCTGCGCTGCTGTTTCCTGCCACGTCCTTTATTGTCTTTACCCATATATAATATGTTCCTGTAAGTCCAGCACCTTCTGTAAATGCTGTTCCGCTTGTGTATGGTTTCCATGTACCAGTTGGTGCTACTGTATTACTTGTACTTAACTGATATTCATAGACATTTGTTCCAAGCAGTCCTGAACCTCCACTGTCAGCTGCTGTTATTGTTATATTCTGCGACTTGGCAGCTGCACTGCTTGCAGAGGTTACTGCAATTGTTGGCAATGCCTTATCAATATTTGATATTGTTATTGTCTGCACTGCTGTCAGTCCTGCATCATCTTTTGTATATACTGTATATACTCCGTTTGATGGAGCTAAAAATGTTCCTGAGGCTGTCGGATTGCTCGGCACTATTCCTGTTAATGCATTACCGCTGCCGGCAAACCATGCTGCTGTCTGGGTTCCAGAAGCCCATTTTGCTTCTACAATTACATTTCCGCCAAGTGCTGCTAAGTCAGCCTTAACTGTTGCATCATTATTTGTCCATGTTCCAGCTGCCGGTGTTTCACTTAAAGCTATGGTTGGCGGTAATGTTCTGTTTTGTATATCAAATGCCAATTGTGACATCTGATAACTTGTTCCTGCTGCATCTCCAGCTTGTCTTGCATAATAATCACCAGTTATTGTTCTTACTTGTCTGTAATAATTTGCTGCCGGTGCTCCTGTTACCTCTGCAGCAGTTGATACTCTTACATTTACCGGTATATTTACTGTTGTACTTGGTGCAATGTCTGCATTCGCTTTTATTTTAAATCCTGTTACCTTTGTCCAGTCTGATATTGAACCTGCCGGCACATAGGTTGTATCTATTCCTCCTGTTAATTCATTTTCTTCGGGAACTGCTGCTGTTGTGTATGTAATATCAAATCCTGCAATTGATGCAATCGGTCCAGTCAGCATCAAATCCGGTGTTGCCACATTTGTATCATTAGGCAGTATCTGGTATGACACATACTGGTCCATTGCAAGACTTCCGGAATTGCTTACAGCTACATTGTATGTACCGGTTCCTCCCTCTGAGAAATGTGATATTGTACTGTTATCTCCTACAGTATAGTTTGTTTGTGCCACACCGCTTAATGCTGATGTTAATGTGTGATAGCTATTAAATCCTGATATAATTACATTTAATGACTGTACATTGTTGATGCCTGCTATATCTATTCTTGATAAAGTATCTATTGTAGAGCCATTCTGATTAAAATCATAGGTATCTGAGACTGTAGTACCTATATAAGCACTGCCCCTTACCACTTGAGTGCTTGAAGAAACATAGTATCCGTTTCCGATAGTATATGCTCCAGGCATTGCATAATTATCTACTTTAAATGGCAAATAGATATTAGCTGATTGAGGTACAGTTTTGTCTAAGCTGCCGCTTAAGTCGATGCGCCATAATTTCTTTCCAGCTCCTACATTTACTGATGTAGGAGTTATGCTGTTAATTGATATTGCCACTCCAGCTGAGGGTACAATGCTGATATTTGCAGTATCTAAAGCAAACTGTGTCGGAAGTACTACCCATACAATCGGATTTCTTAAATATTTTGTATTTGAGCTATCTGTCATATATGAGATACTGTTTGATGAATACAAAATAATCCTTAATCTTCCAGTATCTCCCGGATAAAAGTTATTATTTGTTATAGCATTATCTGAAGAATTTACTAAATCCACTCGCCCACCTGCACCTGCTATTTCCTGCACAGTATATTTGCAATTTTTATTATCTACTGTAGGCCATGGTGTTCCATCTAAAGAAGCTGTTGCTGTAAGAGTAATCGGGTCGTTATTTTGTATTGGTGTTCCATTTCTGTATGTTGTGCCCACATATCCCAGCAAAGAGCACATTTGAGAACTTATATATGGATATGCATTCCATGTATCTTTTGACCTGAAGTTGTCAAAAGTAAGTGTAAAGTTTGTGATGTATTCTCCTGATGTTAACCCCAAACTTGCTGCATTCAATGTTCTATTTGAGGAAGGCAGTGGCGTTGTCTGTATTGAAAGTCCTGGTCTTTGATTTGTATCATACTGCATTGTAACATTTCCCGCCCATTGCGTAACTCCAAGTGCTCCAGCCGGAAGCGATATTCCTGTGCAGTACATTCCGTCAGGCACAGTAACTGATACCTGCAATCCCGGATAATCAACAGGTGATGAATTATTTAGTCCAATATTATATAAATACCCTGTATTTTCTCCTATAAGAAATGTATTTGTAGCATTAGGCAGAAGTGATAAAGATAATGTTTTATCTACAGGTACAACAGATTGAGTAATTGGTCCAATTGCAGCATATAATGGCACAGTTGTCGGTATTGCAAGTCCGCCTGATGTTGTTCCTGTAAATGATGCTGCTGGCATGGTTACATTAGAACCTGCTGTTATTGTGTTATCAAACTTTACTTTCAGCTGCAATATGGAAGTATTGTTATATCTGCTGCTTGTAAAAATAACTTTATTATTTGCGGCATCATAATTTGCAGTTCCAGTAGCATAAGGAAAAGTTACACCTGTTACAGAACTTGGAAGTGGAATTGTTAATGTTCCTGAAAAGTTTATTCCAGTTCCGCTTCCACTTAAAGCTCCAAGTGCATATGTAGATGCACCCTGTTTTTTGACATAAGTACTAAAACCTATTGTATATATTGCATAACCATCTGGGCTTACAGTAGCTGAACCTGCTACATATGAAATATTCGGAAGTGAATTGTTGTATTCCGTCAAGGTTATATTTGCAGGAGTACCTGCTGCTGCACCTCCATCATACTGCGTTGCTGTTATTACTGCTGCCACATTATTCCATGAAACATTCTCATCAAAATTTACACTAATTGCTTCTGTAAATGTTCCTGTTATATTTGGTTTTAAATTCAATGTAAGTGTATTTCCAGACTGGGTTATACTGGTTGTATAAGCTGCTGCTGCTGTATCTGTATGTCCTGCCAGCTTTAAATTACTTGGCACAACTATTTGTATGCTTTCCGCACTTGATGTCGGTGTTGTTATATTTACAGATAATACCACCGATTTCGGATCACTAAAATTACATAAATTCGTTCCATCAGATGTACTCCATGTAAGATTTGTTGTTGATGCAGCAAACACACTCGCAATCGGTGCTATATAGCCTATCGTCATTGTTATAGCAATAAATACCGCCATCACCCTTTTCAAAAATACCGTTTTCTTCATTTGTTCATTCCCCCTAAATCGTACATCGTACATCGTACATTATCATATATAAATGGTACAATATTTACGTAGCATATACAACCAGTAAGTTTTTCTAATATTGTAATATATTTACGGATACTCATCTCAGCCTTTTTATTACTTTTTCATGACTTTTTTGACATATTTTACGATATTTTGAAATATAATAGAAATAAATTTATGTAATGTGTGTTTGCGTAAGAAAAAGAGGATGACGCAACTACAAAAAGGGTCGCGCAATGCACGACCCCTATATTTCCTTTGCAATTATTTTTGCAATAACCAGTTTCTTAAATTTACTTGCTCTATTCCTTCATAAGTTCCTTCAAAATCATCAAGAGTTAATACAAATTTAGGGAAATTATCTTTAATCTTTTGTAATGGTTCAAGTTCTCTTGCTTTAACTCCATTATCCAGCATTGATGCTGCAACTTGATAATACTCTTTTGTATTTAATTTCGTTGCGACAAAATCTATTTCTAAATCATCAATTTTTCCCACATTTACCCTGTATCCACGCCTTAATAATTCCAAGAATACAATGTTTTCTATAAGATGACCTGCATCTAAATTCTCTGATGAAAGAAGTGTATTCCTTATACCTGTATCTACCATATAATATTTACTATTTGTCTTTAACACAGTTTTCCCTTTAATATTGTATCTATCTACCTTGTAAAACAAAAAACTATCACAAAGTGCTTTTATGTATTTATCTACCGTCTTTTGTAATATTGGTCGTCCAACTTTAACTACTTCTTTCGTTATATTACTTGTTGAAATCAGGCTGCCTACATTTCCAGCTAAAAACTTCGATATTCTTTCTAAAATTGTTATATCACTTATCCCATTACGTTTTGTAACATCCTTTACTAAAATAGTATTATAAATACCAAGTAATATTTGATCATATGTCTGCACATCAAATTCAGTTTTAGTCAAAACTGGAAAAGCTCCATAATTTAGATATCTATTAAATAATTCCGAATTTTCTAGATTAGAAAATGCAGTTTTGAATTCTTTAAATGAAAGAGGTAGCATCTTTATTTCCACATAACGCCCGTGATAAAAGTGTTGCAAGTTCGCCGAGATAGCATACTGGCATTTGAACCAGTTATATACACATCTGTATTTTTCTTAACATATAGACTATCAATTGCTTTTTCAAAATTTTCACACATTTGTACTTCATCTATGAAAAAATAGGTGGTTTTCTCTTTCAATAATTGTGAAATCAAAAAATCATATAATGCTCTTTCATTTAGTAAATGCTCATTTTCCTTTTCTTCTAAATTGATTTTTACTATTCTGTCGTCTTCTATGCCTGTAGATTTCAGATATTCAATATACAAATCAAACAATGTAGATTTTCCACATCGCCTAACACCAGTTACAACTTTTATTAAGTCAACATCTCTAAATTTTTTTAAATTTTCTAAATATTCATTTCTATCAATTAAATTTGACATATTTTCACCTCATAGAAGTAGTATAACAAAAAAATGTTGAAATTGTCAAGTTTTTTGTCCTAAGAAACAAAAACTTATAAAAATTAAAAGTTTTTGTTCCACAAAGAAAGATGGCTTACTTTCGTGAATACCCTTTTAGTTAGATTTCTTTATTCATTTAGAAAATCCGTATACGTCTTTAAAATTTTAATTTCAAATTTTCCTACTCTCATATACTTATTCTGCTTAATCTTCACATCAACATCATACAAGTCTTTTAGTTTATCTATATTCTCTTTTTTATGTCCAACCACATTATTCATGTTCTCAGGATTTATTTCTATCTCTATTTCTTTTACTTTAACACCCAACTTCTTTATTTTCTCCAATATGCTGTCATACCAAGCTGCATCTTCTACTAACTGCCCAAAAGCTGGATGATATGGACCTCCAACTACTTCACTATTGATATTCTTTTTTGCGTCTGAGATTACATCTGTATTTTGAAGTCCTATTCTTATAACATGAATTTTCTTTCTGGTAAAAAAGTAATATAACTCTTTGCATCTTTCTACTGCCTGGTCTAAAGATAGCGGCAGATATTCCCCTTCCTCGTATTCCTTCTCAAGTTCAGTATTCTTTATTACTAAAACCGGATATATTCTCATGATTTTAGGTTTTAACCCCGCTAAATCTTTTGCTGTATTCAGCTCATCTATTTTAGTACTCTCCGGCAGACCAACCATCATCTGATGCCCTAGAATAAATCTATGTCTTCTTATAAGTTTGGAAGCTTTTTTAACATCAGCAAAAGTGTGCCCCCTCTTACATTTCTTTAAAATATAGTCATTAGTAGACTGCACACCTAATTCTATTACTTTTACACCATATTTTTTCAGCATTTTCAATATATTTTTATCTATATAATCTGGTCTTGTAGAAATTCTTATTCCATGCACTTTCTTACTTTCTATGTATTCATGAGCCGCTTCAAGCAGCTCTTCCTGTTTTGCTATATCTATTCCTGTAAAACTGCCGCCGAAAAATGCTACTTCAATATGAGAAGATTCATATTTAGATCCAGTTTCCAAATATTTTTCTATTGTATCTTTTACATCTTTCGCTGTCACTTGTTTCGTCTGCCCGCTTATTGCCCTTTGATTGCAGAATGTGCAGTCATTCGGGCACCCTAGATGCGGAACGAAAATCGGTATAATATAATTTCTCTCCATCTATTTCCTCCAAGAAATTTGCTTTGCAAATTTCTTTCTTTCATTATTCATTATTAATTATTCATTCTTCATTATTCATTGCCCGTTAGGGCGGTTTTGGCCGCTTCCATCTCCGCAGCCTTTTTTGTACTGCCTTCTCCATTTGCCAATTTTCTTCCGTCACATCTTACTTCTACAACAAATTTTTTGTCATGGTCTGGTCCTGTTTCTTCTATAACAGTATACTCTATCTTCACATTCCCATGCTTTTGCAGTTTTTCCTGAAGCACTGTTTTATAATCTTTCATTCCAACACTCTGGCTGGCAGTTTCTATAGAGTCTTTCAGGTTATCTATTATAAATCTTTCTGACTCATCTAAGCCGGAATCCATATATATTGCTGCTATTACTGCTTCTACACTGTCTGCTAAAATTGCCGGCTTTTTATTGCCGCTGCTCCTCATCTCACTTTTACCAAGATATAGAAAATCACTAAAATTATGTGCATCAGCCACACCATACAAGCTCTTCTCACAAACTACACTTGCTCTAACTTTAGTCATTTCCCCTTCTTTAAGGTTTTTATGATTATTATATAAATATTTGCTGGTAACGAATTCTAATATGCTGTCACCTAGATATTCCAGTTTTTCATTGCTTTCTACTTTGTTGTCATGGGCATATGATGTATGTGTCAGCGCTGTTTTTAATAGATGTTTGTTTTTAAATGTATATCCGAATGCTTGTCTCAAAATCCTTTAGTTCCAACTTTTCCCTCCTTCTGATTTTATCATATTTTTATTTATATCTTCCTGAAATTACTTTTTAATGTAGGAATTTACGAATGTACGAATGTACGAATGATTTTTATCCATTCATACATTCTTACATTCATATATTCTTACATTCCTACATTATTTATCAATTTCTTTATTTCCCCATAAATCCTATCCAACGTGTCTGGAATTGCGATTTTTTTTGCGTTTTGTCCCATTTGGATTAATTTGTTTTTGTCGCTCAGCATGTCATGCAGTGTTTTGGTTAAGACTTCTGCATTTAAGTCTTTATCTAATATAACTCTTGCTGCGCCTGCTTTTTCTAATACTCTTGCATTGTATTCCTGATGATTTTCTGTGGCAAATGGGAATGGAATAAATATTGCAGGCTTTCCAATTGCTGCTATTTCTGTTATTGTCATGGCACCGCTTCTGGAAATAATTATATCAGAAGAGTTCATCACTTCTTCCATATTGTAGATATATGGGAGAATTTTTACATTATCTATATTATTTGCATCAATATTTGCTTTAACCAATTCTTCTATAATAGCATCATACTGCTTTGGTCCGTGCAGCCCAGATAATTTGATAATTATCATTTAATTTTCCTTTTATTATTTTTATTAATGCTTCGTTTATGGATTTTGCTCCCTGGCTGCCTCCAAATACTAGGACTAGCGGCAATCCTGTAGGGGCGACCACAGGTCGCCCGCGGGCGACCACAGGTCGCCCCTACATTAACAGGATTGCCTGTAACTACAATATGTTTTGCTTTGGGGAGTCTTGCTACTGTATCCTCAAACCCTACAGCTACTGTATTTACTTTTTTTGATAATAATCTAACAGATACCCCTGGATAGCTATTACTCTCATGTAGCATAGTCGGTATTTTTTTCTTTATTGCTTCTGTAAGAACCGGTCCGCAAATATACCCTCCTGTACCTATTACAATGTCTGGATTTATATCTCTTACAATCTTCTTTGCCTCTCTGAAACTTTTTAATGTCTTAATCATATTCACAATATTTTTAAAACTTATTTTTCTACTTATTCCATATGCATCTATTGTTTTCAAATCATACCCTGCTCTTGGCACCAAGTCATTTTCCAACCCCCTGGTTGTCCCAACAAA
>Ga0209629_10001033_pt1 | contig 16711 bp, 19 predicted proteins | sample TergutCu122P5_FD_187286 | JGI IMG/M metagenome (GOLD analysis project Ga0209629, IMG submission 187286) | Cubitermes ugandensis P5 segment gut microbial communities from Kakamega Forest, Kenya - Cu122 P5 (SPAdes) (version 2) | ecosystem: Host-associated > Arthropoda: Insects > Digestive system...
GGCGGATATGATACGCTTTCGGTGCGCGTTGTCGATTTGTTTTCGCCAATAGGAAAAGGGCAGCGCGGATTGATTGTGGCGCAGCCAAAAACAGGTAAAACGGTATTACTCAAAGATATAGCAAACGCTATTGCCGCCAATCATCCCGAAGTTTATATGATAATTTTGCTAATCGACGAACGCCCCGAAGAAGTTACCGATATGGCGCGCAGCGTAAATGCAGAAGTGGTTTCTTCAACTTTTGACGAGCCGGCAGAGCGGCACGTGAAAGTGGCAAGTATGGTTCACGAAAAAGCAAAACGAATGGTAGAATGTGGGCAAGACGTTGTGATTTTGCTTGATTCGATAACTCGTCTGGCGCGTGCTTACAATACTGTTGCGCCCGCTTCTGGCAAAGTGCTTTCGGGTGGCGTTGATGCACAGGCGTTGCATAAGCCAAAACGCTTTTTTGGTGCGGCGCGAAATATAGAAAATGGTGGTTCACTGACAATTATCGCAACCGCTCTGACCGAAACCGGCTCGAAAATGGATGAAGTTATTTTTGAAGAATTTAAAGGAACCGGCAATATGGAATTGCAATTAGACCGTCGCCTGTCCAACAAACGTATTTTTCCGGCTGTTGATATTTTGGCGTCAAGCACCCGCCGCGACGACCTTCTGCTCGACAGCGACACCCTCAACCGAATGTGGATTCTTCGCCGTTATCTTGCCGATATGAATCCCGTTGAGGCGATGGAATTTCTAAAAGAGCGAATGGAACGCACAAAAGACAATGAGGAATTTCTTTATACTATGAATTCATAATTTATTTTTTATAATTAAAATCCAATGTAAAGAAGATTTTTAAATAAATCTTTAAAAAAACATAACTTGCTAAATTTTAGCAAGTTATGTTTGTAAATGGTTGTCCCACCAGGATTCGAACCTGGGCAAACGGCACCAAAAACCGGTGTGCTACCGTTACACCATAGGACAATCAAAATATGTATATACAAAAAAAACGGGTGCAAAGGTAAGGTATTTTTTTTAATCATACAAATTTTTTTATTTTTTTCAATTTTTTATTGTGAAAAAACAAAAAAAGCATTACCTTTGCAGTCCGAAAAATTTTTATGGTAATTTTCAATAAAAAAATATCTAATTAATTGAATTATATATGATTATAGTACCTCTCAAAGAAGGCGACAACATTGAAAAAGCACTCAAACGCTTTAAACGCAAATACGACAAAACAGGTGTCGTTAAAGAATTGCGCCGCCGCCAGGCATTCAACAAGCCGTCTGAAATAAAACGTGATGAAAAAAATCACGCTATTTACGTGCAGAGATTGCAGATTTCTGAAGAATAAACCATTTTTAACATCTTTTTTTTGACGGAAAATTTTGTTTATCAAAAAAATTGTTGTATTTTCGTTGCTTGAAAAAGAACGAAATTGCGAACGAAATGATAGACAAATTTATGGAATATTTGCAGTATGAGAAGAATTATTCTTCACATACTGTTTTGTCGTACCATACCGATTTGAAAGAATTTTGCAGTTTTTTAAACAAAAAAGAAAGTGAATTTGACCCAAAAGAGATAGACAGTAACCAAATTAGAATGTGGGTGCTTGAACTTTCGGACGAAAAAAATTCGCCGCGCAGTATAGCGCGAAAAATTTCAACTTTGCGTTCGTTTTGGAAATTTTTACAAAAAATTAACTATACCGAAAACAATCCTGTGAGAAAAATTGTCGTTCCAAAGGCAGATAAGCCATTGCCCGCTTTTTTCAAAGAATCGGAAATGCAGGATATTTTAAATGATGAATTTTTGCCCGAAGATTTTGAAAAAGTACGCAATCATTTGATTGTCAAACTTTTATATGCAACAGGGATTCGCCGCTCGGAACTTGTAAATCTCAAAGATACCGATATAGATTTTTCGCGAAAGGAAATTCGCGTAATCGGCAAGCGCAACAAAGAGCGCATAGAGCCGCTGCTCGACGAGGTTCTTGTGGATATAAAAACTTATATTGAGTTGAGAAACAGAGTGTTGGAAAGTCGGGATAATTATTTGTTTTTATTAATTAATGGAAAAAAATTGTATGTGGATAAAGTTTATTTAATTGTCAAAGAGGCGACAAAAAATAAAACGACATTGAAAAAACGTAGTCCGCACGTGTTGCGGCACACTTTTGCCACTGCCATACTCAACGAAGGTGCTGATATTAATGCAGTTAAGGAACTTCTCGGACACAGCAGTTTGGCTTCGACGCAGGTTTATACGCACACAACTTTCGATGAATTGAATAAAATTTATAAAAAAACGCACCCGAGGAATAAATTAAAAGTTAAAAATTAAAAACTAAAAATTGAGAATTGAAAATGGTAAAAACAAAAGTGTCATTGCGCATCTTGCCCCGCAATCTAAAACTTTTTTTTAATATTTTTTTTGAAAAAACTTAAATTATTCTTTTATAATTAAATTTTTTTGTAATTTTGCAAAATAATTATAACATATAAAAATATGTAATTAATTGAAAATAAAATAGTTATAAAAATAGCGTTTGCTATATTCTTGTTCCCGAAATGTAAGAAGTTTCAAATAATAACAAGAATAAGTTAAATGTCGCAGAAATGCGGACTTAACTTGTTTGTTATTATAGGCATTTCTTACAGCCAAGGGAGCGGATTATTAAGTCCGTTTTTTTATTGTATAAAATTTTAAAAAAATAATTTTTAAATATCTAAATATTAATAATTTAAAATAAAAAATTATGGTAATGAATTTCAACACACAGCAGCACAATTTCGGTGCAATGGAGACAGAGACCATTAAAAACGGGGCGAGTCCGAAAAGCCATACGAGTAGGGGAAACTTTTTTAATTTTTCTATAGTATGTTTCTTGGCAACAAGTATGTCTTTTATTGCAGGGTGCAACAAAGATGACCCGAATAATCCAAGTAATTCTGTGCCTGACCCCGAAGGAACAATTACAGCGAATATCAGTTATGAACCAATGAATGTCATTCGTGTAGATTTTTTAGAGAAGGGTGCATTTCAAATTGGTTGGAAAGTGCCAAGCAATTTTATTCTTTATTGTGGTAGTAATTTCTCTCAAAAAGTTTCAATTTGTGATTTAGGCATTATGAGTGGTTTAGGAAATATAGTGCAGATTCCAAGTTCAGGCTTTTCCATTCCTGCACAAGAAAGTTCTTCAGTTGCTTGTGAAGTGGGGCACGGATATATATTAAAATATGAGAGTAGTTTATCACTCGAACCCTTATATGTGAGGTTGTATGTTGTAGAATTAATTGTTAATATTTATGATGAAATTTTTGGTGTGAAAGTTAAATATCAATACCCATTTGAACCGTAAAATAATTGGGTGCATCTAATGAGCAGTTTCAAGCAAGCGGGAGTGTATGCACGCAGATAACACAGATTTTTAATTGTTTAATAATCTGCGTTATCTGCGTGCTTTCGTGGTAGTCCAATTATTTTTTTTAATAAAAATAAATTTGTATCTTTGCGGGCGTATTGAATATTTTATATTTCAAAATTTCAAAATTTAAAGATTATTATAAATCAATAAATTACAAATGTATTTTGTGTAATTATTTTTTAGAATTTCTTTTATTTCCAATCTTGAAATAATAATTATATAACTTAAAATAAGGAGGAAAAATATGAACGTAATAATTCAGTCGGTAAATTTTGAGGCAACCGATGCCTTGCAGCAGTATGTAAATAAAAAAATGTCGAAATTGGAACGTTTCCACGACGGAATTTTGACTGCAAACGTGTTTTTAAAAGTTGTAAAACCCGAAACGGTAATGAACAAACAAGCAGAAATCAGGGCTTCGGTAAAAGGCGAAGATTTTTTTGCCTCAAAAGTGAGCAATACATTTGAAGAGGCGGTCGATTTAGCGGTCGAAGCGTTGGAAAAACAGGTAAAAAAGCACAAGGAAAAACTGACAAAAAAATAAAATTTCTTAAATTTATTTAATATTTCGTTGGTCTAACGCCTGCTGGTAACGGCGGGCGTTTTGTTGATGTTCGGCGTAAGATGCAGTAAAATTGTGAGTTCCGTCAAAAGTTTCTTTTGCGCACATAAACAGATAATTATGATGTTCGTAGTTCAAAACGGCATCAATTCCGTTTGGCGAAGCAACACGAATCGGTCCCGGCGGCAAACCAAAAACCTGATAAGTGTTGTACGGCGATTGCACCGCCAGATGTGAGTTTAACACTCGCTTTGATTTAAAATCAGCATTGGCAAATTTTACCGTCGGGTCGGCTTGAAGTTTGATATGCTGCCGCAAACGATTGATATACAGTCCCGCGACTGTCGGACGTTCGGGTTTGAAATTTGTTTCTTCCTCTACAATCGAAGCCAAAGTTGCAACTTCCTGCGGCGAAAACAGAATTTGTTTTGCCTTTTCGAGCCGATTTTCATTCCAAAATTTGTGATATTCCTTTTCCATTCTTTTGAACAAAGCGTGAGCATCTGTTGTCCAATACATTTGGTAAGTATTTGGAATAAAAAGAGTTACGGCAGTTTCTGGCGTAAGTCCAAGCGGTTTTAAATAATTTGTATCATTGAGTAAAGTGATGATAGTCAGCGAGTCGGCAATAAGTTGTTCCGCCAGCCGTGCAGCCAACTGTTCTTTTGTGCGAATATTGTTAAAAGTCAGATTTACAGGTGTTTGCTGACCATTTCTCAGTTCGCGCACAAGCGTAATATTCGACATTCCATCGGAAATTGCGTATCGCCCCGCACGAACTTTGCCGTCTGTATATTTTAGAGTTTTTGCAACAAAATTAAAAGTTGCCTGATTTTTCAGTTTTGCAACCTTATTTATTTGCGTAACAACTTGATTTACAGAATAATTTGGATAAATATAAACAAACGTATCATTGTCCTGCGACAACGACACGTTTGGTTTAAGAAATACGAAAGCAAAAATACCAATGCCAACTAAAACCGCTGCTAAAACAGTGATAATGAGCGACAATAGTATTTTTCTTTTTTTATTCATTTAAAAATAAAAAAATTATTTTTTCTTCTTAACGACAGGTTTTTTGCGGACTACTTTTGCTTTTTCTGCCGTACATTTGTGGTCAGCGGCATTTGCGGCTGTACATTTTTGGTCAGCACCTTTTTCGCAGCAAGCAGCATTTCCTGATTTTGGACAATTTGCACACGTACATTTTTGGTCTTTACCTTTTGCACAACAATTTGCATTTGCGGCTTTCGCGCAGGTTGCATTTTCCGCTTTTGCTTCTGTACATTTGTGTTCAGCGGCTTTCGCGCAAGTTGCGTTTTCTGCTTTTGCCTCTGCGCACTTGTGTTCAGCGGCTTTTGCGCAGGTTGCGTTTTCTGCTTTTGCGGCTTTTACCGGTTCCTGTGCATTAATGGCAACTAAACTGCCAATTGCAAACACTAAACTCAATACTAAAACGTTGATTTTCATTTTCTTATATTTTTTAAATTAATAATAAATTATATTTTGTCAAAAAAATTGGCTGCAAAGATAATACAAATTTTTGGAACAAAAAAATTATAAAACAACATTCAATCCCATTTCTTTTGCTATTTCAAACATAAATTTACGTGCGGCGGCGTGTTCATTGGGGATTTTGCCGTCGATAATTGCATCTTTGATGCGCATTTTTATTTCGCCCACAGCGGCGCAGGCGGGCAGGTTAAAGGTCTGCATAATTTCAAGCCCATCGACAGGCGGCTGAAAATTGCGGATACGGTCTTTTTTTTCGATTTCAACAAGTTTGCGGCGCACAATTTGAAAATTTTCACGGAAACGCTGCACTTTTTCCTGATTTTTTGAGGTAATATCCGCCTGACAAAGCATCATCAAGTCGTCAATATCGTCGCCCGCATCAAAAAGCAGTCGCCTGACCGCCGAATCGGTAACCTCATCTTCGCTCAACACAATCGGGCGCATATGCAGCGACACAAGTTTCTGAACATATTTCATCTTTTCATTCATCGGTAGACGCATTTTTCGGAAAATTTCCGCCACCATTTTTGCCCCTACATATTCGTGTCCGTAAAAAGTCCAGCCCGCTTTTGCATCAAATTTTTTCACACGCGGTTTACCAATATCGTGCAGCAGCGTTGCCCATCTAAGCCACAGATTATCAGTATTTTTGGCAATATTGTCAAGCACCATCAAAGTATGCGAAAAATTATCCTTATGCCCCATTCCTTCGCGCGTTTCAACGCCCTGCAAAGCGATAAGTTCGGGGAAAATGATCTGCAGCAAGCCGCTTTTTTCCAATAAAACAAAACCTACAGAGGGGCGCGGCGAGAGAATAATTTTATTCAATTCGTCGTTAATGCGCTCGGCAGTGATGATTTTTATACGCTCGCGGTTGCGGGAAATGGCATCAAAAGTTTCAGTTTCGAGAAAAAACCCCAATTGTGAGGCAAAACGCACTGCGCGCATCATTCGCAGCGGGTCATCGGAAAAAGTTACATCAGGGTTGGTCGGGGTGCGAATAACGAGATTTTCAAGGTCGGTCATTCCGCCAAAGGGGTCAATAAGTTCGCCAAAACGGTTTTTGTTCAGGCAAATTGCCATCGCATTGATAGTAAAATCGCGCCGTATCTGGTCGTCTTCGAGAGTGCCGTTTTCCACAATCGGATTGCGCGAATCGAGATTGTACGACTCTTTACGCGCCCCGACAAATTCAATTTCCATATCGCCGTTTTTGACCTGCGCCGTGCCGTAGGTCTTAAAAACAGTGAGACGGGCGCGTTTTCCAAGTTTTTTGGCAAAGTTTTCCGCCATCAAAATACCGCTGCCAACCACCACCACATCAATATCTTTCGACTGTCGGCGTAAAATCAAATCGCGCACATAACCGCCTATCACATAACATTCCAAGCCCAACTCATCGGCAACTTCGCAAAGCGTTGTAAATATTTTTCCTTTTAAAAATTCCTTCATTTTTGATTTTATAAAAAATAATTCCGCAAAAAGTCATCTTACAATTTCGTGATTCTGTGCTTACTATGTTTATTTTTTATGAAATAACTACATATATATGTTGTTTTATGATAAAATAACTACATTAGCATTTTTCAAAGTGTAATTTGCACTTCTTCCGCCGCCTTCTTCCTGTTGCAAAATTCCTTTTTCTATCAAGTCCTTAATATCTCTCAATGCCGTATCGGTAGAACATTTTGTTATTTTTGCCCATTTTGAAGAAGTAAGTTTTCCAAAGAAATCGTCAAACAATTTGTTGAGCATCAAGCGTTGTCGCTCATTAATTGGCGTTTCTTTGTGTTTTTCCCAAAATTCTGCCTTACGTAAAACGTTTTTCAGCACAACTGCTGTGTTAATCAACGTATTTTTCAGGCAATTTAAAAACCAATTTATCCAAAAAGTTATATCCGAATCCCCCCATTGAGTTTTTTGCAAAGCGTTATAATACTTTTTTCTCTCTTTTAGAATTTGATTCGACATACTGTAAAATCTTTGCGAAGTTCCATCGCTGCGAGCCAATAACATATCCGAAATTGCACGAGCAATACGTCCGTTACCATCATCAAAAGGGTGTATTGTAACAAACCACAAGTGTGCGACGGCAGATTTTATAACCGGGTCAATTTGTGATTTTTTATTTATCCAACTTATAAATTTATCCATTTCGTACTTTACGTTTTTTGCTTCAACTGCCTCATAATGCACTTTTTCATTACCTAATACACCCGATACAACCTGCATTTCCCCCGTTCTGTATTTTCCAACTTCAATTTTGTACATACCGCTTCTGCCTGATGGGAAAAGTGCTGAATGCCAGCCGAATAGCCGGTCTTCACTTAAATAGTCCGTGTAATTTTGAGTTGCATTAAGCATCATTTCTACAACCCCTTCTACATCTCTATCTGAAAAAATTAATCCGCTTGTTTCTATTCCTAAACGTCTGGCAATAGAGGAACGAACTTGTTTACGATTAAGTTTTTCACCCTCTATTTCAGACGATTTCATAACATCAAGTGTCAAGGTTTCGAGTACTGCTTGAGATTTTAAAGAAAACCCTAAGGCATTCATTGTTCCCAATAGTTTGCCCTGTAAATTACGAACTTCGCCGAGTACAAGGGCTATTTTACCGTAATCCCAAGTAAAATCAGTCCAATTTTCGTGTTGATAAATGTATTTAGCCATATTATAAAATAATGCGGCAAAGATACAATTTATTTTCCGCATTTTTTGCGGCGAATAATTATTTTTTTCGCCGCAAAAAAAATAAATAATCGGACAAACAAAAAAACCACCCGCGAGGGTGGCTTTTTATTGTCATTTTTCACTTTATTTCACATATACCGCGTAGCCGTTTGCTGTAATATTTACTGATTTTGAGGCGCTAAATTCCTGTGTGGTATTTGTTTTAAGATAATCAGTAAAAGTACCTGACGGAACGGCAGAGTTGAAGTTAAAACTCACATTTTCACTTGAAAAATTTAATATTACAAGTACCTCATTTTCTGCACGTTTCCTTGAATAAACTAAAATTTGCGGATTTGTAGTATCATAAAAAACAAGTGTTCCGCGATTTTTTCCGCTTTCTAAAGCCGGTTGCGTGTGTTTTAATGCAATAAGTTTTTTAAATAAATTACTCATTGTCGGATTTACAAGCGTCCAAGGGACAGGATTAATCTCGAATAATCCCATAACCTTGTTTGCGCCAATTTCCTGTCCGTTGTAAATCAGCGGCAAATCATAAATCGTAAAATAAAGAACGGTCAGCGGCAAAACATAATTTCCAAAACGTGTAAATTCCGTTCCATCGGATGCGTTAATATCGTGATTAGTAAGAAAAACCATACGCATTTTATTGGCATATTGAACATTGGAAAATAAAGTATTGCACGCGGATTTAAGATTTGGAACAAAACCATCTTTTCCAAACTGATTTAACTGACTGATAAAAGTCCAGGTATAGTCGCAATCGAAAGTTGTCATATAATTGGCATTATCGCCTTCGGCAAGCCAAAAAATAGGTTTGATGGCGTTAATTTCCGTTTTTGCTGTTTGCCAAAAGTCGAGCGGAACGCCCGTAGCATAATCGCAACGAAAGCCGTTAATATCAAAATTCTGCACCCAATATTTCATTGCATCAATCATTGCGCGCCGCATACTTTGATTTGTATAATCCAACTGCACTACATCAGTCCAGCCGTTTGGCGAATATGGACATTGTCCGTTTTGGGAAGCGTAATAATCAATATGTTGCGTTACCCAAACATTATCCCACGCCGTATGATTTGCCACCCAATCCATAAAAATTTCCATTTTCAAATCGTGAGCGGCAGTTATAAGAGCTTTAAAATCACTTTCGGTTCCATAATCAGGATTTATTTTCAAATAATCCTGAACAGAATACGGACTTCCTTTTGAACCGAGGCGATTTTTTATTCCGATAGGATGAATTGGCATAAGCCACAGAATATCAACGCCTAATTCGTGCAAACGCGGCAGGTCTTTTTGCAAGCCGGCAAAATTTCCCTGAGCCGAAAAATTACGAACATTAACTTCGTAAATAACTTTGTTTTGCTCGGTTATCGGCGAGGTGTCTTCCGTTGGTGGAACGGGTGGTTTTGGATTGTTTTCTTTACAGGAAAAAGAAAATAACGTTATCAATCCAATTAAAATAAGATGTAAAGAGTTTTTCATCATTGTTTTTATTATTAAGAATAATGTAAAAATAAGTTTTTAAGTATGGTTTTCTGCATAACCATTATTAATTGTGTCTATACTTTTTTACCGTCTGTTAAAAACAAAATTTAATCCCTGTTTTTTGTAACAGTCGAATTTGCGGTCGGAAGAAATCAGAGCCATTTTATCGGCTATTGCCTGCGAAATAATTGCGTGGTCGTTCATATCTTTGTGGTCTCTGGCTATTTGTAGCGAAGCATAAACCTTAAAATGATGCTTGTTGAAATAAACAATTTCAACGCCAATTCTTTCTGTTAAACCTTTTAATATTTCTTCTTCGCTCTTAAACTTTAAAAAACCAAGTTTTTCATTTTTATATAAAAAAATTAGTTCATTTACCGCAACAGAACTTGTAAATAAGGTATTCGCATAATCATCAATAATAAATTGCACATCAGCATTAATGTCATCTTTTTTGCCAGACAACATAAATATCAAAATATTCGTATCTAAATAATAACGCATATTCGATTATCTTAATACAGCCCTCATATCCAAGATTCTAATTAGTGGATTATCTTTGTAATAGTCCATTGCAAGACCCGCTTTTGATTTTCTTACAACATTTTCTTGTTGTGCTTCAGGTTGCTGTTTGTTTATTTTTTCTTTTGGTTTCATATTTATTTTATTTTAAAATTTGCAAATATAATATTTTCTTAATTTATACAAAAATCGTACTCAATTATCTTAATACAGCCCTCATATCCAAAATTCCAATTGGCGGATTATCTTTATAATATTCCCACGCCAATGTAACTTTCGACTTTCTTACAACATTTTCTTGTTGTGCTTCAGGTTGCTGTTTGTTTATTTTTTCTTTTGGTTTCATATTTAAATATATGTCTAAATTTTTTTCAACTGCAAAGGTACAATAAAAAATTTATTTTATAGTTTTTTATAACTTTTGTGCCGTTTTTTTATCTAACTTTGCAGTCCAAAAAAAAATCAGATTTGTTATTCGACGAAAAAGAATTTTTGGTGGGGAAATTTTTTTATAAATATTTAAAAAAAAATATTATGAGCAAATATAATATATTTAAAATAAGACATTTAGCATTATTTACAATAATAATTTTTGCGCAGATTACAGTTTTAGCGCAAAATATTCCTGCAGGATATTACGATTCTGCAGAAGGAAAAGTGGGTGCGGCTTTGAAAACTGCTTTATTTGAAAAAATAAAAAATCCAACTTTTTGGCAAGGGAAATATTCCAATGCCGCAAGTTTTTTTAACGTGAACGACCGCGCACCCGCAATACCTGGGTTTCCAAATGGTTATATTTGGGATATGTATTCTGATATAAAATTACCAAATTGGATTGGCACAGGTACAGACGCACTAAACCGCGAACATAATTTACCAAAGAGTTGGTTTGGGGTTTCAAGCGGCAGCGAAGATACGTTTTCAATCGGATGCGATTACAACAATCTTTATCCGTCGAACGCAAAAGCCAATAGTGCAAAAAGTAATTATCCGCTTGGCGAAGTAAATATGAATTTGACTGTTACCTTTAATAATGGCGTTTCAAAAGTTGGAAAAAGCAGCATTCCGATTAACAATGGGGCGTACAATGGCAGTGTTTTTGAGCCGGCAGATGAATACAAAGGCGATTTTGCGCGAAATTATATGTATATGGTAACCTGCTACGAAGATTATGCGCAAAAATGGACTACTTCTTACGGAATGACAATGCTCGAAAACAATACATTTCCCACCTTTACAACATACTCAATCAACCTACTAATGAAATGGCACCGACAAGACCCTGTGAGCCAGAAAGAAATCGACCGTAATGAAGCGGTTTATTCTGTTCAAGGCAATAGAAATCCGTTTGTCGACCATCCTGAATATGCGGAATATATTTGGGGAGACCAGGAGCCACCAATAACTGATACTTTTTCTGTCGGTTATCAAAATCTGTATGTCGATTCTAAAATTGTCGGTGAAATAATTATTTATGGCGAAAACCTTACAAACTGTCAATTTAATCTTTATTCGTTGATGGGCAATATTGTTTTATCTGATAAAATCGGTGAAGATGGAAAAATTGATGTTAGTAGATTACCATTTGGACTTTATATTCTTGAGGTATATTCCACATCAAACGCGACAAAATATGTTACAAAAATAATTTTGCAGGAATTTAGAAAATAATTTCAAAATATTTACACTTTTTTGATTTTTATTTTTACAATATAATCCTCAAAATCAAGTTCTTCCGCATCTGAGCCGAGCGTTTCTACGAGCGTGAGTGAATTTGCCAGAACCTGATTTGAGATATATGTTGAAAATTCTTCAACAGCGGCGTTTATTTCCTTATTTTTTTCAATTTCAACTGTGATGCGGTCGGTTATTTGGTAACCACTTGATTTTCTGATATTTTGAATGCGATTTATAAGTTCGCGGGCAATGCCTTCGCGTTCGAGTTCGGGTGTAACCTCAACATCGAGCGCAACGGTCAAATTATTTTCGTTGGCAACGAGCCAGCCCGGCATATCTTCTGTAATTATCTCATAATCATCACTTTCGAGTTCTATTTGGTCGCCTGTGGGCAATGTAAAAACATATTTTTGCGACTTTTCAATTTCGGAAATCCGACTGCTGCCAAATGTCTCAAACTCTTTGGCAATATCTTTCATCAGTTTTCCGTAGCGTTTGCCAAGCGTTTTAAAATTCGGTTTGATACGTTTTACAAGATTTTCCATATCCACATTTGGCTGTAAAATTTCCAACTCTTTGATATTCACTTCATTACGAATCAAATCTGCAACATAGTGAATTTGCTCAAATGTTTTGGCATCATTAGCAGGAACAACGGCTTTGAGAAGCGGCTGACGCACTTTTTTCTCTGCTTTGCGCCGAAGAGCCAAAAGCATGGACGAAATTTGCTGAGCAAGCGACATACATTCCTCTAAATTCTTGTCAATCAGTCGCTCATCGTATTTTGGAAAGTCGGTAAGATGTACCGAATTTGGAATCTTTTTATTCATAAAAAAAATATTTCAAGATTATTTTTTTGAAAAATTTTGTGTGGCAAAATTACAATTTTTTCCTAAATTATTTCCCCGCTACCAAAACAAATTTTTTGTTCCTTATCGTAAATAACGCCAAATTGTCCGGCAGAAATGCCTTGTAACGGGGTTTGCGATTTTATAAGATAACGATTGTTTTTTATAAGTTGAATTGTGCCTTTGGTAAATTCGGGCGTGTGGCGGATTTTAAAAGTAATTTCTGTCTGTTTTTCCCAATTTTCTTTTTGAGTAATAAAATTGAAATCGCAAACCGAAAATTCCGTACCGTATTGTGTTTCAACGCCATAACCTTTTGAAACATAAATAATATTTGCCTCAATATCTTTTCTGACAACATACCACGGTCCGCCCGAAAGAAAAAGCCCTTTTCGCTGCCCGACAGTGTGAAACCAGTAACCTTTATGCCGCCCCAAAATGCGCCCTGACTCAAATTCTACAACCGGACCGGGTTTTTCGCCCAAATAACGGCGAATGAAATCGTTGTAATTTACTTTTCCCAAAAAGCAAATTCCCTGACTGTCGGGACGTTTTGACGATGGCAAATTGGCTTTTTGCGCAATCTGACGTACTTCTGCTTTCAAAAAATTTCCAAGTGGAAACATTAATTTTTGCACTTGCAAAGTGTCGATTTGCGCTAAAAAATCGGTCTGGTCTTTGAGTGGGTCTTTTGCGGTGGAAAGAAAAATTTTTCCGTCAATTTCGGTAGTGGTGGCGTAATGACCGGTTGCAGTTTTGTCGTAATTTTTGCCCGCCTGTTGCTCAAAAACGCCGAATTTTATCAATTTGTTGCACATTACATCGGGGTTTGGTGTCCGTCCGGCACGCACTTTACGAATTGTATAATCGACAACCGTATCCCAGTATTGACGATGTAAATCAATGATTTCCAATTTATTACCATATTTTTTTGCAACGGCATTTGCCATTTCAATATCTTCTTCGGAAGAACAGTGCAGAAGTTCGTCGTCGCTGCGCCCGATTTTTATATAAAACAAATCCGGCTTCAGCCCTTGCTCATTAAGCAAATGAACAACAACCGAACTATCCACCCCCCCTGAAAGTAATACTGCAATTTTCATAAAAATTCTTACATAAAAAATATTTATAATTTTTTGATTTATAATAATTTAGAAATATAAAATAATAATTTTTTTATTTAAATGTAAAAAACTTTTGTCCGGCATAGCCGACAATGCTTGTGAAAATGGACATTATCACATTGGCGATTGAAGGAAAAAGCCCGACGGATTCGACAAAAAATTTCAACCCGAAATAATAAATCACAACATTTACAATCACAATTCCAAAATAACGAAGCAGTTGTACGCGCCCTTTGGTATCTATTGAATATGAGAAAGTTACATATTTTTGCAGGAAAAAACCGCTTAAAAGCGTTATCGGAAATTTTAAAGCAAAAGCAGCCACGTGCGAACTGAGCGTAACAAACACTAAATCAAGCATTTGCTTACGCAAAACAAAATTAAAAATAAGAAAATACAGCACCCAGTCGAACACCAAATTTATCCCGCCCGAAATTCCGTAATGAAATATCTGCTGCGGAACAAATTTACGAAACGGCGGATAACTGTAATCAATTATTTTTCTTATAAAATCGCCAGCTCTTGTCAAAAACTCCTTTATCACTTTGTTAATTTCAAGATTATTTTTTAATTTTTAATCACAATCTGCCAACGTGGTGGCTGCTCCGTATGCTGGGCATTTAATTCAGTCTTTCTATTTCTTTTTGAATTTCATTAACTATCTCTTTATTTGCGATTTCTCCATCTAAACTGAATACAATAAATACTTTCCCACTGAATTTTTCCTCAAAATCAGCAAAACTTGCTTTCATTCGCTCGGTTGCGGAATAATTACCAAAATTTGCTTTCGCCGTAACTGGTTTTATCTGAATTCCAAATGCTTTACTGCCAACTTTTGCTATGTAGTCAATGTCGCCTGCGTGGTCAAGTTCGGGGTCGCTTTCTTCAAATACAACTTCGGGGAAAATCTTTGCCAAACCGTCATTCACAACAGACTTTTCACGCAAAAAGCCGTCAAAAGTGCGGTTAATTGTCAGATTGTAAATGTAGTCAACACAATCTTGCAAAGTCAGTTGTGCAAAAGCGGCTTGCCATTCGGGAATTACAACTTCTGTGATTTTCTCGTATAATCGCTCGCCGAGTTCAGTCATACTTTCTTTGGTTATTTTTGTTTTTGATTTGGCTTCGGTAAAAGCGTTTTCAAAATACCATTTTTCCCATTCATCAATGGTTTTTGGCTGACATTCACGAATTAACGCCATTACAGCACCAACTTTGTTTGGTCGTGAAAGTTGGTAAGTTTGTGTGGCATAGTTGAGGACTTTCTCTTTTTTGCCGAAGTCGAGGGAGTATTTTTCTTGTTTCATAACGTCTGAAACTTTTCTTTATATTTGAAATTCAACGAATTATCTACATCTACTAATTTTTCTTTTAGCAAATGAGCGTTAATAAAAGTATTATTTTCAAGATATAGATAAACCAACAAACGATTTTGATTATCGTGTTTTTGCTCATCATATTTCAAAAAAACACGCTTGCCGTGTAATTTCTGCCTTAAATATTCCGTTGCTTGACCGTTTATTTGAGGATTTTGTTTAATTCCTATTAATCTTACAATTAAATCGTTATTTAGTTTTAGAAGTTCGGGGCTAATGATTTCTTTAACAGAAAATAATTCTTCTCTTTTTGTCGAACTTTCAGTGTCAATTTTAGAGCCGTATTGTAACTTTTTTACATCAATTTTCTTGTCTAACTTGTGAACATCAACAAATTGATAGGGTAACTTTTCAAAATCAATTTTCATTTCGGATTGTTTAATGAATTCCGTTTCAACTTGCATAAAAGTATCATTTCCACCGATTTTTTCTTTGATAATCGGAATATATTCGGGATTTATTTCGTAACCAACCGAATTTCTATTTAGTTTTTTTGCGACTAAAGAAGTTGTTCCGCTACCAAGAAAAGGGTCTAAAACCGTTTCGTTAGGGAAAGAAAACATTTTTATCAGTCGTGCAGGCAATTCTTCGGGAAACATTGCCAAATGTTTGTCCTGTTTCGCACCATTGAAATACCAATGTCCGTTAAAGTATGTGTTCCATTCTTCGTTGGTCATTACGGAATTATCTTTCTGTTCAACTGTCGGTTTTGGTGCGTTTCCTTGCTTTTTAAACAACAAAATATATTCAAAATCTAACTTCACAATGCCGTTTCGTGGGTGCGGAAAACTTCCCATTACAGCACCTCCGCCTGTGGTATTCATTGTTGTTGTTTTCTGCCAAATAATTTGCCCCATAAAGTCAAAACCGATTGTTTCGCAAAACCTTATAATCTCTGAATGTATCGGAATAACTTTGTAACGACCATAATAAACTGACCGAGCAAACTGGTCGCCAATGTTTATACACAAACGGCAACCTTCGTGTAAAACTCTATGACATTCCGCCCACACTAAATTTAAATTGTTGATATAATTTTCGTAACTGTCGTTGAAGCCGATTTGGTTGTCAGTTCCGTAATCTTTGAGTTGCCAATAGGGCGGAGAAGTGATAATCAAATGAACAGAGTGGTCTCTTAACTCGTTCATTTTGCGGCTGTCACCATTGATTATTTTATGTATCGTCTTCATCTAAAACTTTTTCGCAAAGATACAATTTTTTTTCGAGACTTCAACTTAAAATTTCATCTCGTTTTTTCTGTCGGGTAGTGCGCCCCACGCCTTGCATACAATCGAGTCACGCAAAGGAATTTCACCCCCACGTTCCCACAGAACCGTACGTGAAAGTCTGCCGGGTAGGCAAGGGGAATCTCACCCCAAGCCTCCCACAGAACCGGACGTGACAGTCTCCTGTCATCCGGCTCGTCTTATCTTACCGGTTTCAACTTGAAGTAACAGGGGATAATGCCACAGCACCAA
>Ga0209629_10001035_pt1 | contig 16706 bp, 14 predicted proteins | sample TergutCu122P5_FD_187286 | JGI IMG/M metagenome (GOLD analysis project Ga0209629, IMG submission 187286) | Cubitermes ugandensis P5 segment gut microbial communities from Kakamega Forest, Kenya - Cu122 P5 (SPAdes) (version 2) | ecosystem: Host-associated > Arthropoda: Insects > Digestive system...
TCCATAAGGGTCGCTAAAAGCTGATTGGAAAGGTGCTGTCATCGTTCGGCCAACATATGAACTACTTCAACATGAATAATATGTGCCCGGGAATATTTCGGGCGTGAACGTAGTGAGCACTGAACGGAGAATGGAAAACTTCCGGGATATAACAGTATAGGCAGGATTTAAAGCCCCGGAACTTTTCCGGGCATACAACTGAAGGGGTTAATCTAACCCAACATATTAGGATGTATATGTGCATGTGTAGCACATAGGTCTGAAACAAGCAAATGCTTTGTTTCCATTTCTTTTCAACTTTGCTTTAGAGCATACCATTAATATGGTTCCAATAAAACAGGGTGGGGTACATCAACTTCTGGTCAGTGCTAATGCTGTTAATTTACTGGGTGGACGCATGTATACCATAAAAAAAACACAGAAGCCTGCTAGGAAGGAGACTTGCCAAATCCTTTCAACGTGTAAAAGATTTAAAATTTTTGAGAATGATTCTTAATAAATCAATATTCCTTTGATGAAGAAATAAATAACAACGAATACAGGTAATGCCTGCAATACATTCAGTCCACACTTCATTGTCTTCCTGTTTGCTGTTTAAAAACACAAATATCAAAATATGCAGAACTATAATTATGTGTGTTGCCATGTATGGGTGTGAAACTTGACTGCTCACACTGATGTAAGAACATGGGCTAAAGGTGTTCAAGAATATGGTGCTGAGGAATGTATTTGGGCATATGATGGAGAAGGAGATGGGGGAATTGCATAATGAGGAACTCCATGTTTTTTACTCATTGCCAAGTATTATTCAGGTGATCCAATCGAGAATAATGGGATGGACAGTTGGATGAGGAATGTGACATTTATGGGAAAGAGGAAAGGCATGTACAAGATTTTGGTGGGGAAACCTGAGGGAGACTACTTGGAAGACTTAGGCATAGATGAAATGATATTAAAATGGATCTTCAAGAGACGCTACATCTTGGTCCCATACTTATGCAGCAGAGCCCAGGTAAGAATAGGTGGCTTGCTCTTGCAAACGCGGTAATGAACCTTCGGGTTCCATTGAATATATGATCTGTGGAAAGTAGCAATTTTTTTTGAGGCGCTATTAGCCTATCTATCAATTAGGGTAGGTACAAAATTTACAAAGATGGCGACGCGCCGGTGTTATCAGTGACAGTGTGTTTTCCGTGCTGTTTCTGCAGGAGTAGAAAGAGAGGGGAAATCACTCAGCCAAGGCATGACTGCTGCGCGCGTGCACCTGATTGTGGAGATTGATGCCAGACGACCGGAGATCACAGAAGCAATGCGTCACGTCTCGAAGCCTTGTGGAGGGGCGGGAGCGCACGATGACCACTCCGTGTTCGCGACAACGTGTAGAAATTTCGTAAACTGGTCTACGCCTTCATCTTTGCACCTTGCCGCGAACATGTAGAGTGCGAAGTGGTAAATGTAGTCGTCCGGCCTCTTGTAGGATTTCAGGAACGCCTTGACGTTACCCCACTTGGACTCAATGGTGTTAGTGTGATCCGCCTCCTCATTGACGAACGATATGCTGTGATTAGCGGTACGGTGCGTGTAACCCTGAGCGTCGATATCTCGGTACGCAGCCCAGCAATCACTGATAACCGTAATGCCTCGTTCCATCCAAGCATCTATACCGGTCATCAAGGAGTAAGCGGTTCTGTCCGGTACAGGAAAAAGAAATGTTCTGTCAGACTCGCATTCGACACCGCCGAACACCCACTGCCCCTTAACAAGGTGTCCCCCATTGTATTTTCGCCGACCGAACATGCTCTCGTCGATCTCGACGGTCTTGTTAGGACCGCCGATCTTTTCAGAGCAGCCCTCCATATACTGCAGCATTGTCTCTCTGCAGGACATGCCGCAGTCCGCGGTCGTTTTGGAACTGAAGCCATACTCTTGTTGATTTAGGTGGGCTGGTTCGCGGCACACGATATCGTGTGTGAGGTACAGTACCTCCTGGAAGGTGATTTTACTCTGCTGGAACCATGAGTCGTGCCTGATGGCCTTCGACTGAGAACATTTGGCCTCAGCAAACTTTCTTCGGCATCGCCATCTAAAACAATCGGTAGTTGTTGGATCAGCGCAACAGGTCATATCACGGCCGCAGGTGTTACACGGCACCTTACTACGAATCAAGCCCACGCCCTTCAGAAACTGGGTATTCAGATCCTTGTCACTGAATAGAAACGTCAGAAAACCCCTGTTCACACCACCGTTAATCCCTAGCGCCGAATGCCCGTATGATCTTTTAGGCACGTATGGCATCTCCACTATTCGCTACTGATATTCAGAGATGATTTTCTGAATATATTCCACCATTTCACTGTATGATGCACGACGGTTTTCACCCATTCTCTGTACACCACGCACTATACTACAGATGACTGGCGGTTCAGAAAACGTGGTATGGAGTTGTGGGTGTAACGTAGGAGGGGAGATTGAAAGGACTCCGTGTTGCAGTCCGTCTTCTTAAAACGATCAGTGAAGCCCCCAAGACGATAGCTAGCTTCGCTCGCCATCGATCTCGCACTTCGTGTGCGGGCTAAAGTGTCCGTGGTGTTATGTGAGAGAGGAGCGCGAAATATTTGTTACACAGAATAACAATTCAAGTTAGTTACCGCGAACCTCTGAGCGCGAGGAAATGTAAGGCAGCGAAATATTTGTTACACTGAAAACCAATTCATATTAGTTACCGCGAATATTATTGTGAAAGATTGCAGCGCCACACTTGGACGACTTCGTAGCTGTATAAACTACAGCAGCGACATACGTGGTACACTGAGGAATATATCGTGCCCAGCTTTGTAAAGTCTGTCCGTTGGGGTGTATTCTGCCAGATAATACCTTGTCGATCAGTGGCGTACCGAGGGGGGGGTGGTTTAGTGGATTCAACCCCCCCCCCCGAAATTCCGAAGATATCGGTGGAGTCCTCGATCACATGAGCAAGAAGAACCGGCGTCTCGATTTTCTTTTGTAGTTCACTGTGTTCTCACACGGTTGTAATTTATTAAACAAAGGTTTCTTTTACTACAAATTGTCTTGCAGTGGCGTATCTGGTTTCGGAGTACAAACCCACCCCGACGTCCTGAAAATTTGACAAAGTCAAATCGGATTGCAAACTGAGCGGAAAATGTTTAGTGTTCCTATTCCAACATCCTAATTAGTTTAAAAATTGTTGAATTTAGGACGCCAGCACCCAAAGATGTTCGGAAAAAAGGCAGTGAAATTCTAAAACTATCTAGGTTCACAATTGTTTTACATTAACAATGACAAATGAATTGGTTGTCATCATGAATAGTCTAAAGTACTAAAAATTCAGAAAATTTTACTATATGAAATGAAATTTCTTGTACCAAATTATAGCGGCCTCCAGAACCCCTGACTAGGGGGCTACCGCCCCCAGATCCCCGTTCTCACTGTCCTCTGTCCTCAACTGAATTTGTTGAACCCCCCCACCGAACAAAATTCCTGGGTACGCCACTGTTGTCGATTACAGCCACATATTTGACAAAAGCTGTGTGCATTGTTGAACACAGATCACCTAGCATAGGTGTAGAGCTATATGTATACTAGATGATCTGTGGCTATATGTATGATCTGTGGTGTAGAGGGACTCGGGTGTCAGGAAACCTCGGCATTTGCTATAATTCGTGAATGTGCGTCAAACGGAAAAGGAACGTAGGCGAATTTTGTGCGCTTTTGAAGCTGCTAAGTATTATTAGGTAATGTTGGAAACCCCGTCTGTAATGAAGTGAAACCGATGTTGCTTGTGTTACTTGAATTACTGCAATTTGAGTCTCCAACTTAAAGTTATAGATCAACCCTAACCTCGTTCATTGTGCTTACTAAACATGGTAGTGGACTGTTCTGCTAGTTGTGGAAGAAAGGCAGTATTAAAGGTAAGTGAAACCGCGTTCGTTTTGCTGTAGTAATTTAAGCACAAAGTGGAAGTAAGAGATAAATATTTATTTTTTATTTTTGACAAATTTTGATCTATTAAAACGCTTACAGATTTGCAGCTCACATGGCAGGTAAGTAATCTCGAAAACATGAAGGTGTGCGGGTAGGCATACAGTTCAAGACCCGCAGTAATAACGGTTGGAATGCGGAAACCATTCGGTCTGTGGACCCATTAGTTCTGGAATTTATTATTGTTTCGTAATGTATTGTAGTAGTACATAGAGACTTGGACAGGTGGTGAGGTTATGTGTAATTAATATGTATGTCTAATTATGGTTTCAGAGGCCAAAAACTGGAGATGCTTTATGTAAAGAATGTTTCTTTTGGGCATTTGAGACAGAAATTCATAATACAATTATTAGCAGTGCACTATTTAAGCACAGGGATCTGGTTGCTGTAGCAGCATCTGGTGGAAAGGACTCCACGGTTCTAGCCTATGTACTCAAGCTGCTTAATAAACGTCATAATTATGGATTAAAATTAGTGTTGCTGTCAGTAGATGAAGGAATTACAGGTAAGACATAGTTGTGAAACACATCATTCGAATATCTGCTTTCATGGTACCTGTCATTAGGTGCATCATACTTGGATTTCCGTGTATTATGACCTGGAAGTTAAAGCACCTAAAATCCCGGGAAATATTTTAATTGTAACTATGAGTGGAGATTCCCCTTCCACCCCTGTTTTGTTAGGAAGAATGTCTTTGCCTCTGCTAAGTCACTCTCCTCTTTTGTTATCCTGAATGTTGCCTTTCAGTTTTCACTTATTGAAAGACATGGTGAGCATAATTTTTTTTTCAGTGTATAGTAAAACCATTGTGGCAGTCTCTGGCATCCCAGCATTACTGTTACTTTCTTATTGTAGAAGTAGGGAAGAAGTATCTGAAGGCAGCTGACTGCCCCCTACTGTGGTTTGTGCTGTACAGGTGAGAATAGGAAAAATGTCAGACTATGAAACTAAAGGTTCCCATTGTTTTGAGACCATTACTATGCTTGAAAATGCTGGGAACTGATTACCCAGTGATGTGGCATCGTATCCCAAAAAAACAAATTCCTGAGCTACAGTGCAGCATAAACCTGATAACTCATGAAAATAAAGTTTGTGGAGGTACCTAGAACTCTCGGTAAGTGTTCTGATACTACTGTTTCCTCTGTGTGTTGTTGACATCAGAGAGCCACTCCTTAATGAAACCTGTTTTACACAGGTCCAGTGAAACTCTATAAATTGGGTTAAATTTAAATGTATGCACTTTTGTGGTCTCTGAACTTTTAAGGCCCATTGGTATCATGTACTGTAGCATTTACATACACTGCATTCTTCCAGAAAGTGTATTAATGTGCTTCATATTATTTTTACGATACACAGGAGGAAGTTCCGTAAACGTCTTCTTAAGTAATACCTCAACTAAAGAAACTGAAAAGATTGTCAGTTCTTTGCAATCAAAGAATTATTTTGTTAATGATGAAATTTCAATGAATGTCTTAAAAATTAGTCCTCCCTTTATTAATTCTTCTCTAAATTATATTTATAATAAATCCATATCAACAGGAATTGCCCTTTCACACTTAAAATACTCTATCTTAAAACCACTGTTTAAAATATGTGATAAGAGCAATATAGCCAATAAAAGGCCAGTCTCATTATTAACTTTATTTTCAAAGGTGCTGGGAACGGTCATGTATAAAAAGATTTTGACTTATATTAATAATTACAACAATTTCAATTGAGGTCAAAATTATTCACGGAAAAGGCTTCTTATAATTCAGTTTGTGAAATACTAAAAGCTTTTAACAAAAAAAAAGAATAGTTGGAAGTATTTTTTTGGACTTAGAAAAGCTTTTGATGTGTTAACCTTAGTATTTTACTATGAAAATTAGAATTTTATGGAATAACAGACAAAGCATATGCTTTAATTAAATCTTATCTTGAAGGTAGATAGCAGAGAGTGATCTTTAAGGATAAATTCTCAAATAATACCTCTTCTCATTCTGTAGTTAAGCATGGTGTTCCACAAGGATCAACAACATGACCATTGCTTTTTTTTTTAAATATATGTATTAATTACGTACCTTATGTTACAGTTAATACAAATTTAAGTGATAATCCTTAAACAATATTATTTACAAGTGCAATAGTCAACAACCCCAATTTTACTGATTTTGATAAAGTTATTAATATGGTTTTAAAAACTACAAATGAATGTTTTTCTTCTAATTTTCTTTCTCTAAAGTTTGGTAAAACTTTTTTCATGCAGTTTTTAACTAAACGTAGCTCTCATAATGTAATTATAGCAATAAAATAATATTAAACACCTCTACCACAAAATTTCTAGATTAATAATCAATAACACATTGTCCTGGAAAAGTCATGTATTTATATGATTACATCCAAATTAAACCAAGCCTGTTACATAGTTAGAGTGGTTAAACCATTTTTATCATGGGATGCACTAAAGATGACCTATTTTGCCTACTCTCACTCTGTCATGACTTGCAGAATAATATTTTGGGGATATCTTACACACAGTGATAATATTTTTAGATTACAAAAAGAATTATTAGAATTATAGTGTGAGCCAGAACAAGAGACTCTTGCAGGGAATTTTTAAAATTTTCAAAGTTTTACCTCTAACATCTCAGTACACATTTTCTTTAATCCTGTTTTTAGTTAACAACAAAAGTTTAGTTATGGAAAATTCTCAACTGCAAAATATCAAAACTAGGAATAACTCCAATATTTTCCAATGATCATCACATTTAACCGTTTATCAGAAGGGACCATAATATTTTGACATCAAGGTGTATAACAAGCTTCCCTCCCAAATAAAGAATCTACTGAGTAACGATAAGCAATTTAAAACAGCTCTTAATAGTTTCCTACAGTTACATTAATTTTATAATTTAGTTGAATATTTTAATCACAATAAAAATTAAAGTTTATTATAGCATATGATGTTCTTAACTTCTACACATAATTATATTTAGTGATCAGATATATTGTCTAAATGACATTTAAAAAGATATACATCTGTTTAGAGATTTTTTTTAAAATCATTCTTATCCCTTTTACTCGTATTATCAGATTTCTTTATGCTTGTTGTGTTGTTGACTTGTGTTTTCAAAAAGTACTTAAATGACAGATATTTGTAATCAAGGTTTTACAGTCAGTTGATTGTTTCTAACTTACTGGAGACCCAGAATGATCATTGATTCTATTTCAGTTTATATGATTTATGTTTTAGATTTACAAGTATATATATGCATTTAAGACTTGTATATAGGACTAATATGTATATGGCTATAAGTAATGTCTGTGTTGATTTAATCTAATGACTTGTTCAATATGTAATGTTTAAAACAATATAGACTTTGGACAAGTTTTATATCCAGTGGTTGTATTACCAGCAATGCGTTCTTGAATTATCAGTAAATACTAATAATAATACTTACTAGTTTTTGTAATGGTTGCAGGCTGTATTCTTTTTGAGTATGGAACTGATGTTCTAGGTACAGGCAGTATTTTTTTATGTGAGTATGGCACTGAAGTTTTGTGTACCGGCATATTTCTTATGTGAGTTTGTAAATGAAGTTTTATGTACAGGCAGCATGTTTATCATGTTTCTGAGCATGGCACATAACACAGAAATGTTATTACACTCAAAGCCTGCATCTGCCAGGAATTCAGAGTCCATTTTATCCCTGCAGTTCAGCATATCTTTCTCCATAGACGTGCCAGTAGCTAGCTTACATGCAGGCCATGAACTATCCAAAAGGTTCCTCTACATAACAAGAAAGCCTCTGTCTCAAAATAATTAGCAGTTTCACTTCAAAAATTGTCCTTTAATTCTTGGAAAGACATTGGGTTGTCCTATGATTACATCTGTTAACTCGCTGAATGTTGGTGTCATTAATTGAATGTAATGATCAGAATTTATTTCTTCCAAAACTAAGAGCTCACTGCATGCCAAACTTTGACTTTAAGGTCATGTACAGTAACTTTGTAACAGTATAGGAATTTTTGGAACCCAGAATCAGGTAATTTGGCTGTTTACATTTCTACTTAGTGTAAACTATGCTTGATCTTAGGTCAACAAAAGTTTTAATATATTCATTTTGTCCAGCATTGAAGTTGTTATTTAAAAAACTTCCAAAAATTTTGTGTACTTTTATTTAAATGTGACCATTTTTGCAGGATATTTTTGACAAAATTTTTTCCAGCAAGGAAACACTTTGTTCAAATGTATACATTTTACAAACACCCTCAGACCATCTGAGGTCCATAATGACTGTAACAAGTAAGTGCCTGTTCCAGATACTGAGTTATCACTGGCAATTTGAGAGGTTTATAAAGTTGACTTTCATCTACAGATGCTGATAAATGATTTCCCTATGCTTGAGGACATAATAAATTTCCCTGTGTGTATAGTGTAGTTATCAGCAGTCTTTAAAGGTTTGAAGAGAACCATATTATTTCATTTTTTGTTTTGTTGGTTGCATGTCTTGATTAATACAGTAGTGCTGCATTTTTCTGGTGACATTGAGGGTCATTAATTTTTGTATTGTATTGTGTATAATGATTGTTCACTTCACTTGTACGTAAGACTGTATTGTCTGGAATCCTCAGTGTTAGGGTAAGGTTTGATGTTTTCACAGTGGTCTTCATTGTTACAAAACTACATTGTAATTTTGTACAGGATGCCAACATATCACCATCTTCAGGGGTACAAGTGTCACTATACACATCCTTTTTAAACCATCATGTTTTACCATTTTGGTTAGCATTTCCTTGTATACATAGTTAGACAGCAAGCATTTTGTGTTTCAAGGTTATCGTGATGATAGTCTAGAAACTGTGAAACAAAATCGAGATGAATATGACATGCCATTAAAGATACTGTCTTACGAAGAACTTTATGGGTGGACTATGGATGCAATTGTGAAACAGGTATGTTAAAGATATCACCAGTTTTTGTGTGTTCACAGTAGTGGTAATGAGAATTTCACTCTTCTAGGATGTCAAAGGTTCAAGGTCCATGGACCTTGAACCTTTGAAAATGAAGGCAACAAATTCCTTCAAAATATCAGGAACCATTTACCCCCAGTGCAGCATCTCATGCCAGAAGACCAGAATCCATGTTACAGATTTGTCCACTGTCTCACCTAAATTTCAGTCATTAAATATTATATATGATCATTGTATAAATTTCTTTGTAGATTGGGCAGAAAAACAACTGCACATTCTGTGGTGTATTCCGGCGCCAAGCATTAGATCGTGGTGCAGCCCTGCTTGGTGCAAACTGTGTAGCAACAGGACATAATGCAGATGATATAGCTGAGACTGTTCTCATGAATATTCTCAGAGGAGACATTGCAAGATTGCAGCGATGCACAGATATTATTACAGTAAGATGTCAGAAGTTGCATGCACTTCACTATTCATTGTAGATTGTTTAAAATTTAATTAATTGTAAAAGCTTCTGGTGATGGTTTTTTATTATTATTAGGATTACTGGTACTGAGTTTCTGGACTTTTTCAATCTGGTGTTCTGAAGAAAACACAGTGTTTCAGAATTGCTCTGATTTCCCTTCTCAGGAGAAAGGTGGAGACCAACTCATTCTGAGCCATTATAAAAAGCTGACTGGAGGCAGTCACTGAACCAGAATACTGGACATGTCCAGAAACTCAGCTGGCTTGAGTAAAATTTCTTTGTAGCCCACTTTTGCTGTAGTAATATTCTTGGTTACAGGGAAGTGAAGGGGCTATTCCCCGTTGTAAACCCCTTAAATACACATATGAGAAGGAGATTGTCATGTATGCTTATTTTAAGCATTTGCATTACTTTTCTACTGAGTGTGTGTTTGCTCCAAATGCTTATCGTGGCCATGCCAGGGCATTTCTGAAGAACCTAGAGAAAATTAGGCCAACAGCTATCATGGATATTATTCATTCTGGTAAGGAAGCTACATCTTATAACTGTGCTAAATGATGTGGGATTTGAGGTACTCATGTGTGACTCTGCCAGGATGAGGTGCCACATAACTTTGTAGATAGGTATCAGTGGTTCAGATGAACCTGGTGCCCCCATCTTCAAGGTAAAGCCCCAAAGTGTACGTAATATGTTTCTTCAAAACCGTGATACCCATCTACTAAACTACATAATAGCATACCAGACAACTGGCAAATTTGCTCTTAACTTTTTAAGAAGCATTTTCACACATTAGATTTTTCTGTTAGTGTAGAATGTTTTGTGAGGGTGGTGTATCTGTCCATAATGTTGCAGTTGTAAAGTGCCTACTAATGGAAGTTTTTATGTTGAAGGTGAGAGCTTATCAGTGCGTGAGGGAGTACCTCTTCCTGAGAGAGGCACCTGCTCCCGGTGTGGCTTTGTCTCTAGCCAGAAACTATGCAAGGCCTGTGTTTTGCTGGATGGACTAAACAGGGGTTTACCTCGGCTGGGTATCGGTAAAACAAGCAAAGTGAACCGAGCTATAGCAGAATCAAACAAAGGGAGTCCCAGAATTGTTGGTGATTTCTGAAATATGAAGGAGATTCTGCCTCTTTTGCATATTGCTTAGCAATCTGTGATTCCATGCTTTATTCATTTTTAAGGTTTTGTATAGTCCATTAGTTGTATTTTAACCCTTGGATTATTGACAAATAACTCTGGTAGTGTTAGGGAAAGAATGTTAGTGTATTTTCAGATAACACATCCCTGATGTGTTATTCAGTTACAGATACATTGTTTACTCAGAACAGTCATACACAACATACAAAGCAGGATAAAATAGGCTAAATGTTTCAGCTTAGTAAGCCATCGTCTGGCCCTTATTAAGAACATTATAAGGATGCTAAACACTGCAATAGGTGTGAGAGCTACATCTTTACATATGATAATACTTTATGAATGTATATAAAACTTTTTTTTTTAAAAAAAATTGATACATTTATAATGTATTGACATGTGAAAATGTGGAGTCTCACACCTATTGCAGTGTTGTATCTTTAATGTTCTTAATATGGGCCTAATGATAGCTTAATAAGCTGAAACATGTAGCCTATTCCATTCTACTTTGTATGTTGTGTACAACTGTTTTGAGTAAAAAAATATATTTGTAAAAGACTGTTGGTGATTTTTATTTTGTGATAGGTATACTGAATTTTTAGTTTGTGTGGCCACCAGATTGTTACAGTATTACTGATTGTGTGAAATTTGGGTGAGCTAGTGACATAAGGAGACAAAGATACACACAGCCAACAAGAATGGAACAGGGTAAAAATAAGGACAGAGTGCAGTGTAAGATGGAAGTTTATTGATCAGTAATCTGAGGGATAATTAATACTACTATAGGTAACTGATGCTGTGATTGTCATTTGACCATTTAGAAGCTGATATTATGTTTACATTTTTAGTTTTAATAAACATAGTCTATTTTAATCCAGAGTACATTTGATTTTTCAGTCATATCCTGGGCTGCCTACAGCTGTGAATTATGAGAACTTTGAAATTGAAAAGTTTATGAATGTTGTTGTTTTGCATTTATTTCATTTGTGTATTTGAAATGACTAGTGTGCCATGGAAAGGACTGATGTTTGATTACATGAGTAATTATAATATTCTGATCCAGTTGTAATTTAAACTATTGAACTGGTTGTTTTCCATCCAAACTAAAAGTGTGCACTTTGAAGGGTCAGCAGTTGCAGGCAGGAGTCACATGCAGCTCCTAGTGTTCCAGGGCAAATTCGTAGATATCCCAGGGTCATTCTGGGTTGGGTTTTGGTGAGGCCACTTTTTTTTTTATAACAAGTCCGCATGTAACCTAGCCAAGATAGGGTTCAGATGCAATTCTTTTTTTATTAGCTGTAGAATGACTGGTAGTTTTACGTATGTCACAAGTGAGTGATTTGATGTTGTGGTAAGGTTACGCCTTGTGCAGTTGTACAAGACTGGAGTAGAACCCTTGTCTCACCCCCATTAGTTATTAGCATGAGTGACAGCACTGATCAAACACAGAAGGCTTAATACTCAACACTTGACATTCAGTTGACTAACTGGACACTGATCAAAAAATATTGGTTGCTTCACTGAATAGAGAGGTTAATAGCTCTTTACTAGTGTGCACTGAGTGACATAACCTATCACCATGCCTACAGTAAGTTTCTAAACATCCCCAGGATATGTGATTGGTGGTCCTAGTCCAGGCTTTATTACATGACAGTCACTGGAGTAATAAGAAATTTCAACCAAGCCTCCTTTTTTATTGCTTGGATGTGGTAACTGTACACCTCCCAGATCATAACTTTGTGCTTGGTCAGTTCACAAACATGAAGCCGTTTATTCTGTGCAGTGTGTGAATAGACTTACACCTCAAAGGTGATATAAAGAAAATTATTAGAGTGCTGTCAAACAGCTTCCACAGGTTATCTTAGACATTTTTTATGCATCTACTGTAACATCCCCCAGGGCAACTGAATAGTATCCATTATTACACAGAATGGTTGTAACGAAATACAACCTTGGTTCAAGCACATGATTCTGCTACCTTTATTTCAACATCCACATGTTATCATTGTATTCATACCCTCATTCTACAGTCATCAACCAGCACTACAATCAACTGCACCACTGCTGCAAGCTATGAATTGTTTTAATCTTCTGCATCGTCAGCTTTAAAAATCAGTGATCCTGAAACAGTCCCTCATGATGGAAAAGAGTAAGTCAAGGTTTGAGGTTCTCACAGCAGTACTGCTGAATATTCAGGTCTCCTGGCATGTTAAACCATGTAAACTGGTGAATATTTACAGATGTTTGAAAGATTGTAGTACCATCATTTTTAGGGGCAAGCAGTACAAAAGGAGTAGATGCACCAGACCATAGCTATTTATATATGTCAGGGCTGTTGAGGTGGCAAGCCAATGGGATTGGTAGTGCTGGGCACTAGGTAGGGCCTTGGTGGTATGGAAGGGACTCTGGTGGCACCAGCTAGTGTTGTGTGAGGTCCAGAGGGTTAAGCAGCCAGTGAGGGGCAGGTGATGGATGGATGGGATGTACAGAAATGGAAAATTGAACAAGGGTGGCTGGAGAGTAGTGTTTTATTTACTGATGCTGAGATTACATGGTATTGCAGTACAGCCTGGGGCATGGTGGAATGATACTGGCAGGGGGATAAAAATAAAATACAAAAGAAATATAGTAAATGAAAAGAAAATGGCCTTAGATTTGTTGGCACCATAACGTATCCGCTGATAGAACTTGGGGATGCTCTGGCATACAGTTTGTGGTGAAGTTAGGAAGGTTGTGGAAGTGATGATGGAAGGAGAAATCAAGATGGATAGTATCATGTCTACAGTTATAGAGTTTATTCCCATAAAAGGGCCACTTGTAACCATCATGGGGAAGCCTCCTCCACTGTCTCAGGGAAAGGGCAAGTGCTCGAACGAAATTTTAGAACTGTCAATATTAAAAAACAAGTATCTCTTAATTCAAAAGTCAGTTCTTTTTTTTTCTTTTCACTTGAAAAGGCACATTGATAATTAAAACTGTTCATACATACATCCATATTTTTTTACTGTAATGTTTTGATTCCACATTTGAGACAAAAGTTGCATATTCTGCAAGTTCATGTTCTTTGATGTTTTCAGCCTCTTCCTCCTCATTACCATCATTGTCACTGTTGTCATTTCATAATATATCAGCATGACATTTTTTAGTTTATATATCACCTTGTCTAGATAACTTGCATTGTAAGTTTGTATGAAAGGGTAGTTCGGCCTGCAGGAAGACATGACTGGGGCCTATTTACATTATAGTCTCTGCAATCTAAAGGCACTGCAAATGTTTCTTACAGGGCAGATTGAACTGATGGCTTTTAAAATTCAGGTAGTCTGTGTTGAGGCAGTGCTGACATACTGCTGGTAATTATGGGGTAAATTCATCAATGGTTTTTACAGTACAATAACCCACTTGCCTCCAAGCAGTCATGTGGCAGATTTTGCAGATGTTTTTAATTTTAATAACCCACTTTGCTTCCATTCAGCACTGACATACTGGCTGTCATTATTTGTACTTTGTGATCTGTGAACACCAACTTGAATTCTTGGTTAGTGCATGAACAAGTGCAACCGTCAAGTTATTAGAACACCTTCGTGATAGCTTAGCAGTATGGTGTCCAGTAGCATTTTCATATACATGATGCATAAAATCTACTACTGTAGATGTTCAGATGATACTAAAGTCAGTGAGGGACCCTTCAGACCACTAGGGTATGCACATTAGGTTCATGGTCCTGAAAAATCTGGGCAGAGAAAAGATGCCATGTGCCACAGTTGTATGAGCAATTCAATTAGCAGCAAACACAAACCCTTGACAAATGTGAGGACTGTGCAGTGAATTTTACACTGACCTGTCCAAAGTACACAAATAAGCACAGCAGTATATACCATTAAGTTTCCTTGTCAAATTCTTTCTCCCTTTTGTGATGATGCTGGCCTTCCTGCCCAGCAGATTTCTTCCTTTTGGTGATACCTGACCTACCATGTTTCCGCACTGACGGCATTACATAAGGTATCCTCAAGTGTTGAAACAGCATACCTGACAGTGTATGACGCAATCCCAACAACTGCAACATGCATTTTTTCCTCATTTGAAACTGTGTACTGATAGTGTATGATGTCACCCCCAATAACATACTGCAACATGAAATGTTCCTGATTTGAAACTGTGTACCTGAATCATCCTCAATCAGAGTGTGAAACATTTATGTTTCTCAGCTGGAACAGTGTACCTGACAAGAGTGTGAAGCCATCCTCAACAACATGCTGCAACATATAATGTTCTCATTTCAAGCAGTGCCATAAAATGTGAACAGGTCCACCTGCAAGTTGTAATTCTCACTAATGGTGACAGTGATTTCTGCATTTCATTAACACATTTATATCTAAATAGTTTTACTTTCCCTTAATTGCTTTTTAATTATAAAAACCATTATGTATTTGTGACCTATTCTGTATAAACACAAGACTCAATCTTTCATATAACTGATTTTATATTACTCATAACAACAGTAGCAAACAGTGAACAAAGTCTGCAATCAAAGGAGTTGTAAGACTGCAACAGTAATTATTAAATAAAAGCAACAGATTTTCGTTCTATTTCTGCCCTGCATACGGGACAAAAGTCTGTAATTCTTGCACTGCAGTCTTCACAGAGGCAAACATGACCACATGGTAACAAGATTATTCTACGACGATTCTGGCAGCAGACAATACACATTTGCACTTCAGGCTGTTCATTCTCCTGGACATTTTGCTGTCTTTCTATCTGGGAAGAAGTCTGCTGTTTTTGAGTTCGTTCTTTTGGCTTGCGTGAGCGTTCTCTCCACCATTTTCTTGTCATTAGCCCAACAATGACTAGACCAATGCCTCCACATATAAATTCCAGGAATCTGTAAACACGCTTCTCATCGTCCAACTTTCGGATTAATGAAGACAACGGCAATACTGTGAGGTAGAAAGGAGATCCATTAGATGGAGGTTGTAATTTCAGTCCGTCATTATCTTTTCCTGATGTAAGTTCTCCAACTCCAGTGATGAGGGCTCCTTCCTTCAACATTTTTTCTGTTACCTGAACACCCTGGTGACGAATCCCTGTTAAAAGAATATGAATTTGTTTTTATAGTCACTGCTGGGACCGTCACACAGGAATAACTCTGACTGTGCACATAAGTTACATTATGTTCGATGAAGTTTCCATGGAAATGTAGTGTTCATGTACTTATATCATAGCTCTACATTTGAAACTGCCACCCAAAAGATGAAGATGTACTGTAATTTACTGTTTTAATGTAAAAGCCCAGAGTGTGGAAGGAATGGAGAGAGGTACAGAAGGGATAAAAGGAAGAATGTAGTATGGGATGAAGATACAAAATAAATGCTATGCTACTGAGTTTCAGTGGCTGTTTAACACTAGCAGAAGCACAGTTTGCAACAAACTCATCTATTCATAGAATGGTATCATCTAAAATTTTATCCTTACCACACTACCATTAAGTTCTGTTCTGTTCTCACACACCTCACTAAATATTATTATTATTATTATTATTATTTTCATCCATAGTTACGTAGTAACATTAGACTTGTCAATAAAAATAACCCTATATATATATATATATATATATAGAAAGTAGTATATAAAATTAAGTAAATAAATACAATAATAGGGCACTAATAGAAGATAGAATACAATATATAGCTGATGCAAATTACACTAAGTACAAACTCATGTCACCATAATAAGATATATTAAACTGCAGAAATTCATTGATTGAATGGAAAGAATTATTTATGAGTAAAAATATTACTTCCTTTTCAAAACTTTTAAAATTATTCAATGTTTTTATTCTTACAAGCAACCTGTTGTATAACTTTACACCCATATTTACAACACTTTCCTGCAATAAAGTTGTATTACAACTCCAAGATATAACTTAACACAGTGCAGTCGGGCGATGACTAAAGTCGCTGTTTCTGTTACACGCTTCAGTGCCCGGTCGCGACTTTCGTCGTTTTCTCACGCGTCGTCTTGTGAATGCGTTTTTCAGCAAGTGTAACTTAGTAATCACTCCAAGGTTATTGCCAACTGATGCAGGATGTTTGTGTCTCCAGTTACACACAAACAACCTGCTCCTGACCCCCTGTTCTTAGAATCAAAAGACCATATC
>Ga0209629_10001036_pt1 | contig 16700 bp, 7 predicted proteins | sample TergutCu122P5_FD_187286 | JGI IMG/M metagenome (GOLD analysis project Ga0209629, IMG submission 187286) | Cubitermes ugandensis P5 segment gut microbial communities from Kakamega Forest, Kenya - Cu122 P5 (SPAdes) (version 2) | ecosystem: Host-associated > Arthropoda: Insects > Digestive system >...
GGAGAGCTTTGGTTTACCAACTGGGACAATTTTAAGTGTCACATTGCATTTCTACAACTTACGGTTTGTGTATCAGATATACGTAGAAAATAGCTAATGTTAATGAAGTAAATTATTGAAATTGATTACAACTAAATTTAAGTATAAATTTACTATAGTGGTTTTATATTGATAACTAGAGTACTTTATAGTGACAAAGAAGCATAACACTCACTCTCACAAGTTAGTTTTTTGAAATCTGTGATAATGCAGTTTGTTACCTCATTTCTTATTTTAGAGGCTGTGTCATGTATGCAATTCCTTTGATGATTCTCTGTGCAAATAGAAAATGTAGTGCAGAATTGATGACTGACCTTTGCATGGTGGTGTAATATATAATGAATGTCCCTTGTGCTTCTGCATTTTAGATAAACCCAATTTGATTTCCTAACCAGGTCTGTTATATAGGAGCTCTGTATCTTCTTTGTGGAACTGTGTCATGTCTTCTTCTTCTTTAGTAAAACAAAAAGACCCATAGTACCAATTTGCATATGAAAAAAAGAGACACAGTGCATTCATGGGGATTCAAAAATAACCTCCTCTTATCATGCATTTTTGTAGAATGTAGAAGAATCTCTTGCCTAAGCCATTGAACTGTTTAGGATTTAGATTCAGTATTATTATGTCATGCTTAATTGGATCTTTGAAAACTGGAGAGTTTAGTGGTGATTCAGTGTAGTTGTGGTTTATGTGTATGAAACAAAAAAAAAAGTGTTGTTTGGATGTCTTATATGTGTTGTCACATATGTATGTAAATATTTTTCTTTCTTGTGGTCTTCTGATGCAGCTAGCAAGACATTTTCGTTATGCCAGAGATACTGGTTTTTATTTGGGCTATTTAAATTAATCACCTGTATGATCTGCACAGAAGTCATATTTTATGTGATGTAACTGTATGTAGAATAAATGACACATCTCTACAGGATTCTGATGTATTGCCATTGGAAGCATTTACAATTTGGACTTTGTGTGAGAATTAAAACAGGGATATTGAGGTAGTTTTGGTCCGTTTCTTTTGGAAAAGTCAGTAAAAGAAAGAACTACTCATATGGACCTGACAGGAAAAGCTATTCTATGCCTCTAGGCTTTAATATTTAGTAGTACAAACTCACTGTCACTCTTATTTTTCCTTTTATGTTACTTTACATCAGAAGAATTTGACAAACATTGTTCACCATATTTGTTCTTTTAAGCATACGAGTATACAAAAGATGTGTAATAAGTAAGGTTCCATGAGTCTTAAAAATCAAATAAGAAATAATTACAATGTTAAGTGCAGCTTAACTATTCCACTCACGGATCATTATTTTTCACCATAGTCCCCAAGCACACAGATGAATTTGCCCCATGTTGACATGAGTTTAAAAATTCCTTCGCTGTAGGTATTGGAATCTTGCATTTGCAAGCATTCTGGTAGAGCCATTTGCACATTCTTATTATTCTGGAATTTGGTGACCTCCCAGATGTTGCTTCAGCAGTCAAAATAGTGGCAAGTATGCTCTGGAAGTTACCAATGAAACAACTGCAGCAGTTCTTGTGTGTGATCTGTGCTGTGTGGGATTGCATTTTCTTGCTGAAGGATCACATCACAGGACATCATCATCATTTATTTTCCTTCCATAGATCCATACAGGATTACAAAATCCAAATGGATATGGAAATTGTCACATTTTAGAGAACACTAGGAGTTCATCCATTACAAAGTGTACATCAATAACAAAGCTCAGTACCATATTTAAGGTTTTGGCACAATACAAATTAGTTAGTATAATAAAATATAGTAAAAATAATGGCATATGTTAAAACAAAATTAAAATAGTTACTGAACAGAGGTTCATTGTAATACAGATTGGTAGATGTGTATCCTAATGTAAATTTAACAATTCTGGAGGTCAAAATATTCATCCAAGGAACATAAAAATTTTTGTAAAACCACTTTAAATTTCTTAGGATTATTAAACTCTATTTTTATATCAGAAGGAAGCGCATTGAATACCTTAACACCTAAATAATACACTCCTTTCTGGTATTTAGCCACATTCACAGAAGGTTGGTAGAAGTTTGCATGTTGTCTGGTATTAATGTGATGTATCTCAGAATTTACCAAGAATTGACTCCTATTTCTTATCATGAACATGAGAAGGGAAAGAATGTATTGAGAGGGAAGTGGTAAAATTTCTAAATTAATAAACAATTTTCTACATGAATCTCTATATCTACAACCTGCCATAATTCTAACAATCTTTTTTTGCAGCCTAAAAATCTGTATGCTGTCTGGGGAGTTGCCCCAGAACAACAGGCCATAAGTCATTACCGAAGGGAAGTAGGAGTAGTAAATCATTTTCAAAGTATTTGCTGTTAGAAATGTTTTAACTGACCTCACAGCATAACAGGCTGAGCTTAGTTTAGTCTTAATGCATTCAATGTGTGTTTTCCAGGAAAGATTATTTTTAATAAATAACCCAAGAAATTTTGTTTCATTCACAATATTTATCTGTTTATCTTCGTATGTAATTTGTATGTCAGGGGTGCATGTACTTTTATTAGTAAATTGAATAAAATAGGTTTTGTCAAAGTTCAAAAAAAGCAAATTTGATTTAAACCACTTAATCAGTTGTTCAAAAATTATATTAAAATCACTCTGCATTTGAGTATTGTTAAGACTTGTAAGTAAAATACTGGTATCGTCTGTGAATAAAATAGGAAGGGCTTTGTGTTCTACGGCCTTAGGCAAATCGTGAATGTATACTAGGAATAACAGCGGGCCCAAAATTGAACCCTGCGGGACACTGTATTTTATTTTAGTCCATTCTGAAACTGTTTGAATTAAAATGAGAGTTAGTGATTTGAACTCTTTGATATCTGTTCTGAAGATAAGATTCAAGTAGTAATTTAGCCTTACCATTAATTCCATAGTATGATAGTTTTGACAGTAATATATCATAGTTTACAGAATCGAACTCTTTCTCCAGATCACAAAAAATGCTACCAGCCATTTTTGTTGTTGTTGTTTAGGGCATTTAATGTTTCATTTATTAGTTTAAAAATGGCATTTTCAGTAGCTATGCTTTTTCTAAAGCCAAACTGGTTTCCTACTAGTAATTTATTAGTATTAAAATGTGCAGGTAGTCTATTAAATAGGGCCTTTTCGAAAACTTTCGAACAGGAATTCAATCATGATATGGGCCTATAATTTGTTAGATTCATTTTGTTTCCTTTCTTAAATGTGGGTTTTATAACTGAAAACTTCATATGGTCAGGAAAGGTTCCTGACAGAATAGACTTAATACAAATATAAGTTAGCGGTGAGCATATGTAAGTGGCACTGATATTTAATTGTTTAATAGAAATCTCATCAAACCCATGAGAGTTTTTTTATTTTAATGCTTTAATTATAGAGGTAATTTCCTTAGTTGAAAATGTCTTAATAACCAAAGATGGGGGTGAATAATCATAATTTTGTTCTAGGTATTGATGGAAAGTAGGAACCTTTCCATTGTTTATTGTGTTTTTTACATTTTTTTTGCTTATTTTATCAATTACAGATGAAAAATAGTTATTAAAGGCATCTGTTATATCTTGTTGATCTTTTAAAAATTTACTCTCTATTATTAACTCTTGTATATCAGGTTGGAAATGTTGATTATTGGTTAGCTCCTTGATGATATCCCAAGTAGCTTTACATTTATTACTTGATTTTTCGATTTTTTTGTCATAATATTTTCTTTTAGCCTCTTCAATTACCTTAGCCAGTATTTTACAGTATAGTTGATAGTGTTTTTTAATTCCAGATTATTACTGTTTCTGCGTGTGAGGTATAATTCCCTCTTATGTCTACATGATGTTTTGATGCCTGTGGTGATCGAGTTTTTATTATCTTTATTATTTCTGCTTATTACTTTTTTAAAGGGGAAACTGGAATAGAAAATCCTCAAATATATATTTAAGAAGGAATTAAACATTGTATTTACATATTCACTGTTAAAGATGGTATCCCAGGATTTGCAGCTTAATTTAGCAATAAAGTCTGATATTGTATACTTATTAATTTTCCTAACAGTTTTAAATTTATGTATTGGGACAAGGGTATATTCAGTACTAATTTCTAATAACTGTGCATCATGGTCAGATAAACCGTTTGTGATTGGAGTTACCGTATAGCTTTCAAATTGTGATACATCAATAAAAATGTTATCTATTGCAGTAGAGGAGGTATTTTGTACTCTTGTTGGGAAATTTATAATTTCTTAAGCCTACTGAAGCAACATTTGAGAGGTCACCAGCACTATAGTAATGAGGAAATGTGAATGATTTAAAATGTTCTAACCCAGTTTATACTGTGGCAGAATTTTGAAACTTGTGCCAAGGTGGGATAAATGCATCAGTGTACACAAGGATTAGGTTGAAAAATAATGATACTTCGGTGGAATAAGTGAGCTACTTTAAATTAATAATGACTTCTCCTGTAATTTTTATGACCTGGAGAACCTAGTTATTGAATATCTTTCATAGAAGCATTTAGTGAAGTTTTCTTCCTCTTGTTTTCTCCAGATATCATCTCAAATATGGGTAAATGTCACAACTTTGCAAAGTGGTAGATTAGAATACTTTTTTAACAAACAAGAAAGAATGAGCCCAGAAGCATTAGATATTGCACTGTCCAAAGTATGACCTGTGGCTGTGGAACTTGAAATTCTGTCACTAGACTGGAATATGGAATACTTTTGTAACAAATAAGAAGCAATGAGCCCAGGTGCTATTAGATATTGGACTGTGCAAAAGAATGTAATTGTGTTGTGGAACTTGAAATTGCATAACCAGATTAAAGTGCTGATGTAACATACACCAAAGAATGGGCCCAGAAACCATTAGGTAGTTAAAACTGTCCAAAAGAATGTCCTTCTCCTGTGGAACCTCAAATTCCTTCAGCAAAGAAACTTGTGAGTGTAGTGTTCGGTATTCTGTAATAGTTCTTATTCTGTGCAGTGGTCTTTGTTATGTGCCAGTTCTTATCATTTACAGTTGTCTGTATTTTGTGCACATTCTTTTTATGTACTGTTTTCTGCATGCTTTGCCAGTTCTTATCCTATGTAGTGTTCTATATTCTATGCCATTTCTTATCTAATACAGTGGTGTGTATTCTGTGCCAGATCTTATTCTTTGCAATGGTCTGCATTCTGAGCCAGTTCTTATCATCTGCAGTGGTCTGTATTCAGTGCAGTTTCTTTTCATCTGCAGTGGTGTGAATTCTGTGCTAGTTTGTAATGCCTGCAACATTATGTGTTCTTTGTCATTTCCTGTTGTCTCCACTGGAGTGTAATGTGACTCATTTCTTTCATCTGCTGTGGTTTGTACTTTGTGCCAGTTCTTATCATGTAAAGTGGTCTGTATTCTGACCTTTTTTTTTTTGTCATGGAGTCTGTATTATATGCCAATTTTTATCATCTGAAGTGGTCTGTATCTTGACCCAGTTTTTATCATGCGGTCCATACTATGAGCCGGTTTGTATCATCTGAGTGGTCTGTATGCTGTACTACTTCACTGAGTTCCATATAATGTTTCCCAGCCATCTCTGTTTGAAAACTGTTATTTATGTATTAATTGTACAGTGACTTCTGTGCAGGTGTAAATTCAGTCAACATGACAGTACATACTCATCTTGGGTGTGAATTAGTAGGCTAAATATTGAGAGAGATTGTGATGGGTGCATTCTCGTTAATTCATTGTTGTTTGTTGTTGGTAATGTTATTGTTGTTACATTTTAGTACAGACTATTTGTAGTAGTAGTAATGGTATTTTGAGGAGGAGAATGTTTATATCTCCACAGAAATTTGGAATACCAGAGAGTGCAACTTTCCAAAACGTCCCTCTGCTGGGTTTATTTCCCCTGCACCAGTTGTAGCAGGGACATGTCTGTGTCTTGAAGATATCGGCCTATTTGAGATGTTCATATTCATAACCTACCAATTCTTTGTCTTTATCAACTGCACTCTGTTAGCTAGCCAGTTGAAATAATGTATTTTCATATTTCAGTTTTAGCAGCAATTTGAAAATAACTTTCGAAGAAATAAATCAGAAAACATTGTTGCCTGCTTATATATTGCAGCTATATTTCAGATCTGTTAATCATTTTTGTAGAAATTGTCTCTGGAATTAATGGATTTTTTTTATACTTTTAGAATTGGTATGTTTGGTTCATGAGCATCTCATATTTTCACAATCTTCATATACTCTCATTATGACTTGTTGATAATTACATATAAATGGCAGTGTGCAATCTGAAGAAATTGTTTAAGCTTCTAGTGATAGAGAATAATGCTTATTGTTTTTTTAATACTCAGAGAGTTAAGAGGTCACTGAAACTATGTATTTCAGGTAGTGTTATTTGAAGGAACTGCATCTTTAATTCTTCATCCCCCAGTTTTGTTTTGGGGAAAACAAGTTATGTAAATGGTCTGGGTTCTCTGCTCATTTTTCTTTTACAGATACTTGTCAGTATATTTACAAATATGTATGTTCCAGGAACAGCCATTATTCTTTATAATTTTTTTTCTGTCCATACCAAACCATGTGAAATGCTTTTCATGTTATGGGTGATGTTTTTGTCAATATGGTGCTTCATTATAGACGCAAATGTCTGATTTAGTTTTGCTCAAAAATAGTCACAAAGTAAAACAAATGATAATTAATTTTTAACATAATGAATCAAAATTAACCACCAAACTACCTAATGAATGAAAACAAAAGGAGAACAAATGTAAGAAACATAATTGTGGTATGTGGATTCACATTAAGGGAATAGATTATGTGTTCATTTGCTTATTGTATTAACAGCTTTTAATCACTGAGGAATGGTTGGTACCACAGTTTCATACAGTGTTGCTTGTCATGTTGCTCTGTACTTGAGCTGAAGATTACATTTATTATGCAGATGCAGATAATTAGACAGGAGACTTAATGGTGTCCCTGCTGGCATTGCAGGATGGACAGTACCGATCATCACACAGGTAATTTGTGAAGAGAGAGAGTATAGCATTAAACGTAGTGCATGCAGGTTTGTTCTTGAATGAACATGGTTTCATAAATTTTAGTCGTGGTTTTGGAATAGCTTCCAAAAGTGGTTTCTTCTAACCATCTGAAGACTTCACATTGACATAACAGAATTTGGGTTACTTTTTGTCCAGTAAGCCCCTCAGAATGTGTGGATTATTTTTAATAGACTTTTCACTTTATGCTTCCCAGAGATAAAAATTGTACATGTTTGTATCCAGAAAACATGATGCATATGGTCTTCTGGTATGTTTAAGATTCTTCATGTTGTATGGAGTTGTTATACATGAAGGGTATGAAGCTACATTGTCTTGCTGAAAGTGTATGCCTCTTCTTTAAAGTATTTTTCCAAGCAGTCACTCATGAGCTTCCAGGAAATGTTAGACAATTTATTGCATAGTTGTAGAATTTGTTTAAATATTATAGTGCTTTATGACTCAAAAACTGCAGTAAATGTAGTGCTTTTACTGACAAGTTGTTCAGCATTCAATAATTTCAGTAATGTCACATTTATTTTGTCTCCACTGACTACATGTGTAATGTTCAGTACTTTTCACTCTGCAGCACCAGTTGTAAAGTTTTTATTATCTCTATGCAAGAGCATTATGCATCACACAATATACTTCATAGAAATTCAGCATATAGTTTTAATATTTACCTGTAAGCCATCTTTGTGACAAATTAAGTTGCTGTTCATAAATGAAGCATTAGAGAGAACGTGTGTGATGGCAGAAGCATCAACATAGTCTCAATTTCAGGGCAGTATAGGGTAACTGGTGAAACAGAACATGTTGTAGTAGCCAGTTCAGTGCATTTTGTTTATAAAGTGTAAGTTATAATGTAAATATTGGTTTCCATACATTTTAAATGTTATATTTTAACACTTATTTTTTGTATATCTAAACTTGTTCCATTATTGCTATAATTCAGGAGGTATTGAAGTATTTAACCTTTATCATATGAACTATATTTTTGCTGTTGTCTGTTAACGTTAGTGCAGCACATGTATTGAATGTACAGAATGAAAGTTTATCATCAGAAGCAACCCACTGTGCTTCATTTATATTTTTATATAGTTGAATGTTACCACAAATTTGCACAAATATTCTTTGGTTCTCAGTTACATCAGAGGTGAGTCCCAAACCACCATTTCAAAAAACTTGCTGTGTGTTCACCATCAGCATCAAGTCCTGGTGATGGAGACAGAACAGCTGTGTCAAACATCAATTTTGTGTGTGTGGCTTATTGGCCCAAGAAAGTTTAGTGCATTTATTAACCATAAAAAATTAAAGTCATATATTGTGTCAAAATTTGTTTACATTAGAAGAACCACATTATTCAGTCACATTTACTTGTAATATAACATTTCTGTTCTGCTCATGTGATGCAATTCCCATGAAATTTGACCATGAGGAAACATGTTTGATGAACTACATCCACTTTCCTATGGCAAAGGTTAAATCATTCTGGTTAGCTGAGAATAAAAGTGATGACCACACAAAATCAAAAACATTGGTTTAATATAATTTAACAAAGGTGCTCAGTCAATGTAAAAAATAAATTTTTCTTTCTGGTATGACAGAAGAAATGGACCTTCTTATCAGTGTTTTCTGTTTGTCATACTTTTTGAATCTGCTATTTGCTCTATATGTTTAGTAGATTAATATTCAGCATTTGTCCTCTGATTGTAACCTGTTGTAATGGTAAACATTCCTCATGTTCATTAAGGTGTGTGTGTAAAACCATACTTCATCTTATAAATATTACTAAAAATTTTTTACTGCTATGTTGAATGATAAACTTCTTTATTAGACATTGATCATCATATGTGAAATTCGTCCATGTTAGTTGTATTGATTTTTGTCAAAAACACTTCAGACATGTGTGCCACATGCATGTGAGAGTACAGGAAGTACCTGTGGGGAGTTTTTAAATTGCTTTGTTGAGAGAGTTACTGAAATGAAGTGCCTCCCTCACACCAGTGTGTAGAGCAGTTACATAATTTTGTAAATAATCTTGTTTGGGTGTAAAGCAAGTGGTTCACATTAAGGCAAGAACACAGACTGAGGGTGTTTGGATTGAAGAGGGAGGACATACCAGCATGCTGGAGAAAATTACATTGTGAGGAGGTTCGTGATTTGTCCTTTTCATCACCATTTCACTTTTGTCTTCTCAGAGTCTCTGACATTCTATTCTTGCATACTAGAATATTAGGAGATTGAAACATTCCCCCACCCCCCTCCCCCATTGCACAAGAAAAAATGTGATTGGAGATGGTGTTATACAGTATATTGGACATCTAGTGCATCTTGTAAATAGTTAGTTCTTGTTGAAATATGGGTTATTTGGCTGTCTTACTCAGTCAGCTGTTTGAACATTTTAAAGACCTGTGTTCGCAGATGTCAAAGCACATGGGAAAACACCCCCAGAAAATTATTTTATATCTTTGGGCAATAAGGAAATTTACTGCATTTTTAAGATGTGTTGCATAATATCCACTTTATTTTCCATTTATTTCACAATTTTATCTTTTCCTCTTAGAATAATACATTTTTCATAAACCATGAGCTAAAATTTAAGTACCCACCCTGGTAGGTTAAAGTTTAACTGGAAAGGCAAATTGTCTGTGGGGGGATAAGATCTTTTCTATATGGGAAGTAGTATTGTGGATGGCAAATGGCTAATAAAGAAGTTGTTCCTCACGCTGCTAATTACTGTGTCTTGCTGTGTATTACCGTGCAAATGCACCCTGACATGCTGTTCACTTGTGCCTTTTCATTCCTTTCTTCCTTCTGTCCCTTCCATAGCTGTGAGTGGCAACATACCTGATAGAATGATGATGATGATGGTAATGATGGCTTTTGGACAGTTTTCTGTCTCTGTTGGAATCTTGGATGACTGTACTTTAAAGCAAATGTCTTACTGCTTACATGTAGATTAAGGATTCTTTAACACATTTTTGTTTTTAGATCCCAGTCATTTTCATGAGTTGTCATAGTCAAGTTCATAATTAGATGACCAGGACAGGATCCACAGCAATGAAGTTGTTGATACAGCGTCTTCATTGTCATGTCATCATGTTGAACTTCATTTGGCCTTTTATCGGTTACACAGGGCTGAGGATTATGTTCTTCAGGATGTGCCACATCATTGTAGCCCAGAAGAACAGAATCCTCTGCTACACCACTGTGAAAAGTCAGACTCACATACATTGGGCCACTTCTCTGGGTATGATTGTGACTATTCACATGGTTTCTCCAGTGATAATTTTGCAGACAAGTAACCTCCAAGCACTTTTCTTAGCAAGCATGATTATATGCTAGAACTTGCATTGTCATTTGACATTGCTTTCAAACTGTCCGTTTTAATTTGAAGGGTCTGTGACTGTGTTACAGGAACTGGTGAATTTAACTTCCAGTAATTTATATAAAAAAACAGGAGCGAGAAAGGCAGGATTGTGTTATTGTTTTAACAGTTTGTCAGCCAGCATGAGGAACATATTTAGTGAAGTCCCTGTGACATTTGTTTCACCTCATCTTCCTATCATTATAGACTTTGGTGCAGTCTTTTAGCATTAATCAAATTATTGGACAGCAAGTACATTTTTTGTATAGAATTGGTAATGTTTCTGAAACAACGTTCTGTACCAGAATTTTTTTTGAGATGAACAGTCAGCATGTTGAATCTATCAAAGTGATGTATTTGACTAATCAGTTACTTGACTAACATTATGTATGTGTGTGTGTATTATTTAATACGTGATAACTTTTTCACTAAACTGTAATCGGGAGCTAACAAACTCCAATTTGTTCTATTCTAGTAGTCAACTTCATGAGATTTCACTGTATTTTTATTTATTTTATATACTATTTAATGCCTATCAGGTTTTATGTTAATTATACTTGAAAAGGTTTCAGGTCTTCTGGGATATGACGCTGTGTCACTGGGTGAGTGGTTCTGAATGTTTCAAAGGATTATAGTGCCATATTCTTGAATGGTTAAGCAGTCATACTAATCAACTGTTGGAGTTGAAGGCATCACTTTCTTTCTGTTGGGAACCACTCACTCCACATTGCAGCATCCACATTCCAGGAGACCTGAAACTTTAGTAACAACACTACTGTGAGAACCTCATATCTCACATCTTTCATATTTATTATGACTGAGATTGAAAGCCACAACTCTTATCATACTACTGAATCCCATGAAAAGACTTTTGCTCGTTCATAGTGAAACAGTTGGTTTTTTATTGTGTTTATTACGTATTAAAGGTTAACATATGAAGTATTGCTGGTAATACAAAAATAATTAGATAAATGAGAACTTGTGAAACATGTCATGATGGACATTCAAGTGCCCATGAGTTCGCCTACCCACACTGTAGAATGAAAGACAGTGTTGTGATCTGGAAGATTTCACAAAGCCACATTCTGAATTTGCGGGTACTTTATTTTCTGGGCAAAGAACTGCAGTTTTTCTTCTGTAGCCTGATCCTGGCCCTTTTCAATCCATAAGTATCTTCTGAAACTACGAATCCTTTTTATTCATTCAGTAGGACTCCGTGGATGAGGCCTCCACATACACATAACACAAATACAATGAATGTGGATATACATTTGTGCTCTGAGTAGGACTCAGACCTGCAGTCCTAGTCTGTGAGGAGTCAAAACAGTATGTGCCTTAAACTGTAGTCACTGTGATGGACAAAACTTTATCTGTGCCACATCTGTCCCATTAACACCTGTATATTGGCTGTCTGTGATTTGGCTGTTTATGTACACCAGCTAAACTTTCATGTTTGGAATCCCATTGTGTTACCTGTATTAACAAATGGAACTTGTACACCATCAAACACAACCTTAACTAGGAAACAGATCTTGTTCATATTAACTCCAGTGACATGTCTCAACTTACTCAGTTATTATTAGGCTAATCTATTAAAATATAAAAATGTAAAATTGTATAAATACAAAATGCCATGTGTCAGTTTTGTGGGAATGAGAATTTGATTTCTAAGGCCAAAACTCAGATCAAAAATACTGTCAATACCATAAGGAAACAAAATTTCATTCCCAGTAAATTAGTGCATGATGTTTTGCATTTACAGTTTTACAGTTCTGCATTTCAATAGATTTGCCCATCAAAACGTGTGAGATTTGATGTTAAAAAGATCTGTTTACCAATGAAGTTTGTTTTGGACGGTGTACATGTACTGTTTGTTAATACACTATCAGCCGAGCATAGTTAATTTATAAAATTTAAATTGTTTTAGTAGTTCCATGTGTACTGGCATAGATAAAAAAGTCTTTTCTTTGTCTTCTGTCTCCCCATCCTCTTTGGTCATATTTCAGCATAGGGTATTCAGAAATCAGAGGCCCAATGTTTGTAATAATTACTCATTTCTAAAAATTGTGTCAGGTAGTGGGATTCATATTGAAATTGTGTATTCCAGTAAGTGGTGATAGTAACATCAGAAAATACTTGCTTTATGAATATGTTATCACAGCACCCTGTGTTCAGGATATTTCATATATCCAAGTGCCATTATCATGGCAGCACTTCCAAGTCCATGCGCAGAAAATTAATTTTCTGGCCTATGTGTAAGAAAATGCATTTCCTTGTTAAATATATTTTTCTATGGAATAGAAAAGTAGTATTTATTTTGATACTTAATTGTTCACTCATCCACTACTTTCTATTTTAAAATTCAATAAGAATAGTTGCTTATTGAATACAGTTGTTTTTCTGATAAGATGTTTCAAACGTATGAATGTTTGCCTTAATCTACATTGTAACCAAGATTCCAACAGCTTCCACCCTTGTTGCATATTGGATGAACTTCCTGGAAATGTATGATTTTACTGTGTTAATTTTGAGGGTGAGATCACTAATTTCCACTTAATAATGTTCATTTCAGAGTTGCAAATGCTGTATCTCTAATGCCAATCAAAAAGAACAGATAAAAAATGAGTTATTTTTGGAATCAGCGTCTGAGGATTCTGAAGAAGAGTTTATAAACGTGATAAATGTTATGTATTATTATTGACATATGTGTGTAGTTTAGATTTTTATATCAGTGTTATTGACGAATATTCTATACAATACTGTGTTCTGTGTAGTCCGTGGCTGTACAGTGAGCCTCCTGAATATGTCTGTAATAGGAGACTCAGCATAAGCAATGCATGTTACTCGTCATCTTGCTTGTTACTAGACCAAACTTACGTAGTCTCGAGGAGTTTGTGACAATAACTCAAGAAAGTTAGTTTAATGAATTTAACGATTAAAAAAATGAAAAATCTGAGTGTTGATTGGATTGTATGTACATTTTTTCCAGTACTTTATAAATATGTACGTGTTAGGGTCTTGCATATTCTAAAGTTGAGCCCCTTACTTTTGTATCACCCTTTTTTTATTACTGTTGTTTGTTTTTAGAACTGAATCTAATTGTGTGTCTATGGACAAGGATGATAATGCTTTTTTCTTAGGGGAAACATTCCTGACAAATATGACTTTTATGTCAGTTATTACAGTGTGATCTGATATTGTTACTTCCCCTGTTATATTATCTACCTGTTGATTTTCCAGTTATTATGTTAGAGTTCATGCAAATGCTGTTCTCTCATATATGTTATTGTACCAGTTAGAAGCTAAGCAATAAAACACATAGCCCTCAATGTTTTATGGGTTACAGAATTATTTAAGCAGCTGAATATAGAAGATAGAAATTCAAACTCTACACAGCAGGGTCTCAAATCTAGTGACACTAATAAAATTCCTGTGACACAGTTTCCATGAAAATGCCTTGCTCAATTAGCTACACGCTTGTGTCAGCTGCCATGCAGTACCAGTTGAATGGCTGCCTTAGTCCAGGAGTGACAGCCTAGCAGGTGGCCCTGCCTCTGCACAGTGGGGTACAAGTTTTGTGGTGCAGGTTCAGGAGAGTACAGTGAGTAGACAATGACAGGTTCCAAAAACATGATCCACCCATGGTCATTCAACCTTGTTAAGCACACCTTATATACAGACCCAGTGTTAGAAACACTGTAACAGGTACCTTCATACAAATACAGGATGCAGTGAAAACTAAAATGCCTCCAAATTCCTTCCTACCCTACAAGATTAAATCTAAGCTTTCACAGCACACACATTTAATGAAGGTTTCAAAACTGGGTTGAAATCAGTGTTTTGGAGACTGCTCTTTTTTTCCCCCCATCTTCAGGGTCAATACAGTGGGGCCAAAAATATGGAAGAAGATGAGTGACAGCCTGCTGTGACTCAGCCTCATTCAGCATCTACAGACCACTAAGGAAGAAGCATGGAAGGACAGCCCAAGACACACAACATACAACATATATATCAATGACTGTAACATCTTGCCAAGGCAGAGATCTTGTAAGAACTGTATACATTTCACAGTATTTTAGACACTATATTAAATACAGACAAGTAACACTGTTAAGTACATACTACTGACAAAGGCTGTGATTCTGACAATTCATAGAGCCACACACTTACCAACCTAATATATGGTGGGGCTCAGCTTGGTGCTTTTTGACTTCTTGACCTTGCCTCAACCCTGATAATGGAGACAGCATGTCTCCAAAATGGACACTGTGGTACAATTCATAGCACAAGAACATTATAGTGGATGTGTAAATTTGTTTCCTAATCCATGTGGTAGAATCAACTGCGTTCCAACTATTATGGTCGTGATGCCTCCATAACATTTGTGGGAACGGTGGATGAAGGTAATGTGCATATAAAAATGTTCAGCTGTGTGGAATGATTAATATTCACACAACACAGCATCACATACTCTGGACTAAACCTCACCATACTTACTGATTGTACACATCACTTCAAACTTTACATAATTTTAACTTATGGCCTATATTATGTCTATTTTATTTTATATCATTTTATACTGTTATCCTACAGAAAATTATAACCAATAATCATATGAATTTTAATACTGTGGAGAAATCTTGACACATTTCGTCACACTATTCTAGTAACAGAAAAGTCACCCTGAAGATGGCCAGATTACTGGCTGAAACATGTAGGTGAAAATATCACAATAAAAAATACACCAGTGGAATTAAGTGCATTTTGTTGGTTCTTGGCACACATATTTCAAGATGAATAAACTAAAAACCTTCAATAACCTGTATGGCAACAATGATTTAACCCTTTGGCTACCAATTAAATCCCATCTGTAAATCCCAGCCCACTGAATTAATCTGCAGGGGTATTTAAATTTTGCGCATGCTTTTCGAAAAACCTGAATATTTCGAGAACTAAGCTGGATAAATTTGTGAAATAAAAGCAGTTTGTGGGGAATGAATCAGACATTGCTCAGAATGCCTTAAAATGCTGTAATTTCCTTATTGCGTAATATAGAAGATACGTTTCTAAAAAAAACTTGTAAATATACATGTTCTTTTACTTACATTGTGGTCGAGGCTTCAACTCTTTGCATGCGTAATTCTCTTCGTCACTTTCAGAATCAATTACAATTTCTGTTATTTGATTCTGGGACAGCACACGAGCCCGTTTCACACTAGCACTAATCTTGAGGTGCGTCATCCCCATTGAGTTGTCGAATAACAAGAACAAGTTATTGGTACATTATGTATGTAGTCAAAAACACAACTATATTCCTTATATTACGTTTACTATAACTACGGTACTGTAGTTATAGTAAACGTAATATAAGGAATATAGTTGTGTTTTTGACTAAATACATATGTACCAATAACTTGTTCTTGTTACTAGCACTAATGCTCCGTATTTACAGCGAGACTCAGCTGAACTGATAGAGAACCCTTACAATATACCTGCTGTGAATGTCCTTCCCCCTTCTAAGAACCCTCACTGGGCGGCCTGCTGGCATTGTTAGATTTTATGACAGAAACTTTTTCAAATCACTATATGCAAAAGTAAACTAACTGTGCGATATTTTTTGAAGACTTATGACACTTATGCATTCATGGCGTATTTTATGGTGTGGGTTGGACAGAACTGAAGTGTTTATTACGGTTATCTACACAGGCATGCAAAATGATACACTGTACACATGTGACCAGAACAGTCTGTTCTCTGTACTTCATGGAAGACTGAACAAACTGTGCAATATTTTTTGAAGACTTATGACATTCATGCATTCATGGCTAATTTTATGGCCTGGGTTAGCCGAGACTGCAGTGTTGCTTGCTAGCTAGACAGAGAATGTGTTCATAAATGACGCACTCTGCTGACATGACCAGAACAGTATGTTCACTTTACTTCATGGAAGACTGAACAAACTGTGCGATACTTTTTGAAGCCTTATGACACTTATGTATTCATGGCTAATTAGGGCCCAGACTATAGTTTTTTACACTCTAGCATGATAGAGAAAGGCTCCAAGAACTGATTTTGTGTTGTTGAGACATTCTACAGGAAAAAGAATGAGCTGACAGCGTTGCCAAAACTAGTGTCATATATACGTGGGTGGGCTGATAAGTTTTGCCTCCACTGCAATATTTTTATTTACAGTAGACATATCTGGATGAAACCAGTTCTGTGTAGTCGCATGGTATCTCTGTTCCAACATACTAGACCTTGAACAC
>Ga0209629_10001037_pt1 | contig 16699 bp, 13 predicted proteins | sample TergutCu122P5_FD_187286 | JGI IMG/M metagenome (GOLD analysis project Ga0209629, IMG submission 187286) | Cubitermes ugandensis P5 segment gut microbial communities from Kakamega Forest, Kenya - Cu122 P5 (SPAdes) (version 2) | ecosystem: Host-associated > Arthropoda: Insects > Digestive system...
TGTGTAGATTTGTATATCTTTGTTGAAATTTCGATCCCAAAAATTTGTTAGCAGGCATCATGGAAAAGGTTAATGTATGCGTAAAATCAATGGAAAAAGAGACTGAACAGGATTCTGAGAAATAGCAGCGCAGCAAATTATAAAAAGCAGCGCAGCAAATTATAAAAAGCAGCGCAGCAAATTATAAAAAGCAACGCAGCAAAATTTAAAAAGCAGCGCAGCAAAATATGAAAAGCAGCGTAGCTTTTTTAACGGAAAAGCTTGATTCAAAAAAAAAAGTCGTTCCTTCACAAAAGGAGCGACTTTTTAAATAGAGATTCAGGCATTTAATTACTTGCCTGTTTTAGCTGCCGAATAAACGACTCCAGACAATGCTCTCTTGATAGCCATACTTGCCAAATAATTTACTTTGTTTCCTTTGACTTGATGAATACTGAAATCTTCAACAGAATCAACAGGGGTGCTTTTTAAAGAAACATAAAAAGTACCCAATTCTCCGAGAACAACACGATCTCCATTCTGTAACAGTTTGATGATCATATCCACCATTCCTACAAGGACGGCATAGATGTCATTTCGTCGAACGGTTGATCCGTCAGACATCAAATCTGCCAAATAATTCAAATTTACTTTTCTTGAAAAAGATACTTGGGCATAGTACTTTGCCGCTTCAGAGGGCTTTTGGGGATTTATTTTCCCCACCGATTTAATAGAAACCATAGTTAAGATGTTTTAAGTTATTAATAAAAAAGCAACATTATGTTGTTTACGAGTGCAAAGATATGTAGCAATATTGAATTATCCAAATTTTTTGATATGTTATACAACATAAATTGTGCAACTCTGTGAAAAAACTCCGTGTCCTCTATAATTATTATGATTAGTGTTAAAATATTGATCAGGGCAACCGCATCAAATTATCACTATTTGTATTGAAATTTGCATTTGTTGTTCCGTTAGGAACAATATATTGCCACCTCATCTATTTTTTGTACCTTTGCGTTTTTGTATATAACAGATAACATGAAACGAATTACAGGATTATTAGTTTTTCTATGCTTATTTTCCGTTATACATGCCGATGAAGGCATGTGGATGTTGAATCAATTGAAAGAATCCAATTGGAAGCGAATGAAGGAGTTGGGATTCCAATTAAGTTCCGGACAGTTGTACGACACGATTCAGCCGTCGCTGAAAGATGCGGTAGTGATTTTTGGCGGTGGATGCACCGGCGTCACCGTTTCTGATAAAGGCTTGATTTTTACCAATCACCACTGCGGATATAGCGCTATTCAATCGCAAAGTTCAGTCGAACACAATTACCTGCGAGATGGTTTTGTTTCTCATAGTCAGGAAGAAGAAATACCGATTCCAAATTTGTCGGTTTATTATTTGATAAAAACGGTGAATGTAACCACGGAAGTGCTTGCCGGAGTAAACAGCAGCATGACGGAAGAAGAACGTTCAAAAAAGATTGAGGAAGCCTCAAACAAGTTGGCAATGCAATACACGGAACCGGGGAAATCGTTAATTGCGCGATTCAATGCGTATTATGCCAATAACGCTTTTTATCTGAACCTTTACGAAGAAGTAACCGATGTGCGTTTGGTTTTTGCTCCACCTACATCTATCGGTAAATTCGGAGCGGATACCGATAATTGGATGTGGCCTCGCCAAACGGGAGATTTCAGCGTTTTCCGCGCTTATACAAATCCGGATAAAAAACCCGGATACCGGAAGGATAATGTTCCCTATAAACCTAAATATTCATCTAAAATATCCCTCGATGGGTATGAAAAAGATTCATACGCGATGACGATCGGTTTTCCGGGACGTACCAGCCGTTACTTGACTTCCTGGGGAGTTGTGCAGCGCATCAAAAGCGCCAATGAACCACGGATTGAAGTGCGTGGCATCAAGCAGGATATTTGGCAAAAAGCCATGATGGAATCCGAAGCCGTGAAAATTAAATACGCATCCAAGTATTCGGGCAGTTCCAATTACTGGAAAAATTCTATCGGTATGAACCGTGGACTTGAGCGTATGCACGTCATCGAACGCAAGCAAGCGATCGAACGGGAATTTCAAAATTGGTTAGATGAAAACCCTGATAAAAAAAACCTCTATGGCGAAGTTCTCCCTTTATTGAAAAACGGATATACTTCAACCGACGAAACCCAGCGTATTCTTACCTATCTGACCGAAGCTTTTACCGGTGGCGCGGAAATTGTTCGCTTAGCTTCACCCCTCCTCACAGATGGAAGCGCTAAATCATATATTGAAACGAATAATCTACAGAATTTTTTTGAAAGTCGACTGCTTCCTGCATATAAAGATTATGAACCAACTCTTGACGAAAAAGTGCTGGCTGCTATGCTTCAGATTGTGAAGAAACGGGTGCCGGCGCAAAATCTTCCGGATATTTATACAATAATAGATAAAAAGTATAAAGGAGATTATACGAAATATGCTGCCGATGTTTTCAAGAAATCAGTGATTCCTTATCCCGATAAATTAAAAGAAACGCTTTTGAATATGAAAAAAGTTAAAAATATTGTAAACGATCCTGCCGTTCAATTGGCGCAGTCGGTAATGAAACAGCAACGTTCTTTGCGCGATGCCATTACGAAGAGTCGTTACGATATTATGAAAGGCGAACGATTATTTTTTGCCGGTTTGCAGGAAATGAAACCGGACGTAAATTTTCCTTCCGACGCCAATTCAACCATGCGGATGAGTTACGGAAAAGTAGGAGGCTATGTGCCTTTCGACGGAGCCTGGTATAATTATTTCACAACTACGAAAGGCGTATTTGAGAAATACAAAAAAGGGGATTATGAATTTGATGTTCAACCGGAAATATTAGACCTCCTTAAGAAAAAAGATTTTGGACGTTACGGGAATGGAACAGGAGATATCAATATTGATTTTCTGACTAATAACGATATTACCGGCGGAAATTCCGGCAGCCCGATTTTTGACGCTAAAGGTCGTTTGCTTGGACTTGCATTCGATGGAAACTGGGAAGCCATGAGCGGCGATATTGCTTTTGAACCTGACGTCCAAAGATGTATCGGAGTCGATATTCGTTATATTTTATACATCATTGATCGCTGGGGACATTGTCAACGGTTATTAGACGAAATAAGTACAGAATGAATCCCATTCCTAAAAGAGTAGAGTTTTGGAAAAAGATGCGCTTCAAATACAAGCTGTCTTTTTTGAATGAAAATACTTTAGAAGAAGTATTTGCTTTACGTTTGTCGCGGCTTTCCGGTATATTGACCATGGTTGCTTTCGCAGTCTTTTTGATTCTACTGACCTCGATTGTTATTATTAAAACGCCTATTCGCAATTATTTACCGGGGTATTTAGATTCAGAAATCCGTCAGGGAATAATTGTTAATGCGTTACGAACCGATTCACTTCAGCAGCAATTATCAGATCAATCGAAATATCTGAATAATGTAAATGCTATTTTACGTGGAGATATGCCAGTGGACAAAGTTCGTAAAATAGATTCCGTCCAGGATAATAAACATCTCAATCTGGAAAAATCGAAACAAACTGCAGAATTTGTCCGTAATTATGAAAAAGAAGAAAAATACAATCTGACAGCTACGCAAACTTCTTTGCCTCGTCCTGATAATATCTTTTTTTATAAGCCGGTACAGGGAATTGTTTCTTCGGATTTCAATCTTTCGGAAAAACATTTTGGCATCGATATTGCGACGAAAGCGAACGAGTCTGTTTTGGCTACGATGAAAGGAGTGGTTATTTATGCCGGCTTTGATCCTAATTTTGGATATGTTATTCAGGTTCAGCACTCTAATGGATTTGTTTCGGTTTACAAGCACAATGCACTCCTATTGAAAAAAGCAGGTGATGAAGTAAATAGCGGAGATGTAATTGCATTGGCAGGAAATACAGGAACGCTATCGACCGGCGATCATCTTCATTTTGAGCTATGGAACAAAGGTAAACCGGTTAATCCTCGCGAATACATAAATTTTAATTGATGCGTAACGAAAAAAGGCATATAGCCATTTTGGGTTCAACAGGATCAATTGGCGTTCAGGCATTAGACGTAATCCGCAAGCATTCCGGTTTATTTGAAGTTTATGCGCTTACCGCCAACCGGAATGTAGAATTGCTGATTAAACAGGCGCAGGAGTTTTTGCCGGAAATGGTTGTTATTGCTGACGAACAAAAATATTCCCGGTTAAAAGAAGCGTTGAATCATCTGCCAATAAAAGTTTGGTCTGGGGAAGAAGCTCTGTCGCAGGTTGTTCAGGCGGAACCTGTTCAAATGGTTTTAACGGCTATGGTCGGTTATTCCGGATTAAAGCCGACGCTAAGCGCTATCCGGGCAGGCAAAGCGATTGCATTAGCCAATAAAGAAACGCTGGTGGTTGCCGGAGATTTGGTTACCCGTTTAGCTTTAGAAAAACAGGTACCCATCTTGCCGGTCGATTCGGAACATTCGGCGATTTTTCAATGCCTGGCAGGAGAATCAAACAATCCTATCGAAAAAATAATTCTGACGGCTTCCGGAGGACCTTTCCGCACTTTTTCGCAGGAACAGTTAGCACACGTAACTGCAAAGGAAGCTTTGAAGCATCCCAACTGGAATATGGGCGCTAAGATTACCATTGATTCGGCAACCTTGATGAACAAAGGCTTTGAAATGATTGAAGCCAAATGGCTTTTTGGCGTAACGACCGAACAAATCCAAATCGTTGTTCATCCGCAGTCGATTATTCATTCGATGGTTCAATTCTGCGATTCTTCCATCAAAGCGCAGATGGGTTTGCCTGATATGCGCTTGCCGATTCAGTATGCCTTAGCCTATCCCAATCGCATTTCTTCGGATTTTGAGCGACTGGATTTCAAACAAATTTCTGCTTTAACGTTTGAGGAACCGGACAGAAACCGGTTTCGCTGCTTGGAATTAGCATATCGCGCTGTTCAAAAAGGCGGCAATATGCCTTGCATACTCAATGCAGCAAATGAAATTGTTGTAGCCGGATTCTTGGAAGACAAAATCAGCTTTCCTGCAATGAGTGAAATTATTGAACGAACGATGGAGGAAGTCCCCTTTATTGCATCGCCTGATTTGGATGATTATGTTCAAACAGATGCGGAAGCAAGGAGGAAAGCAAAATATGTTTAAATTTATATACGATTTATGAGTTTTATGCGTTTAATAAATATTAAACAAACACATAAACAGCTTTTAGAATGAAATTGAAAATTACACTTATTCTTATTTTGCCAGCTTTCTTTTTTTCTTGTATGGCTCCTCCTAAGAATTTTGTTTATTTACAGGGGCTGGATAAATACCAGCAAAATCTGCGGATAGTAAGCGATTCGATTGCTAAAGATCCGCTCATTAAAAAGAATGATGAGTTGCTGATTACGGTTTCTTCTCCCACTTTAGGGCAGGAAAATGTAGCTCAGTTTAATCTTCCGCCACTTACTTATCTCAATTCCGGAGCAACCAATCTTCAAGCTTCGCCGAGTATTCAAACGTTTGTTGTTGATAAAGATGGACAGATTAATTATCCCGTTATAGGGCAGATAACTGTGGCAGGATTGACTAAATCGCAAGCATTAGCGCTGTTAAAAAAATCGATTTCCAACTATATCAATGACCCCATTATTAATTTGAGGATTATTTCATTTAAAATAAACGTTTTAGGGGAAGTCCGAACGCCGGGAACTCGGTATGCCTCTCTTGAAAAAATGTCTATTTTGGATGCGATTGGACAATCAGGAGATTTGACTCCCTACGGCAACAGGCAAAACATTTTACTAATCAGGCAGAACGACGATGGCACCTCAGACCATGTCCGACTCGATTTGACTTCCCCCGATATATTTACTTCCCCCTATTTTTATTTACAGCAAAACGACATAATATATGTTGAACCCAATAAGGCAAAACAGATGGAAAGTAAATTCGGCATTGCCGACAACTACAGATTATCTCTAATTTCTATGGCATTTGGCGTGGTTTCTATCATCGCATCAGCAGCTATTACTATTGTCTCCTTAAACAGACCGTTAAAGTAAAATTTTAAGAACAGCATTATTTATGAGTATACAAGAGAATAAAAGTGAATTTGAACAAGTAAAGGATACCATTTTTCTTTGGTTGAAGCATTGGTACTATTTTGTTATCAGTATGGCAGTCTGCCTAATACTTGCTTTTGTTTATTTAAAAGTAAAAACACCCGTAATGGAAGTAACGGCGCAGGTCAGCCTCCGGCACGACGAATCATTGATGGGAGGTTCTTCACAGTCAAATAATCAATCCTTATTGAGCGCCTTCGGATTGGGAAGAAGTTCGCAAAATATTGAAGATGAATCACTCAAAATGGGTTCGGAAGGTTATCTGAAAAAAGTAGTTCGCAAATTCGCTCTTAACTTCGATTATAAAGAATCCAAGTTTTTAGGTTTGGTAAAAAACGAAATGTATGACCAATCGCCGGTCGTTTTGAGCGTTGATGAAGCAATTTCAGATACTATCGCCGCCCCTGTGTTTTTTACTTTAAATGTAAAAAAAGATCAGACCACCATAACAATGAAATACCTTAAAAAAGTCATTGGAAAATATGAAGTAACAACATTCCCTTCCGTTCTGGAAACTCCGTTGGGAGCGTTTACAATTTCAAAATCGGAATATTTTGATAAGTATGAAAAACCAATGAAAATAAAAGTTCTCTATACCAATTTCGATTATATGACCCAAATTTATCAGACTGCAATAAAAGTAGATTTTCAAAAAAAGAATTCGGATTTAATTCTATTAAGCATGAATTCGGAAAATGTTGTATTGGCAAAAAAACTTCTGAATGAAATAATTGGAATTTACAATGCTGAATGGTTATCCGATAAAGATACGGTAACCGCTAAAACTTTAGCTTTTATCAATGACCGATTAACATCAGTGGATGAGGAACTGTTACGGGCTGACAAGGCTATTCAAAATTTCAAAGACCATTATAAATTAACGGATATAGGAGCTGATGTGAAATATTATTTGACGCTTAGCGGGGAGTTGCAGCCAAAAATATTAGAAGCGGAATCACAGTCAAAAATGGCGGATTTAATTGTAGATTATGTTAAGGACGAAAGGAATAAATATTCTCTTCTTCCTCTTCCGAGTATGGCTAACCAGGCTATGGCGGAAATGATAAATAATTACAACTATGCGCTTACCATGCGAAACAATATGTTTAAAACTGATAAGCAAAGCGATTTAGTAAAGGAATACGATACGCAGGTGAGGCTGCAGCGAGAAGCGCTTTTGAAAACAATCGACAATGTCAAAAAAGGCTTACAGATTGCTGTTAATGATTTAAAGAATAAAGAATCGGAAATAAAATCTAAAATGGGAGAGGTTCCGACAATAGAAAAAGATTATGCTCAGTTAAGGCGGGAACAGGAACTTCAACAAGGTATTTACATGTTCCTGTTAGAAATGCGGGAACAAACAGGAGTAAAAGGTGTTTCGTTATTACCAAAATTGAAAGTGATTGATGCGCCTTATGTCATTAATAAGCCGGTGGAACCAAGTCTGGTCAAGGTAGCTATCACCACTTTATTTTTTGGCGGGATCTTGTTTCCTTTGTTTGCAATTTATGGATTTCCAGTGATTAACAATTATTTACGGAAAAGGAAAGATAAATGAAAATATGATTTTCATTGTATTAGTCATTTTTGCTATAGGCTTGTACATCTGGGATTATAAAGTTCCGGCATTGGTTATTTTTTTCTTTTTCATGACCTCCGGATTTAATTTGATTCCGGAAGAAATAATGACGAATCGTTTGTTTTCCAAAGGTATGGATTATGCCATTCTTATCATTGCAGGGATGATCTTTGTGGATAGTTTATGTATTAAAAACTATTTGAAGCCGGACAAGCTGATTTGGTTTATTCTCGTTTTTTATGTGTTTTTGGCAGTATGTGTAATATATAATAAATATGCAATAGGCGTCGGCTGGAAAGAAATTATCCGGACTGCTCGCTACAATGTGTTGTGGATTGCCTACCTTGTTTTTCGAAATTTACCCAAAGAGCGATTGCTTTCTTTACTGAATTGGTTATTCTTGATTACCGTTGCTTGTGCAACATTATATCTTCTTCAAATAGTTTTGAATGAACGGATTTTGAATAAAGCGATGAAAGTCTATACTCATTTGTTTGAAATGAAAATTCCACGGTTTTACAATCAACCGGATATGCTGCAGATTTTCACGTTTATGGCAATCTATTTCAATCCCTACAAAGGGCAAACAAGGATCATAACTACAATTATATTGATTTTAGCTTTCTTGGGCGCATTTCATCGAAGTTTATTCATCGCCTTTATTATTGCCATTTCGATTGGGTATGTGATTCGTTTGCCTCGCGTAAAAAGGACTACAGTCTTGGCAGCAGTTGCGATAGTCAGCTTATTCTTTATTGTTTTTTGGGGATACAAATTTGCAAGTTCACGAACAATTAAAGACATTGCCATTGTTACATCGGGAAATGCAGTGGATGTTTATTCATCAGGTGCAATTGATATGGAAGATTTACAAAAATCTACATTTACATTTCGAATCGCCCATCTCTTGGAGAGGAATCAGTATTTGCTTGATCATCCGAAAGCTCGGTGGTTTGGAGCAGGATTGATGCCGGAAGATTCCAAATTAACCGATTCTATGTTTGATTTTGATATTGGATTGATTGAAGAAACATTGGATAAAACAGCCCAATTAGATACTGCCGACATCTCTTATTCCATTTTATTTATGCGTTACGGTTATTTAGGTACAGTGATTATGCTTTCGTTATATATTTTTTTGATGACTGTCTTTTATAAAAACCGTCAGGATCCGGTTGGATTGTTCTCGTTCGTTTATTTTATTACAGTGATAGTTGTCTCTTTGTTTTCTTCAATTCTTGTTATGCCCGTTACGTTTCTGCTGCCTTTGATCACTTACAGCATAGTACAAAAAAAAACAAGTTAGAGCATGAATAACATAATGAATATAGGGCGAAAAGATGTGATGTGGAATTATATCGCCACATTTCTTCAAATAGGGTCAAGTCTTGTCTTGTTGCCGTTTATGCTGCGCTCTTTTTCGGGAGAAACAGTGGGACTTTGGACGGTTTATGCGACAATTATTTCTTTCGTAGGTTTGCTTGATATGGGTTTCAATGCGACTTTTTCCCGCAATATAACATACATAGTAAGTGGGGTTAAAGAATTGAAAATAAACGGTTATCAAAACGTTAACACAGAAACCGATGATATAGACTACGGACTATTCAAGGGTTTGATTCAAGCAATGAAATGGTTTTATGCACGGATATCTGTTTTACTTTTATTGTTGCTGACTACAGCGGGTACATACTATATTCTGACTTTGCTCAAAACTTATTCAGGCGATCATAACGAGGTGTATGTATCGTGGTCTATTCTTTGTGCTGTAAATGCTTATTCGCTTTATACCTTTTATTACGATGCCTTGTTGTCCGGAAAAGGATTGATAAAACAGGCTAAGCAAATTCAAATTGCAGGACAGACTGTTTATCTTGTTGTGGCAATCGTTCTGATTTATCTGCATTTCAGTCTGACAGCTATAGTAAGCGCACAGGCTTTATCGATATTAATACGCCGTTATTTATCAAAATATGTGATATTTACTCCAGACTTTAAGCAAGCTCTATCAACTGCACAGGCATATCCGCTAAAAGAGTTTATCCATGTAACAATGCCCAATGCTGTAAAATTAGGATTGACATGTTTAGGTAGTACGCTAACCTCAAAAGTTTCGGTGATAGTAGGCGCACTTTATCTTGCTTTAAACGACATTGCTTCTTATGGTATAACGGTTCAGATAATATCTGTAATGGCCTCTCTTGCAGGAGTTTATTATTCTACCTATATGCCTAAAATAGCGCAATTCCATGTTCAGGAGAATAGAGATTCAGTAAAAAAAATATACCTGAAAAGTTTTGAGGTTATGTTACTTACTTATATTACAGGTGGCTCCTTGCTTGTTTTATTCGGAAATCCGGCTTTACAACTGATAAAAAGTAATACTCAACTGTTACCGGCTTTTCCCATAGCTGTTCTCTTACTTATTAATTTGTTGGCTACCAATCATACCATTGCAGGACAAATTATCATGCAACAGAACAAGATTCCTTTTTTTAAGGCAGATATAATTACGGGAGGTGCAACCTTGTTATTACTTTTTTTATTCTTGCAATTTACAGATATGAGAATATGGGGTATGATACTTGCTCCCGGCATAGCTTGCGCGTGTTATAGCAATTGGAAATGGCCATGGGTTATCATCAAGGAATATCATATTGAATTTCGAGATATAATAAATTCGATGTTAACAAAAAAATTAATAGTAAGATGAAATACCGTTATTATTCACAGATCAATCAGGACAGGATTGCAGACTTTGCTCTTTCCCGAAAAACAAAGGGAGTATTTTTGGATATAGGCGCTCACGATGGCATTACATTTTCCAATACCTATTTTTTTGAAAAGGAAAGAGGGTGGACCGGTATTTGTATTGATCCTAATCCGGATGTTTTTCAAAAGCTCGTTGCAAACAGGCATTGTATCTGTGAAAACTGTGCAATCGCCATAGAAGAAAAACAAATGGTTTACAGGAAAGTGACCGGGCACTATTTATCGGAAATGCTTGGCGGCATAGTGGAATTTATGGATGCAGAGCATATCGAAAGGATTAACAAGGAGGTGGCTACACATGCCGAATACAGTATTGAAGATATTCCCGTCGAATGTAAAAGGCTTGATAAACTATTGGATAAGTACAGTGTGGATGAGATTGATTACTTGAGCATAGATACCGAAGGCGCTGAGTATGAAATCTTACAAAGTTTGGATTTTGATAAATTGAATATCCGGTTGATGTCTGTTGAACGTAACAAAGACTCTCAGGTTCATAATTTATTAGGTAGTAAAGGATACAGGTACTGTTCTTCCGGATTTGATGCGTTTTATTACAAAGAATTAGTCCTTGGGATTCGAATTCGTTTTTACATTTCATTTTTAATGAAACTTGAGAATCTTCTGAATCGGATATTTAAAACAGGAATTAAATGAGTAATATTAAAATATCCATTATCACGCCATCCTATAATCAGGGAGAATTTATAGAACAGACGATTCAGTCGGTTTTGAATCAAACCTACAAAAACATCGAATATATTCTTGTAGATGGCGGATCGACTGATCAAACATTAAAAGTCATTGATAAATATCGTGACCAAATTGATGCGGTGATTTCCGAAAAAGACAAAGGGCAAAGCGATGCTATCAATAAAGGCTTCAAGCTCGCAACCGGTGAATTGATTGGTTGGATCAATTCTGATGATATTTTATATCCTGATTGTGTGGAAAAAATAGTGGAATTGTATCAACAATACCCCGATGGCAGTATTTACTATCCGGCTATATTGAATTGTATAGATCGGGAAGGAAAACTATTATACAAATCTATCCGGAAAATTCCCGATCGAAACCATCTTTTGAACAGTAATTATAGCATTATTCAGCAAGGCTCCTTTTACAACAGCAATCTGGTAAAAAAAATCGGATATTTAGATGAATCGATTTATTATTGTATGGATCTGGATTTATGGCTTCGATTATTGAATGAAAATGAGAGAATATATTATTACCTGCCCAAAGCTTTGGCGGCATTTCGTATATGGGAAGGTACTAAAACAACGCAAGGAGCAATCCAGTTTGTACAAAATACAAAACAAGTATTGGATCAGCAAGGCGCCAAGAAGTTTTCACAAGCGAAACTCCACCTATTATACATTGCTTGCAGGATATGGGCAGGTAGAATGAAACGTAAACTCACAAAAAATTAATACGATTATGAAAATTATTCATGCCATTTTTTCTTTCAATATAGGAGGCGCTGAAACCATGCTGGTAGACATCATCAACCGACAATGCAAAGAAGCCTCAGTCAGTTTAATTATAATAAATGATTTAATCAATATTGATTTGTTAAATACGATAGACAAACAAGTAAATGTCTTTCTAATCAACAGAAAAAAAAGTAATAAAATTCAATTACTGCCTGCATTTATCAAAATAAATCAAATAGTAAATAAAATAAATCCGGATGCTATCCACTGCCACATCAATACCCTTTTACCTTTTTTTATTCGATGGAAAAGGAGAACTTTTCTTACTGTTCATAGCAAGCAGTTATCAACTCTATTTTTTAAGAAATACCGGCAAGTGTTTGCCATATCAGCAGTAGTGAAAGATGATATTAGAAAACGAACCGGCATCGAAGCAAAAATTATTTACAATGGGATAGCGTTAAAAGATTACCAATTCCGTAATAATTATAATTTCAATCCGGTTCAGGAAGTTTTTAAAATAATTCAAGTCAGCCGGTTATCACAAGAGAAGGGACAATATATCGCCATAGAATCCATGCGTTTTTTAAAAGAACAACATCCGGATATTCAGTTGCAACTCTTTTTTGTAGGCGGCGGTGATACCTTAACAGAATTGCAAACTTTAGCGATTCGTTATAATCTCCAAGATCGAATTACATTTATAGGTCAAGTCGACCGAAGATGGGTAAAAACTCTGCTAAAAGACTATCATGTGTTGATTCAACCTTCCCTTGTTGAAGGTTTCGGCTTAACCGTCATTGAAGGTTTTGCCTGTGGGTTACCTGTTATTGCAAGCGATTTGGATGGTCCGAAAGAAATCATAGAAACCTTGCATTCGGGATTATTAGTTATACCGAACAATCCTGTAGATTTGGCAGATAAAATATACCAAGTGTATCAGGCATATATATCGAATACCTTGAAAGACAGCAATTATATACTGAAAGATAAAAATCAATTGAAAATTTTTGATATTCAAACAACGGCAAAATTATACATGAATCATTATGTTTTGTAAAGCGTTCATCGATCCAAGAAGTACAATCCACTATTCTTCCTATTATATTCAAGGATTGTATGATGTATTAGGAAAAAAAATGTCCGCTTTTCTTCTCGCTACTTTTCCGATCTGAAAGAAATAGGTATCCTTATGGCTTTTGTTCTGACAAGTAAAGAGGTTACTAAAAAAGTGATTATTGATTACAGGAATCAAAGTGATATCATAGAAGAAGCTTTTCTATGGTCGGATATTTATGCTAAAATTAATGTGAATGTAAATACCCGTCAACATCTTGCATAAAAATTTGATACACTTAAAAGTTACTGTTAAATGGCAAAAAATATAGAAAAAGAAATGACAAAAGAACAACGAATTTTTTTACTCGTTGATTGGAAAGACGAAGGAAATTTTTTTCTGCATAAGGAATTGCAGAAAGAAGGTCTGAATGTACAATTAATAGATATTCCGAATTACAGCATGAAAGACCGGACTGTAAAAATTCGTATTATTATTATGTATTTTAAATATGTGATTCAGGCAATTAAAGCTGTATGGCTATCAACGCCGGAAGACGTTATTGTTTGCTGGAATTTCACAACAGGAATCGGAGTCGGATTGGTCAGCCGGCTATTCTTTTGTAAGCGACGAATTTTAGCTGTCAATATGATTGCGCATTACTCATCCGGATTTGTTTCAAAAATACGTTATCTGATTTTTCATTTTGCAATGAATCAATCTACTTTTTACTTGACAGTTAATTCTGCTGATTACATTTCTGTTAATGCAAAGCGATTTGGCGTACCGGAAAAGAATTTTTTTGTTTTACATGATCCTGTCAATGATAAACTTGAGTTTGCAGTTGATGTTAAGGATGGTTTTTATGTTTTTTCGGGTGGAGAAGCACAACGAGACTGGGACATCTATTTTGAAGCGGCAAAGAAACTACCTGATATTTCCTTCGTTGGAGTTGCTCGGAAAAAATTCTTTGATCCGGCTCAGATTATTCCAGACAATGTAGATATGCGTTTTGATTTGGAATATGAAGCTTTCTATCAATTAATGGGGTCGGCAAGAATCGTTGTTCTGCCGTTAAAATCTGTACTGCCTTGTGGTTTAATAGTTATATGCAATGCCGCTCTTATGAAAAAAGCCATAATAGCTACCCGAACTCCTTCGACCAAAAATTATATAGTTCAAAATGAAACCGGTGTTTTGGTTGAGATGCACGATGCCAATAATTTGAAAAATGAGATTCAATGCTTGTTTATGAATGAAAATGAAAGAATACGATTAGGTGAAAATTTGAACAAATATGTAACTCGTGAATTTACTATTCAAAAGTATATGGATACTTTTAAAACAATTTTGAAGGCGGTAAAATATGAATAACTCACCTGTGGTAATAGATGATCATAATTTTATTTAATAATGGAGTAAATGCGTACTTTACCCAAATCATATTCAAAACTATCGACTTGTTCTATCTTGTATTTTTTAAATATTGTATCATTAAAGTTAGATATGATTTTTGCTCTTGACAGGAACTCATCATTATTAATTAAATCTGTCAACACGTTGGAATTTGCAGAGACCAAGCTATCCAAAGTAACTTCTTTTAAAACGCGTGAATTATTAAGTTGGTAGGCTTGTTTTGGATGATAATAGCGTAACAAATTATCTGTCCAAACCTTATCTTTTAACAAATAAGCCTCGCAGGGATGTATACTGACATAGCGACTTACGCTCGCATTTGGGGTTACTTCATAAAAATGATAGGGTAATAATCCGAAAGTGAGATTCCAGAAAAATAACCCTAAAGCAAAATAAATAAGCAATTTCTCTTTTAGTTTATATTTGATTATCAAAAATATACAAAGAGCAAACGGTATCATAATCATAAACTTGGCATTTCCATCCGATATGAATGCAAACAAGAATTGTAATATACTAATATACAAATGAGCGCCTGCAAATTTCTTTTCATAAGGTTCAGGATTCTTTTTTACAATTGCATTTTTCAACGAAAATACTCCTGCAAAAAGAAAAGTCATAGCTAAAAAAACGCCAATCCATAAATAACTAAAACGTTGCAGCAAAACGGGAATGTATCCGTGCACCTGAAAAAAAGTGCGCACCAGACTGATGGGAGCCAAAAGAAGGGTAACGGACTTAAAAGTCAAAGATACATAGTCATATTTTATATAGTCATGAAAGATAAACTCAATAATTGTATTAGAATCAGTGTGCGTAAATATAAAGACTAAAAAATAACAGGCAGGAACGATCAGGGCAGGCACAATATATTGCAATGCACTTTTTATTCGATTTGTATCAAAATTCTGAATAACAAAAATCAGAAGACCAAGCCACCAAAAAACATATATTTGGTGAAAAAGACAAGCGATAGCTGCTAATAAGCTCGTTGCAATAATATTTTTTTTAGTCAACAATATCCAACTTGCCAATAAAGAAAAAAATAAAGCAATTATATAGGGTTCATTATCGACAGCGAAACGCATAAAACCAAAGGAAACGCCCAACAGGATAATCAATGCCGTTCGTGTTTTTTCTCTGGTAAAAGGAATTAAAATTAATCTTGCGATTAATAAACATCCAATGGCAAAACAGGCATTAATAAAACACATAAAAAGAAGCGGTTTTGTAATTCCTGACAGATGAACGATTACATATCCTAAAGCATTGTATAACAAATGATGAGGGAGAAACAAATTAGTACCGTCTCTTATATAAGAAGCATAACCCAAAGCATCAAGCGTATTATTGGACGAAGGAAGCAAGATATACAATGTCCCGATAATAAAGACAGCAATAAATGTAATGTCGAATTTTAACTTGAATTTCATTGAATCTCTAATTTTATATCTGTATCGAATTAATTAGTTTCATTTTTAATACGCTACAGCGAACAGGGGTGGTGAGATAACGCTCATAATGTTATATGCTATTACAGCGCACGAATAACTTGGGCAAAGATAAATGAAATTATCGGGATAATAAAATTATTATAAAATATGCTCACTCATTTGTGAATGTCAAGAATAATACTTAGTGCTCTTTAGTGCAGATACCTCGCCCATGATAGATAACCACTCGGACATTTTTTAACTTTCCATTGATATATAGGTTGTTATTGACTTGTATTGTTCAACACAATCATGTTTTTTTTTGTTAAATAGTAATACATTTCATTTTAAAATAGTAATTTTGCCCGCTAAATTCGGATTTTAAGTAAAAATAATATTTCAGATGAGCGAAAAAAAGACTAACTGGAAAGTGTATATTCCCCTCACTATTGTTATAATAGGATTAATTGTCGGCGGAATATTTTGGTATTTGGATTATTCAAGTTATTTGAGAACAGACGACGCTTATGTAACTTCAGATAATATATCGGTGAGCGCCAAGATTTTAGGACGTATCAGCAAATTGTATTACGCTGAAGGCGATTCCGTCAGTGAAGGACAGTTGGTCGCCGAGTTGGACAGTATGGATTTTCTGGCTCAAAAGCAACAAGTTCTCGCTTCAAAACTGCAAACGCAAGCTACTAAACTACAGGCGGAGGCTAAACTCGAATCAGACCAAAAAGGAATTAAAGTTCTGGAAATTGCCAATGCAAAAGCGGCGGAAGATTTCCAACGGGCGCAGACGCAATACGCAGGCGGAGTAACTACCAAAGAACAGTTCGACCATGCCAAGCGAGCCAACGAAACG
>Ga0209629_10001039_pt1 | contig 16694 bp, 16 predicted proteins | sample TergutCu122P5_FD_187286 | JGI IMG/M metagenome (GOLD analysis project Ga0209629, IMG submission 187286) | Cubitermes ugandensis P5 segment gut microbial communities from Kakamega Forest, Kenya - Cu122 P5 (SPAdes) (version 2) | ecosystem: Host-associated > Arthropoda: Insects > Digestive system...
AGCTTCCAGGCCTTCGAGAACTTGTATTTGTGAGCCGTCGTATTCCTGCATGGTGTGTCTCCTCGTAAAAAACAATTTTCTCGTTATACCGCCGCGCTTTTCAGAAAATCTTCCGGCAGTAAAGCTTTTACCCGCCAGTCTAAAACGATATTCGTATCAATTAACAGAGCCAAATTTTTCATCGAAATACGCATCCTTTTCGTTTTCCAAGTCAATTCCGCCTTTTACACTTCCCGCATATTTATAAAAAATCCGCAATGCTTCGTCGGCCGAAATCTTTTTTCGCGTTTCTTCCTCAGTGAAAAGGACGATAACATGAGATTTATTTGCCGGCGCTTTTTTATCCAATGTCCCTCTACCCCTCCGCGACCCCGTCCGCCATTTTCATCATCCTGACTTCCCCCGGCAGATTCCTCAGCACGTCCTCCAGCCCGGTGCACGTGATGACCGTCTGTATGTCCTCTATCTTCCCGCACAAAAGCCTCTGCCTGCTTTTGTCCAGCTCCGACAGCACGTCGTCCAGAAGCAGAACCGGGCTTTCTTTCTTGTGCTCCCTGATTATCTCGATCTCAGAGAGCTTCGCGCTCAGCGACGCCGTCCTTTGCTGCCCCTGGGAACCGTAAGCGCGCACGTCGGAGCCGTTTACCGAGAACTGGAGGTCGTCCTTGTGGACGCCGACGGACGTGAAACCCAGATACATGTCCTTTTCGGCGGATTTGCGGAGCTTCTCGCGGAAATCCTCCTGCGTGACCGACGGCTTGTAGGTTATCTCCAGCTTTTCTTTTTGCCCGCTAAGCCCCGCGTGCACGCCGCCCGCGATCTGGTTCAGCCTCTCCGCGAAGCCGCCCCGCTTGGCGATTATCCTTCCCCCGTAGGCGGCGAGCTGTTCGTCCCACACCGATAGGGTATCCGTCAGTTCGGGCTTTTGTTTAGGGGAGGAAGCCAGTGTTTTCAGTAAATTATTCCGCTGCCTGAGGGCCTGGTAATACTGCTGCAAGTTGAAATAGTACGTCTTGCTGAGCTGGCAGAGCTCTATGTCCATAAACTGCCGCCTGCACGCCGGGCCGGACTTGACGAGGCCCAGGTCCTCCGGGGAGAACATCACAACGATAAGCAGTCCGAAGAGATCCCCGAGCTTCCTGATCGGCACGTGGTTCAAAGCGACGCCCTTCTTGGCGTCCTTTTTGAGGTGCACGTCTATGCAGTCCGAACTTCCGCCGTTTTTGACGACCGCCTGGACGTGGGCCTCGCTTTGGCCGAAGCGGATCATCTCCCTGTCCGCGGAGGCCCTGTGGGACCTCCCCGTGGCGCACAGATACACGGCCTCCAGAAAATTTGTCTTGCCCTGAGCATTGTCCCCGTGCAGGATGTTCACGCCGGGAGCCAGAACCGAAACGCCGCGAAGGTTCCGAAAATCCCTGACCGCTATTGTCGAAACCACATGTCCGCTCCCTCATCAGCTGATATTATTGCCATATTTTAGTAATTTTAGTTAGCTCCTAAGCCTTATCGGCACCACCAGGTATTTGAACCTGTCGTTCGCGTCGCTTTTGATTATGCACGGGCTCAGATGCCCGCCGAACTTCATTGTTATGACCTCCTCGTCGACGGCTTTAAGCGCGTCGATAAGGTATTTTGGGTTGAACCCGATCTCCAGGTTCAGGCCGTCCGCGTCCGCGTCGAGTTCCTCGTAGGACGTCCCATTCTCCGTGTTGGAGGTTATGACTATCTTTTCCAAAGAGACGTTCAGCTTGACAGGGCTCATCTTCTCGCTGTCGGCTATCGCGCGGGAACGCTCCAGGGCGGCTAAAAGGCCGGATCGTCCGATATTGACTATCGTCTGGTAATCCTCGTTGAAAATCAGGTCGTATCTCAGGAACTCGCCCTCCAGTAGCCTAGAGACCAAGGTGTATTTTTTCATCTCGAAGGCGATGTGCTTATCCGAAAAGCGGAAAGACAGCATTTCGTCCCCTTCCGACGGCAATATCCTGGAAAGCTCGTTCATGCCCTTGGCCGGGACGATCACCTTCTGACGCTCGCCTTCGGGCACAACCCCGTCGCAGCGCCTGTAGGATATTCTGAAACCGTCGACCGAAACCAGGTGCAAAGCGCCGTCTTTTAGCTCTATCAGTTCCCCTTTCATCGCCGGCTTACTGTCGTCCAATGCGACGGAAAAAATCGTCTGGCGGATCATGTCCTTGAAGGCGGCGGCGTAGATTCCGTAGGAACGCTCCCCGTCGCTCTCGACTTTCGGCGGGAACGGAAACTCGTCCCAGGGCTGGCCAAGTATCTTGAATTCGGATTTTTCGCTTTTAAGCGTGGTTACGCAGTCGGCGCCGGACGAGACGGCGACAAAATCGCCCGGCATTTTTCGGACGATCTCAAAGAGCATCTTCGCGTCCAAAGCAATGCTACCCTCCGACGCCACGTCGGCCTCGATGGGCGCGGTCTCTATCCCCATGTCCAGATCGTTGCCGATAAGGCTGCACCCGTCCCCGTAGGCCCTGATAAGGACGCACTGCAGTATCGGCAGAGTCGTCCTGCTTGAGACGGCTTTGCCGACTATGTTCAGGTTCTCGAGAAAAATGTCTTTCCTGATCGTAAAATTCATATCATGACCTCCCAGGTTGCCGTTATTTATCATTATATAAACAGTAGTAGCAGTAGGGGCGTGGACAGTGTTCATAACGGCCGCGCGGGGCTTTACCGCGGAATTTCCCGGCTTGATAACTCTGTTGACGCTTTTGCGGAAACCGGGACTTATTCACATTTGATCCGTTTTTCCAGTTCAAAGATAACGTTTCTAAGGTTCTGATCGTTCTCCAGATCGTTGCTGATTTTATCGAAGCCGTGGATAACCGTGGAATGATCCCGGCCGCCGAAGATGTTGCCCACTTCGGTCAGCGGCACCGGCAGTATCTTCCGCGAGAGATACATGGCTATCTGCCTGGGGTATGCGATGTTCTGCGTGCGTTTTTTGCCCGTCAGATCATCCACGGTCAGGCCGTAGTAATCCGCGACTACCTCCTGGATATAACCGACCGTGATCTCCGGTTTTCCGATTCCGGAGATAATGTCCCTCAGGGCCGTTTGCGCCAGCTCCATCGTGATCGGGGCGTGGTTAAGCCGCGAAAGAGCGGCGACCCTGTTCAGGGCGCCTTCCAGATCCCGGATGTTGGACGCTATGTTCTTGGCGATGAACCTGATGATCTCCCCGGAGATAGAGAGATTTTCGCCGTAAGCCTTTTTCTCCAGTATGGCTGTTCTGGTCTCGAAGTCCGGCAAGGTTATGTCCACGATAAGCCCCATCGTGAACCGGTTTGTCAGCCTCGTCTCCAGGGATTTCAACTCCTTGGGAGGCTGGTCGCTGGTCAGGACGATCTGCTTGTTGTCGTTGTAAAGGACGTTGAATGTGTGGAAAAGTTCCTCCTGGGTCTCTTCCTTTCCGGTCAGGAACTGTATGTCGTCGAGCAATAGCACGTCCACCCCGCGGTATTTCGCCTTGAACTGCTCGGTGTCCTTCTGGCGTATGGCGGATATGAATTCGTTTGTAAAGGTCTCCATCGAGACGTAGCATACCTTCATCTCCGGGTTTTGCTCCAGGACGAAGTTGCCTATCGAGTGCATCAGATGCGTTTTACCCAGCCCGACCGCGCCGTAGAGGAACAGAGGATTGTAGCTGGACTCGCCGGGCGCCTCCGCGACGGCCAAAGACGCGGCGTAGGCCAGCTCGTTGCTCTTTCCCTTGACAAAGTTCTCGAATATGTATTTCTGCTTCAGGTTGGACTGATACGTGTTCTTTTTCGCCGACGGCTTGGACCCGTCCTCCGACAGGTCCTTGTCCGAGACGATGACCACGTCGACGTCCTGGTCCAACACGGAGGAGACGCAGCGCGTTATCTCAAACAGATACCTTTGGTTGATAGTGTCTTTGAAAAAATCCATCTCCGTTTTCAAGGTCATGCAGCCGTTCTCCAGGCTGACGGGGATAAGCGTCTTTATCCACGAGTTATACACAACCTCTATGAACGAGCCTGAAAGAAGATAAAGGGCTTCGTTCCACACTTTTTGAAGTTCCATGGGGGCCTCCTAAAGCGGCGGGGGGATTTTGCAAACCGGAAATACTCGTCTTAAACGGCTGTATACGGCAGTAAAAAGTTATACACATAGTTATAAACATACTGTGAATAACTTGACGGCAGCATATACCGGATGCAGAAAACATTTGCCGACGACATAGGAGGCTTATGTTTTCGCACTCCGGTATAAATATTACCTCAGCATCCCCGTGACTTTCCTGACCATTTTTCCAACCAGCGGTATCCTGTTCGCGTACTTTGCGTCGATCCCGCCGACGGCGGCCATCAGGAAGAAATACACGGCGGCCCCGAGAGCGATCGACAAAAGCGCGGCGGCGGCGTTGCTGCCGGATATATAGTAGAACGTGTAGTAAAAGACGTAGCAAACCAGCCCCATGACGGCGGAGGCCCCGAGAGGCTTCAGGAACGCGCCGTTCACGTCGAGGCGCGCGCGGGTGTATTTCCGGAGGAAGTACACGTTTACCGCCCCCGCCACGACGTAGCACAGCGTCGTGCTTATGACGGCGCCCACGACGTTTACCGAGGGTATGGCTATCAGTATGTAGTTGAATATTATCTTTACAGCCACGCCGGCCAGCGCCCCCAGGACCGGAATTTTCACCTTCCCTATGCCCTGGAGCATTCCCGTGACGGTCTGGGTCACGGCCAGGAAGATTATGCTTATCGAGCCGAACTCCATCAATACGCCGCCGTCCGGGAAGGACGGATAGAGCATCCTGATTATCGGGTTGCCGAGCACCGTCAGGCCGATCGCGGCAGGTATCGACAGCAGCATGGACAGCCTCAGACCGTCGTTGATCTTGGCGTTGACGCCGTCAGCGTCGCGCAACTTCACCGCGGAGGCGATGTTCGGAACGGCGGCCACGGCCACGGCCGTCGAAAAGGAAACAGGCATCGTGATCAAAGACGCGTATTTGTTAGTAAGTATGCCATACATCGAGGTTATCTGATCGTATGTAAACGCGCCCGACGCCGTCAGCCGCCTTGGAACCAGGAAAATATCCACCAGGTTCGAAAGGGTGTAAACTGCCATTCCGATTATGATAGGCCAAGCTGTCCGGAGCAGTTCCCCGGCGAGATTTATCGGGCGCGCCAGGCTGACTCTGCTGCTGAACGGGCTTGTGATCCGTTTTTTTATGTAAGGGGATAACAACTGATATATTCCCACGATTATGAGCACTCCGGCGGCCGCGCCGATCCCCGTTCCGATGGAACCTCCGGCCGCCCCGTACTCCTGGCCGCCTTTCACCAATATAAAGGCGAAAACGACGCTGAAAATTGCGTTGAACAACTGCTCGGTCACCTGAGAAACGGCAGTAGGAACCGTATTGTGCATCCCCTGAAAATACCCGCGATACACGGCCGATATAGCCGCGATCAGGATAGTAGGCGAAAGGGCGATTAGGGAATAATAGGTTTCATGGATCGTGCTGAGCGACGAGAGTGCCCGCGCGGTCAAGACCAAAAGCAATGAGCCCGCCGCTCCGAATATCGCCGCTATGACTAAAGCCGTCTGAAAGACCCTGTGCGCCTCCTTGTACTGGCGCATAGCGACCCGTTCGGACACCATTTTCGATATTGCGGCGGGCAGGCCGGCGGACGAGAAGATAAGGATAAACATATAGATGTAATAGGCTGCGCCGTTAAAGCCCATGCCGCTGTCTCCGACTATGCCGGTCATCCAGACCCTGTACGCCCACCCCAGGAACCTTACGATCAGCGTCGAGACCATCAAAGTGACCGCCTGCTGCTGGAACGACGCGCTCCTAGATTCAGTGCCCATGCTATCCATGCCGTTCCCGCCTTTGATGTGTAGCGCTCGCTATATTGTCTGTTTTTTCCTGTTCGCCCGCATCCTGGCCGAGGCGTCCAGTATCTTCTTGCGTATCCTGATGCTCTGGGGCGTGATCTCCGCCAGCTCGTCGTCCGTGATAAACTCCAGGCACTGCTCCAAAGTCATCAGAGTGGGCGGCACCAGCCGCAGCGCGTCGTCGGCGTTGGCCGAGCGCATGTTGGTGAGCTGCTTTTTCTTGCAGACGTTGACCTCTATGTCGCCGCTCCTGGCGTTGCTGCCGACGACCATGCCCATGTAGACCTGCGTCCCCGGCCCGATGAACAGGCTCCCGCGCTCCTGCGCGTTGCAGAGGCCGTAAGGCACGGCCTCGCCCGTCTCGAAGGCCACGAGCGAGCCCTGGACGCGGGTGACTATGTCGCCCTTGTATTTTTCGTAGCCCTTGAAAATTTGGTTGAAGATCCCGCTGCCGCGGGTGTCCGTCATGAAATCCTGTCTGTAGCCTATCAGCCCCCTGGCCGGAATGTCGAATATCAGCCGCGTGTACCCGCTCTTGGAGGGCGCCATGTGCCGTAGCTCCCCGCGCCTGCCGCCCAGCTTTTCGATGACCACCCCGCAGTATTCCCCGGGAGCGTCCACCGTCACCGTCTCGACAGGCTCGAGCCTCTCGCCGTTTTCCTCCCTGTAGAGCACTTCCGGCTTGGAGACCTGGAACTCGTAGCCCTCCCGGCGCATGTTCTCTATCAGGATGGACAGGTGCAGCTCCCCCCGGCCGGACACCTTGAAGGCCTCCGTCGTGTCCGTCTCCTCCACGCGCAGGCTCACGTCCGTGTTCAGCTCGCGGAAAAGCCTCTCGCGCAAATGGCGGCTCGTGACATATTTGCCCTCTTTCCCAGCGAACGGGCTGTCGTTGACGAGGAAGTACATCGCCAAGGTCGGCTCGGAGATTTTGGTGAACGGAAGCGGGACCGGGCTGTTCGGCCCGCAGAGGGTGTCGCCGATGTGTATGCCCTCTATCCCGGAGATTGCCACGATCTCGCCGAAGCCGGCCTCGTCCGTTTCGGCGCGGCTGAGGCCGTCGAATACGTAGAGCCTGGTTATTTTGGATTTGATCAGCTTGTCCGGCTGGTGGACGTTTTTTATAACCACGTCGTCGTTTACGCGGGCAATGCCGTTCTGGATCTTGCCGACGCCGATGCGGCCGACGTAGTCGTTATAGTCGACAGTGGTTATGAGGGCCTGCAGGTCCGCGTCCGGGTCGCCCTTCGGGGCGGGGATGCCGTTTATGATAGCGTCAAAGAGAGGCTTCATGTTCTCCCCCTCCCCCTCCAGCTCCACAAAGGCCACCCCGTTCTTGGCCGAGGCGTAGACGAACGGCGAGTCCAGGCTTTGCGCCGGGGCCTCGAGCTCTATGAAAAGCTCCAATATCTCGTCGACCACGTCGCCCGGCCTGGATTCCGGCCTGTCCACCTTGTTCACGCAGATCACGACGGGCAGATTCAGATCCAGCGCGTTTTTAAGGACAAAGCGCGTCTGCGGCATCGGCCCCTCGAAGGCGTCCACCACCAGCACGACCCCGTCCACCATTTTCAGGACGCGCTCGACCTCCCCGCCGAAATCCGCGTGGCCGGGGGTGTCCACGATGTTTATCTTTGTTCCCATGTAGGTGACGGCCGTGTTTTTGGCCAGGATCGTGATCCCGCGCTCGCGCTCCAGGTCGTTCGAGTCCATCACGCGCTCCTGCACGACCTGATTCTCGCGGAACGCCCCGCTCTGCCGGAGCAGCTGGTCGACGAGGGTCGTCTTTCCGTGGTCGACGTGCGCGATGATCGCCACGTTTCTAATGTCATTTCTCTCCTGAAGCAAGATTTTCCAGCTCTCCGAGGGATTGCCCGGCCGTATCGCCGCGTCGGCCATATCGTTACGGCCATATAATTTATAGCATAAATCGGCTTGGATGTCCAGAAAAAACGCGAAAGCCGGCGCGGCAAAAAAACCGCAAAAAACCCGCGTTCCGGGACGCGGGTTTTTGCGGAACGCGGATTCCGCGGATTCCGGATTCTACTGATTCTACTTTTCGTTGTAGTCCACCCAGTGCTTGGCCTCGCTGACCGATCCCTCCGGCGGGGTCGTCAGGTTCGTCCCGGGGGCTTTGCGCCTGCCGTCCAGGATCGCCAAAGTCTCGAAAACGGGAGATATTTCCCTGTCGTTCTTTTTGCCCATAATTTCCTCCATAATCAATAGAATCATTGCATGTATGACATATTGTTAGTAATTTATTGAAAAAAATGCGGGAAATCGGGCTGTTACACTTATTTCCTTTCATAAAAGAAACCCGCGGGGTTATAATATGCATGTAACGGTGCCGACTATTTGTCAGCCGTTATACCATACTGAATTTTATCAGCCCAAGGCATATCTTAGGAGGTAATACAATGGCAACAACCACTCAGAGCTCCACAACGCAGGGCGTTCCCGAAGCGCGCGAGGCGTTGAACCGTTTCAAATACGAAGTGGCCGGCGAGATCGGCGTGCCGCTGAAACAGGGCTACAACGGAGACCTTACGTCCGCGCAGAACGGTTATGTCGGCGGCTATATGGTCAAAAAGATGATCGAGGCCCAGGAGAGGCAAATGGCCGGCAAGTAATACGAATCTCAGATTAAAACATGACTGGCGGAGTGAGCCCGAACGCCAGCGGGCGTTCGGATCAGCGAACGATAGACAGTCATGATTTTAATCGAGATTCGTGTATACGCAACCGCCAAGCAAGCAAGCGATAAAAAAAGCCGTTTCAATCATACGATTGAGGCGGCTTTTTATTTGTTTGACAATTCCGCCGCCCGCAACTATAATATTAACTCGTTGGCGGTTTATTATCCCAAACCTGATATATTATTAATTTTTATTAAGGGCGTGAAAAGTATGGGGAAAACCAAACGCGGGAGAAACATCAAGGCCGACGGCTGGAGAGGGACGTGCCCACTGTGCGCGAGGACGGGCGTCAAGCTCCTGTGGGAAAAGGCGGCCGACGGCGGCGCCAAGCTGAAGGTGTGCAAGAAGTGCGGCGCGTAAAGGAATAAAGGATCGGAGTAAAAAAGGCCCTGCCCGGCCGGCGCCGGGGGAAGGGCCTTTTTGTTTGCGGTTTTCATTGATTACAGATATTTTGATTGCAGATATTTCACCCGTTTTTCTCAAACAGCGACGTGCTCAGGTATTTCTCCCCGCGGTCGGGGAAGATAGCCACGATCATGCCTTTGTCTATCCGCCTGGCCATGTTCTGCGCCGCGAGCATGGCCGCGCCGCTGGACATGCCGACGAAGATCCCCTCCTGGGCGACGATCTGCCGGGCCGTCTCGAAGGCCTCCTCCGACTCGATCATCATGTGCACGTCGATTTTGTCCGGGTCGTAGATGGACGGGACGATGGCTTCCGTCATGTTCTTCAGGCCCTGGATATAGTGCCCGCGGACCGGCTGGGCCTCGACGATAACGATGTCCGGGTTGAGCTCCTTCAGCCGCGTCCCGATGCCCATTATGGTGCCGGAGGTGCCCAGGGACGACACGATGTGCGTGATCTTTCCGCCGGTGTCCCGCCAGATCTCCTCCGCCGTCGTGAAATAGTGGGTGAGCTTGTTGAACTCGTTCGAAAACTGGTTAGGGTTGAAATATTTTTCGGGGTTTTCCCGGACGAGCTGCGCCGTTTTCCGTATCGCGCCGTCGGTGCCCTCCGCCGCGGGGGTCAAGGTGATCTTCCCGCCGAACGCCGTGATCATCTTGCGCCGCTCCGTGCTCACGGCCTCGCTCATGACGATCTCGACGTCGTAGCCCAGGACCCGGCCGATCATGGCCAGGCCGATGCCGGTGTTCCCGCTCGTCGGCTCGATTATGGTCTTGCCGGGATAGAGTTTGCCCTCCTCCTCCGCCTGACGGACCATGCACAGGGCGATCCTGTCCTTTATGCTGCCCGTGGGGTTGAAGCCCTCGAGCTTCGCGTATATCTCGACGGCGGGGTTCGGGTTGAGCTTGTTGATGCGCACGAGGGGGGTGTTGCCGATGGTTTCCAGAATATTGCCGAACATGGCTATTCTCCTTTTGCCGCAGTATGTATTTCATTTCACTATATTATGCAATGGTAGCGGGTATGGTGCGAAATGTCAACTTATACTGAATTTATCAAGCACAAATTCCGCCCCCTTGACATTAATTGTTAAGGGCATATAATATTAACCGCTTAACTATAACGGATACATACGAAGGGAGGAGGAATCTTGGACGCCACGGGAGATAAGTCGCCGGACAGGGCACAGAAGGAAAAATTCATACTGGCGCTGTTCAAGTTTCGGAAATTCGCGCAGTCCGTTGCTCAGGTCCTGGACGTGAGCCTGGGGGAGTTCATGGTGCTGGCGGGGATATCGGAGCGGGCCAGATGCGACGGGGATTTCAGGGCGTCGGAGGCCATGGAGTTCCTCGGCGTCACGAAGCCCGCGGTGTCCCAGATACTCAACAGCCTTGAAAAAAAGGGCTTCGTCACCAGGCGGATAAGCGACAGCGACCGCCGGCGGATCCGGGTCGGCCTTACCGACAGCGGCCTAGAGACGGTGGTCAGGCTTAAGGGCATGTTTGACAGGGCGATCACGGAAGTCATGGATCGGTTCGGGGAGGAGGACTTCTCGAAGCTGACGGAGCTGCTCGCCCGGTTTGAAAGCGTTTCGGAGGAAATCAAAAACCTGTATTCGGCCCCGGATTGACGGGGCGATTAAGCAAGTCCCGGAAATCAATCGAAGGAGAGGTAAGTAAATGATCAAACTCTGGAGGTTTTTTCTGAAACCGTTTCGGCTCATGCTGTTTTTGGCGATAGCCCTCCTGTTCGGGCAGGCGATGTGCGACCTTAACCTGCCGAACATCATGGCGGACATCGTCAACAAAGGCATAGTCCAGAGCGGGATCGAGAGCCCCGCGCCCCGGGCCGTGAGCAGTAACGGAATGAAGCTGATGACCGCGTTCATGACCGACGCCGAACGGCTGGCGGTCGGCGCGGGCTACGGCCTGGTCCAAAAGTCCGGCAAGGACGGCGGGGGGCGGGATTATTCCGCTTTATACCCGAAAGCGGAGAACGAATTTTATGTTCTCGCCGCCACCGACAAAACCGCGGTCCGGGGCCTGGACGACGCGTTCGGAACCGCGGCGGGGACGTTTGTGAACATAATGGAAGGCATGGCCGCGCAGAGGGGGACCGGCGTCTCCGCCGCGTCCGGCGGGAGTTTCGATATGACGGCGGCTTATCAGTATCTGCCGATGCTCTCGCAGATACCGGCCCAAACCATCGCCGACGCGCGGGACAAGGCGGTCAACGGCACAGCCGTGCTCCGCGCGCAGAGCGGGATAGCCTTCGCGAAGGCGTTCCTGACGGAGCTGGGCTATGACGTCGACGGCCTGCAGCGCGCCGCCATATGGAGGTACGGCCTGCTGATGCTTTTCGTGGCGCTTCTGGGCGGCGCCGCCACGGCCACCGTAGCGTTCCTTTCGACGCGGATAGCCACCGGCGCGGCGCGGAACATCAGGAGGGCCATTTTCACGAAGGTGAGCAGGTTTTCCAACAACGAGTTCGACAGGTTCCCGACCGCCACCTTGATCACGCGGAACACCAACGACGTCATGCAGCTCCAGATGCTGCTGACGTTCGGCATACGCATGATCTGCTACGCGCCGATCGTCGGCGTCGGCGGGATAATCATGGCTTTGAACAAGGCCGTCTCGATGAGCTGGATCATCGCCATAGCGGTCGTGGTCATGCTGGGGCTTATCGGGATCATCATGTCCGTCGCGATGCCTAAATTCAAGATAATGCAGAAGCTGACCGACAAGCTGAACCTGGTCTCCAGGGAGAGCCTGAGCGGCATGATGGTCATACGGGCCTTCGGGACGCAGGCGCACGAGGCGAAGCGCTTCGACGCGGCGAACTCCGACCTCCGGAACACCACAAGGTTCATCAACAGGACGATGGTGTTCATGTTCCCGGTCATGACCTTGGTCCTAAACGGCGTGTCGATGCTGATCATATGGGTCGGCGCGAACAAGATAGCGGCCTCGGCGATCCAGATCGGCGACATGCTGGCCTTCATGCAGTATTCGATGCAGGTCATCTTCGCTTTCCTTATGATCTCCATGATCTTCATGTTCGTGCCGCGCGCGTCCGTGGCCGCCGAGCGCGTCAACGAGGTGCTGGGGGCCGACATCAGCATAAAGGACCCCGCGGAACCCAAGGAATTCATGCCGTCCCAGAAGGGCAAGGTGGAATTCAGGCACGTGAATTTCCGCTACAACGGCGCGAACGAGGACGCTTTGAGCGATATAAACTTTACGGCCTTGCCCGGGCAGACCACGGCCATAATCGGCGCGACGGGCTCCGGCAAGACCACTTTGATAAACCTCCTGCTCCGCTTCTACGACGTGACCGGCGGCCAGGTCGTGGTAGACGGGGTGGACGTGCGGGAAGCCCCGCTCAAGGAACTGCGCCGGAGGATCGGCTATGTCCCGCAGAAGGGCGTCCTGCTCTCCGGGACCATCTCCTCCAACCTGAAATACGGGAACCGAAGCGCTTCCGACGCGGAAATCGAAAAGGTCGCGGAAGTCTCCCAGGCGCTGGATTTCATCCGGGAGAAGGAGGACGGCTTCGACGCCGAAATATCCCAGGGCGGCGCGAACGTGTCCGGCGGGCAGAAACAGAGGCTCTCCATCGCCCGCGCGCTGGCCAAGGACCCGGAGGTGCTGGTCTTTGACGACAGCTTTTCCGCGCTTGACTTCAAAACGGACTCCATGCTCAGGAAGGCCCTGAAAGAGCACACGGCCGACGCCACGGTGATAATCGTGGCGCAGCGGGTCGGCACCATCATGAACGCGGAGCGGATACTCGTCATGGACGAGGGCAGGATCGTCGGGCAGGGCACTCACAAAGAGCTGATGAAGAACTGTCCAGAGTATATCGAGATCGCCATGTCGCAGCTGTCGGAGGAGGAATTGGCGTGAGCGGGGATAAACAAGACCGTAAAAAACCGGAAAAAGTAAAAGTTCAGCCCGCGCCTCCGGCCGGCGGCTTCCAGGGGGGGCCGGGCGGCGGAAGGCGGCGCGGCGGCCCAATGGGCGGCGGGATGCGCATGATGCCCGGCGAGAAGGCCAAGGACTTCAAGGGCGCGATGTTAAAGCTTGTGAAGTACCTGGGAGCGTATAAGTGGGCGATAATGTTCGTTTGGGCGCTGGCAATAGTGTCCCAGGTGCTCATGATCATCGGCCCGAAGATACTCGGCCACGCCACGGACGAGATAGTCAGCGGGATGCAGCTCCAGATAACCGGCTCCGGCGGGATAAACTTCGCCAGGATCGGCCAGATCATGCTGGAGGTCATGCTTTTATACGGCACGGGGGCGGCGCTCAACTATTGCCAGGGGTTCGTAATGGCCGGGCTAAGCACGAAGGTTACCTACAACATGCGCACTGACATCAGCTCCAAGATAAACCGCCTGCCCCTTAAATATTTCGACAAGACCACCTACGGCGACGTGATCTCCAGGATCACGAACGACGTGGACACCATCAACATGTCCTTCACCCAGAGCCTGACCCAGATCGTGACCTCCGTGACGGGCGTCGTGGGCGTGCTGATAATGATGCTGACGATAAGCTGGCGGCTGACTCTGGTCACGCTGTGCGTCCTGCCGCTCTCGGCCGTCTTCGTGTCGCTGATCGTGAAGAAGTCCCAGAAGCACTTCTTCAACCAGCAGAACTATCTCGGCAAGGTCAACGGCCACGTGGAGGAGATGTTCGGCAGCGCGGTCATCGTCCGGGCCTTCAACGGGGAGGAGGAGTCCGTCGAGACCTTCGACGGGTACAACAACACCCTCTATGAGTCGGCGAGGAAGGCCAACTTCCTCTCCGGCCTGATGATGCCGATAACGACCTTCATCGGGAACCTGGCCTACGTGGCCGTCTGCGTAATAGGCGGGAGCCTCGTGGCGGCCGGGAGCATGACCGTCGGCGGCATACAGGCGTTCATCCAGTACGTCCGGCAGTTCACCCAGCCGATCTCCCAGCTGGCGAACATGTCGAACGTCCTGCAGCAGACCGCGGCGGCCGCGGAGCGCGTGTTCCTGTTTTTAGGCGAGGAGGAGGAAACCCCCGACGCGCCGGACGCGCTGTCCGTCGCCCGGAGGGGAGAGCCGGCCTCCGAGGCGGAGCGCAGCGTTTCCGTGGCCGGGAGCGTTGGCTTCGGGAACGTGGTGTTCGGCTATGACCCGGGCAATATTATAATCCACAACTTCAACGCCAAGGTGGAGCCGGGGCAGAAGATCGCCATAGTCGGCCCGACGGGCGCCGGCAAGACCACGATAGTGAAGCTCCTGATGCGCTTCTACGACGTGAACGAGGGCTCGATCTCCGTGGACGGCCGCGACATCCGGCTCTTCAAGCGGAACGCGCTTCGGTCGGTCTTCGGGATGGTCCTACAGGACACGTGGCTGTTCAAGGGCACGGTCAAAGAGAACATCCGCTACAGCAGGCAGGACGCCTCGGACGAGGACGTCTGCCGGGCGGCGAAGGCCGCGCAGGTCGACCACTTCGTGCGCACTTTGCCGGACGGCTACGACATGGTCATAAACGAGGAGGCCGACAACATCTCCCAGGGGCAGAAACAGCTCCTTACGATAGCGCGGGCGATCCTGGCGGACCCGGAGATACTGATCCTGGACGAGGCGACCTCCAGCGTGGACACCCGCACGGAGGTCCTGATCCAGAGGGCCATGGACAACCTGATGAAGGGCCGCACGAGCTTCGTCATAGCGCACCGCCTGTCCACCATCCGCAACGCGGACATGATACTCTGTATGCACAACGGCGACATCGTGGAGCAGGGCACGCACGAGGAGCTGCTGGCCAAAGGCGGGTTTTACGCGGCGCTTTACAACAGCCAGTTCGACGCGGCCGGCTGAGGAGAAGAGTATGCGCAAAAAAGATATTCTGGGAAACGAATGGCTAAGCAAACGCTTCGTATTCTCCAGCTCGATGAGAAAACTGAACGGTGAATACGAGGGGTATTCGGCCTTGATACGCTTTTTACCCGGCAGTGGGGAATTAATAAGGAATTTTGGCGGTAAAACCCTGCGCTTGGCCGGGGAGGGATATAAGTGGCTCGTTTATCAGCCGACGGATGAAAACTGGGCGCTGACCGCGCTTTATGGCCCAAACGGCGAGTTGATACAGTTCTATTTTGACATAAGCAGGGAAAACTTTCTGGATGAAAACGGGATTCCGTGCAGGGACGATATATTTTTAGACCTGGTAATCTCGCCGGACGGAGAGGCGCTCACGAAGGACATGGACGAATTGCGGGAAGCCCTTGATAAAAGGGAAATCACCGCCGGCGATTATGAACGGGCGCTGAAAACGCATGACGCGATAATCGGCGGAAAGTGGAACAACACAGAGCTGCTTAAGGAATTTTGCGAAGAACTGCTCAAAGATTATGTGTAAAATCAGGGAAAAACGGGAGCCGTATATCCATGCCCATTTCCGCCAGGCTCAGAACCGCCGCCGAGCTCATCGCCTTTCCCCGCATAGCCGACATAGGGACGGATCACGCCTTTCTGCCGATATACGCCGTGGAACGCGGCCTCGCGGACGCGGCCGTTGCCTGCGACTTGAGCCCGGGTTCGCTGGCCAAGGCCGGGCGCAACATAGCCGCCGCCGGCCTTTCCGGAAAAATCCGGACCGGGCTGGGCGACGGGCTGGAGCCTTTGGTCTTGGGCGAAGCCCAGTGCGCGGTGCTGGCGGGCATGGGAGGGCATCTGATGATCGGCATCCTGCGCCGAAGCCCGGAAATAACCGCCGGGCTCTCGCAGATCATCCTCCAGCCGCAAAACGACGTCCCGTTCGTCCGACGGGCAGTCCACGCGATGGATATGCTTATAGCCGACGAAAAAATTGTGCGCGACAGGGGAAAGTATTATAATATCCTGGATTGCAGGCCCGGAACGATAAACGGGCCGGAAGACGGGGCCGGTCGGCCATACGGCGACGCCGGCTACGAATTCGGCCGGCTGCCGATAGATCGGAACGACCCGGTTTTGCGGGAATACCTGTGCGTGACGATACGAAAAAACGGGGACATACTCGAAAAGATACGCTCCGGCGGCTCAGGCGGGGCTGCCGCCCGCGTTTCGGAACTACAAAGGATCACGGCCCTGGCAAGGGAGGCGCTCGCATGTATGCCGACGTGAGATGGATAATGGAGCAAATGGAGGCCTACGCCCCGGCCGCGCTGGCGGAAGATTGGGACAACGTGGGGCTTCTGGCCGGGCGGCCGGAAAAGGCTGTCAGGACTGTCCTCCTCGCGCTGGACGCGACCGACAAGGCCGTGAGGGAGGCCGTCTCGCGCGGCGCGGACGCGCTCGTGACGCACCATCCGCTGATCTTCAAGCCCATATCCCGGGTGACCTCCGAAACGGCCCAGGGCCGCAGGCTGCTGGAGCTTATCGAACGCGGCGTCGCCTGTTTCTGCGCCCACACGAACCTCGACCGCGCCGCCGGCGGCGTCAACGACGCGCTGTTCGAGCTTCTCGGGCTGAGAGATAAGGAGCAGATCGGCCGGGACGCATATGGCCTTCCGGGGCAGGGCCGCGCGGGGTATCTGCCCGCGCCGGCGTCCCTTCGGGATTTTGCCGCGTATGTACAAAAAACGCTGAAATTGGACAGCATAAGATATTGCGGGGACGGCGGCGCCGTGCTCAAAAAGATCGGCATATGCGCGGGC
>Ga0209629_10001041_pt1 | contig 16691 bp, 9 predicted proteins | sample TergutCu122P5_FD_187286 | JGI IMG/M metagenome (GOLD analysis project Ga0209629, IMG submission 187286) | Cubitermes ugandensis P5 segment gut microbial communities from Kakamega Forest, Kenya - Cu122 P5 (SPAdes) (version 2) | ecosystem: Host-associated > Arthropoda: Insects > Digestive system >...
TCCAGTTTGGCAAACAAATGAATTATTACAGGTTTTGCATTTTAATTTATACATGCCGCTGGAGTTTATTTTATTTAGTGGTATTCAGTCGCGGAGTTGGTTGTTTCTGGTGGCATTAGTTCGAAGGGCTACATTCAAGTTTGTATTTTTAAATAAACTGGTAACCCAGTGTATGAGTGGACTGTTATATGTGAAAGTGACCCATTTTTTTTTTTGTTGTTGTGCTTGTGTGGGTGTGAATTTTGACTTTCGTGTTTTAAGTAATAATTAGTTCTTTAGCTTATGAATAACTTGTAATGTATAACCATTAATTTTAGCTAGGTGAGGGTAGTGGAACACTGTCCTCACCGTAGCTAAAAATAAAGGTTTTCAATTGCAACTTATTCATAAAGCTAAAAAACAAAATAATACTTAAAAAAAACACAAAAATCAAAATTCACACCCACACAAACACAACAAAAAAGGGTCATATTCACATATAACAGTCCACTCATACACTAGGTTACCAATTTATTTAAAAATACAAACTTGAATATAGCCCTTCGAAATAATTCCACCAGAAACAACCAACTCCGCGACTGAATACCACTAAATAAAATAAACTCCAGCGGCATGTATAAATTAAAATGCAAAACCTGTAATAATTCATTTGTTTGCCAAACTGGAAGATCAATAGGAATACGACATCGCGAACACACACGATACATCAAAACAAATAACCAAACCTCAGCAAACGCATTGTACATTCAAACAATAAACATGAATACGGAAATGCAGACCAAACCACACAACTACTAAAACCGTGCAATAAAGGAAACACAATGAACTGTTGGGAATCATTTTACATATAAATTTTCCAACAACAAAACACACTAATCGATGAACAGAAAGTCAACGACCTTAACCCACTATACGCCTAAGCCAACGTCACAAGACGACACGTCATGTAGTCCGAAATCCACCACAGTACAGTACTCACCACCCCAACATACAGGCAACATCAACACAGGATAAGTCCATCATACACTACAATTCAACCTCTATGTTTATACTCGTATTTTATCAACCCATAAACTTCCACATTATTTTAAATTTTATTTGATTTCATTGCATAATATCCAGATCTATGTACGGCCACGTAAACATAATACTGATAAAAATTATATTTTAAGAATCATATAGACTACATTTTCTCAACAACAACCACATAAATATTTTAATCTGATAATTTTAGTAAAATTGTAATAATATGGAAACTTCGTAACTTTAGCGAAGTACACCTTTGGAACTCCCTGAGGACGATGCAGATGTATCGAAACATGTAGGAGTGATTATAATATACATATTGTTAAAATAAAAAATGTAAATATTGTGCATTGTTGGTTGATAATAAAAACTATATACAGTATGCACGGTACATACATATACGTAGGTGGGCTGATCAGTTTTGCCTCCATTGTAATATTTTTATTTACATTGACACATCTGGATAAAACCGGTTCTGTGTAGTCGCATGGTATTTTTCTTCTATCATACTTCACCTTGAACACGCAGATGCTGACAGTTCTCACCTAGTGCACATCGAAATGGAAGAGTTTTCAGACGTTCGGTTCAAACAGCTTGCTGTTATTGAATTCTTAACCGCGAAAAAAGTTCCTCCAATTGAAATTCACAGACGAATGCAAGCCGTTTATGGTGATCAGTGTGTTGATGTGAGTACAGTAAGACGCTGGGTAAGGCGATTCAAAGATGGAGAACTGGGGCAAGCAGATTTGAGTGACAGAACACGAAGTGGAAGGCCTGTGACTGCAAGTGATCAGCTTCATCAAGATCGCGTTGAAGAAATGACCCGCGGAAATCGTCACATCAAACAAAAAGAAATTGCCGTTGCATTAGGAATTTCTAAGGAGAGAGTGGGACACATTATTGGTGTTCTTGGATTCCGAAAAGTTGGTGCCAGATGGGTACAATGCCAGGCCTCACACAAGTGCAGCAACAAGAGATGCAATTCAACGCCTGGACTTTTCAGTGCTGCCGCATCCACCGTATAGCGCAGATCTGACTCCAAGTGATTTCCACCTGTTCCCAAAACTAAAGGAACACTTGAAGGGCCAGCGCTTCGCCTGTGATGAAGAGGTGAAGTCTGCAGTGAGGAAATGGTTTCAAAAACAAAACACCATTTTTTTAAGGACGGATTTCAATAACTAGTGCAGCGTTGGCGGAAGTGTATTGAAGTGCGTGGTGATTTTGTAGAAAAATAATTATGCAGCTTTGAAAATAATTGATGTAGGCATATTTCTTTCTTTATTTCATTAAAATATCTTTTCCCATTCATTTTCTGTTTAAGTGGAGGCAAAACTTATCAGCCCGCCCTCGTAAATAGTCAATATTTATCTTTAACTGAGCACTACACCACGAAGACATACGGAGAGTGGAGGAAATCTTCGCAAGTTCTCAGCATCTTGCACGTTAACTAAGTGGTCAGCTTAAATTACTTGAAGATTTTAATATCTTCAGCATTGCAAGAGGGATTAGCTGTGTAATTCCGTGGCTTTTATGCCCGCAGTGCAATCGGGCTCTTGTTTACTGACTTCGGCAAGCTGTCGCTGACTGGCTGTCGGCCTTCCTACATATGTTTATTAGGTTTTACTTCTATAGAATTATGAAGAGATGCGGAACTGGAGTCAGAAAGTTGATTGTCTCCTTCGTGTTGATAGCAGTCCTTCGTTTTGGAGAAGTCACGGGTTCATATCTTGGCCCGGTGACGGGGATTTGTGACAGGTTTTTCTTTGTTTCCTCAATCCTTTCAGGGTAATACCGGAATATTATCTCATAATACTCTACAGCCGCTTCGTTTCGCATTTCAGTTCATTATTCACTAATTCAACTTTTTGACTGTGTGTAGTTGTAGCTACTGACATCCATAGAATATTCATAGAGGAATCCATAGAGAGGCGAATGGACAGCTGTCTGTGGGGCAGATGATACGGAAGGACCATCATTCGTCATAAAATATTGCTTTAAATACAGAAAGTAATTGAAGTTTATTTGTAATTTATCAGTACCGTGGGGTAAGTTCTGTTTTAAAGCCCATACACAACCCTGCAGAGCGCTTATTAAAATCGCACCGTCCGCATCCATTAATCTACTGGATAGGTGCTCGTGAAACTTTAAAATCAGTTTTGGTTAAAATCGGACAGGTGAATTTCTGCTGGTATCCGATCTGCGTCGCGGGACTGGATGGGGGGTGTACTCGCTGATTTGCATAGCTCTCTGCGGAGATGTGCGTATATTTATATAAGCGAAATATGTTTCGAACTGAAGTTATTTGGACAAATTAAACACATTTGTGTCGAGTATACTTTTTCCGTAAGTACTGGAGTTTAGAAATAAGAATTGATACGCTCTGTATGAAGAGCCAGATTGCGTAGTCCGTTTAGTGACTAGGCTATTGGCTGGATAACCAAGTAATCGCAGTTCTATTCCTATTACAGGTAAGAGGTATTTCTCTTCTCCGAAGCGTTCAGACAGGCTCTGGGGCACATCCAACCTCCTGTTCCATGGCTACCGGGTGGTAAACTGCCCGGGACGTAAAGCTCACCGCTCTCGACTCCCTCATTTGTCTTCACGGCCTGCGTAGGGTCATCTTTGAGAACTTTTTATGCTGTATTTAGGCTGCATTTTTAAACTTTCAGACTTGTATGCAAGTATCTTTCGAACATTTGAAGATTACCGACTAATAAACGGCGGCTTTCCAAACACACACGATTATTACCGACCCCTTTTATTCTCCACGAAATTTAAACGCAGCTGTCTGTACCTTATTTTATGCGTCTACATATGGGCCTACTCGTAGACTTACTGTATTTAATAAAAATATATTTCGACGTAACTGCGTAAGAATTGTTGAAGGCAGCTGAAGAAATAAGGAAAGGTCCATAGCTTCTAATGTTTTGTACTTCACCAAATTGTGAGTTTATCATTACGGAAAATTTGTATTTGTCAGCGTAAATCTATGGCTGTATTGTTCAGGCATGTTATTAGAAATGTGTAAAGAGATAAAGTGAGCTGCATTAAAGACACAAGTATGGGGCGTCTGTTGTTGCTTATTTTCCTATCTCTGTTGATAATTACGGACTGAACAAAGCGACTTATTATAATCATTTAAAAAGAACACAAATTCGCAGCGCCTTTACGGAAGTCGCGTGCGTAGTTATCAGCCAGTCCTTCCAGTGCACCACAATTGATGCGCGGTGTTTCTTTTCTGCCAGAGTCGCGCGGTCCTCCCCCCACACCCCCAATCGCGCTTTTTCGTTGTATTTTTTTATTTTGACTTGGCTGACTTGTTTTTTCGCCATCTCATTCTTGTAGGGACTTGAGACAAGTGGTTTATTCTTAGGCCTCCCACTTTGTCTTAATACTAGGTCATGCTGCTGCCTGCCATCGGGATGTAGTTGTATTTTCTTTAGGACTTCGTGCTTTGTGATGCCCACTGCTTGTAGACGTGGAGTGAGTTCCAGTGCCTTCATCTTGAGCAGTATTGACCGCAGCGTGCTGAGGAATGCCTGTCCGTGAGAAAGCAGCTGCTGTTATTATACTTGTAGATTCTGCATTTCGCAAGCATAACTGAGGGTGTCTCTTTATAAATAAAGAGAAATGGCTTTCAGCAGGTTTTCTGTCGTTGCTAAATCTATGAGCAGTATGCGTGTCTTGGGCCAAGGCATGTGCCTTTCGCAGAACATTCTTTTTTTGGCCAAGACGTTGAGTAACTGACCAGTTGTGCCTCATCTCTTCAGAAAAGCGTATTTTCAGATCTACCCAACTTCAGTTCAGAGTCGCATCACTTCTTATTTTTGTGAACCTAACCTGAAACGAACTTTACGGCATATTGCGAGATCGAGCGGCTTCGAGCTCGACTAGTTCCTCTGATGTGAGCTTCTGCACAGCTTATTTCATGTACCCCTCGTTCCACTTGCCCCTTCAAGAATAATTACTCAGGAATGTCGGCATTCTGAAGACATCCTATTAATCTGAAATATAACAATATAACAAATAAAACTGTATAGGGGTACCGGAATCGTAAACACTTTGAGACTGCTGTGGTCTTACAGAAGGATCGTTTGAAAACGCCGACAAAGATTGCACATTTCGTTGAACGTATATCGAGCTCAACAACAAAGAGATCACGGTGTGTACGTTTTCCTAACTCGGACAGATTACATGTTTGAAACTTTAGGCGGGTGTCATCCAACCACATATGAAAAATCTTATCGACATACACTGATTTGAGAAATGTTCGCTAATCAGAGTGTTTTTGCTGCACAATTTCACGCGCACTTGGCTGTAGAGGATGGTGTAATACAAGCTTCTCGGTTAAGTAGCGTTATTATAAACATAGATAATGCAGCAACGTAACAGTGATCATTCCAGCAACTGCAATTTACCGTGAAGAAATGAAAATAGTTGAATATGGTGTTGGAACCAAGCGTGGCGTCATTGCTGTCTACGACCATCAGCTGTAAGAGTTCCGCCAGCCGATCTTAGCTGTGTCCTCATTATTCTTTCAGATCAGTTTCGTTCTCACGTCTGGGCCCTGCTGGTGCCATAGCTTTAACACCTGAAATCTGCACAGACTAGACTAACGGAGTACTGTGGACGTCACGTCTATTGCAGTGTCTCACATCACGAATCTTCCCTTCGTGGCGCGTTGCTGAATCCGGAAACGTCATTCACCCTGTGGGTGTTTCATGACATGTTTTCTCTGATGTTGATGAGTGTCATTTTATTGTAAATGTCAAGACAAAAAAGTCAAATATGGTATTGGTCAAAAGCGACTTGTATTTTAGTGATATAGACGGACCTTCGTTTTTCACGTTCAGGGTTTCAACAAGCCATCATGGGGCTGTGTATAAGGAAGTAGAAAGATAGAATTACTGTACAAGTGCAGTCGATAGTCAAGGTTGAGATTTCGGTCTTGTTACAGATATTCGTAACATAAACTATAAAATTACTTATAAAAAGTATAACAACTACAGTTACAAACCCTTATTGTGTAGTATGGAGGAGAGGGGGTTAGTTGGCTGTAGGGGTAAGTTGGCATAAGGGCTATAACTCCCAATTACAGCGCAGGATATTAACACCTGGCAATCTGTACTCTTCAATACCTTCTGTCGAGAGCGGTCAGCAAGCGTCAATGGTCTGTGGGCTATGACTGAGACTTGGTCTGGTGTTTACTTTTTTACACCGCAGGAAGTAATTTTCCATCACTGTATAAAGTGTTTTTTGTTTAAAGTTTGATGACAGTTGCATGTGATATTATGCCACCCATGAAGGATGCCTCCTTTGGGCTAATTTTGGAGCTAATGAGAATTGTAGACTTCTGTTGTGTTTGAGGATGATGATGTCTAAAACTTGAAAAAGTGACAAAGGGGAAAGTCGGCACACGCAGCGTGGGACTAGTTGGCTCAATGTGTCACCTTACTCCGCTTCCGGTTGGTAACTTGTTTGTTAATTTTTTACCAGTCTGATCTTATCTCCATTTTAAGAAGCTAAACAGCGTGTACTTGCAAGAAGAGGTAAGATAGAAGCACCACACGCCTTGACATACTGCTACGAGATGTGAGAGCGGCGCGAAAAATGTGGAAGGTCAACAGGGGGAACGGCGAAGGGTTTTCGGATTCCTTTTAGTATTTTGGCAATATACTGCAACAGGGTACGGCAGACGACGTAAAAAGCAACTTACCAACGCTGTCATTGAACGCAGGGTACATTCAACAGATTCATCACACGGTCCGTCCATCTGGGTAGATAACGGAGGAAGGATCGTTTTGTAAGATATGTAAGACACTTCATAGCACATGCCAAGCCTTCGAAAGAGAGACCAGTAGTTCCTGTGCTAGACAACCACGATTCGCACTTACCCATAGAGGAATTGACTACTGCAAACAGAATGGAGTGACTCTTCTCTCTTTTCCTCCACACTGCGGTCATAAACTCCATCCCTTTGACTTATCTGTCTGCGGGCCACTTAAGACGTACGTGATAACTGTGCGTGTGTTGCCTGGGTAACTTACCATTCAGGCAATACATTGACAGTATATGACATTCCTGTTATTGTCAACTCGTTATTGAATCTCGCGGCTTCTCTTGGGAACATCAAAGGAAGTTTCCAGGTTCCCGGAATGTACCCCTTCAACAGGGATATTTTTCATGATGAATTTATGGAGGCAGCAGCTTCCAACAGTAACAGTGAGCCCCCAAAGACGTCGTTTTATTCTCCAGGGCCATCAACATCTACTTCTAAGGAAGAAACGCATCCTCCTTTCCTAGAATACATTCGATTTCTTCCTAAAACCGGACCCAGAAAGAGCCAGAATGTAAACCAAAAGAAGAAAACAACGGCCATTTTGACTGATACCGCGACAAAAATGCTTTGAAAAAGCTACAATGCACGTCTAGGAGCAAATGAGAAAAATAAAAAATGAGAAAAGAAAAAGAACAAGAAAAGAGGAAAGAGAAGGGTGTGCAACATTTGTAGTGAGAGATTCACAAAAGAGGCGCCGAAAAACATCAAGAAATCGAAGAATGCAAGCGACATTAAGAGAGAAGGCTCCAAGGATACTTTATGCCTGTACTGCCTTGACGCATATTCTAGAAGTGCGTCCAGAAATGTGGATTCAGTGCACAGAGTGCAAGTTGTGGGCACACGAAAAATGTTCTGAGGGCAGTCCCACCTTTATTTGCTCAAATTGCCAGTCCGATGGTTCGGAATACTGTGTTTAAACATGAATGCTGTTGGTTGTAGGCTGCTTCTGCATTGTGTTAGCTTTACTTCTAATTTCCTTTTTCAGTTTGAGTAAATGTGTTCCATTTTGAGCCGATTTTTCATTTTTTCCAACTTGTTTTTACCATCATAATTTCCGTAGCTATGTGAAACGTGTATTGGAAACACTTGTATCTTAAAACAGTAAATTGACCATTGTTTGTCATTATCAACCTTCGAAACATTCGCACCTTGATTTTCAATGTCTTATTACCATATGCCAACTTGCCCCGTGTGAGGCGCAGGTTGGCCCTCGTCCAGAGGTTTGGGGAAGGGGGGAGGGGAACTACTCTCTTCTTACTTAAGAGATAGCGTGAAAATTATATAGCTCATATTGCAACCCAAGAATGTCACTACTCAACTGTGCCCTTATATTCAAATTAACGAATACAGAGAAAATGTGAAAAATCAAAAAGTAAAAAGTGTGCCAACTAGCCCTCCTCTCCCCTTCATGTAAAGTGATGGCTTGGGGTCGCAGCTGTAGGTCATAAAAGAAATTATCTTTTGCCAGATAAAGTAGGCTTGAAGGCAGTGCTGAGGTTTAAGATAGATCTGGCAGATGGAAACCTGGTCAGGGAATCCTTACGTATGATTGTCGAATTGTTAATTAAAAATCTGTGGCAGTCGAAGTTGGAAGTTTTAAATTACATGTAATAATTTGTATGATAGCAAAACTACAGTCATTTGTGTTGCAATAAAACAGGCTGAATCGAATTATTGGTGAAGTGTCACTGATAAACATAATTTAATTCTAAGAGGCATAACTGCTTGAAGGATAAAATTGTTAAATTCAAGTGAGTATCATTTGATTCCAATATTAAAGAAGTCACTTGTTCAAGTCTCACTTGCTGCTGCACTTGTCTAGTATAGTTAGGTGAAAGGCGGGTGGTGTATTCAGACTTGCGTTTATGCTATTCACTTTTTATTATGGTGTCGAAGATTTTATGTATTTTTATGATAGTATGTCTTTCAATTGATTATCATTGAAAGTTTATATGTAAAGTGGCGTTTCTCTCTTGTGTTCATGTGAAAAGATTTTTGTTGATATGGAGAACTTGCTCAGTGTTTCCAGTTTTCGAAAAGGAATGGCTATTATGTAGGAGATGTTGCGTGAATTGCGAACTGTTCGTATTATTGTTTGGGCAGGACGGTCCGGGGATCGAATCCCTGTTGTGGGGGCCAGATTTGCCGCACCCGTCTAGGCCGTCCCTGAGGTTCATCCTGCCTACTATACAATGGGTACCGTGTTTTTCCCGGGGGTAAAGCGGCCGGGGCGTGGCTTTGACCACCCACCCCCATCTAGCGCTGTGGTTAGAGAAAGAATAGAGCTATACCTCTACTTCACGCCTGGGCCTTCGTGGTCTGTCTTAGTGTGAACTTTTACTATTGTTTTTTGAAGGAGAATAAATGTTCTTTAAATTTTTTCGCAGAATTCTTTCTGTGTGGCCTGCATATTTCTTACCGTAATCAGGACGGAATAACTGGTACACCCCACTTGCAGTTGTGAAGTTTAATTTTTGACTTTGTTTTTACACAACCTGATGATGGCTTCTTTAAACCCAAAACGTGTGATAGAAGCTGCGTCGATAGCACTAAAATATAAAGTTGTTTTCAACTGAGCTGGACCTTTCTAAACTTCATTGCTCGGAAGGCATCTGGTGGATGTATTCTTCGGCAGGGCGGTTTCATCCCCATTCTTTTTTAGTCTTGTCCCCATGTATTTTACAGCGAGTTGGAGATATTTGTTATAACCATGGCTGCGTGTCGTTTTGTCATTCTGCCGTCGTATTTCCTACTATATCACAGTCACTGAACTTTGCAGTGTGGTGGCTAGCGCTTTCTGTACTCACATCATCACCCTTTCAGATCTCCATTCATAAGTTTGCTATTCTGAATGAGTTTTTTTTTATTTTAATATGTTCCATATCCTTGCATTAAATTATAATTCATTCTACCAGTGTAAATTATCCTGGTGATGACCGCGACAGCGGTTGAAACATGTCAGTAATGAATAACATATGATGAATACAATTCACGTACGTGCATTTATTGGTTTCCTTGTGTATAATGAGCTTTTTAACGTTTTCCGCAGTCCCATGGCACAGTTAAGCCGCTTCTTTCACCCTTTTTCGGTCACAGCTCCTTTATTTTTGACATCCTGTAACTTCATGCACTTCACAACTTGTCATTAAGAAACATTGTTCTCAGTCAGGTGCATTACCATGGCTAAAATACGAAAGCTTGGTGTGTGAAGAGCACTTGTGCCGTTTAGTGTGGGTGTCTAAAGTTTAAGGTTTTTTCCTTCTTCGTAAGTGGAAAGTAGCAGTTAGCTTCTGGAAACAACTTTTTCCAATTAGTGATTGACGGACCGAGGTGGACTAAAGGGCCTCCGGACCTTTTTTGTTTAATTTTGAGAAGTTATAAACATGTCTCAGACTGCACAAAGTTTTTATTTCTTTACGAGTGCGCGTATTAACTTATATCGATATTGAGGATAAATTCACTTTCCTATTGCTGCGACCTGTAATTCGGAGTTTAGTCGGGACACTCTATCCCATGTATTTAGAGTCTTGTGCGTGATATTTTGTATAGTAACTGGATGCAGGATAAATGACCGGAGTTCGATTTCCGGCTGGTGGAAGAGATTTCTCCAAAACGTTGAGACTGGATCTGGGGCCCACCCAGCCTCCTATCCAGTTGATGCAGGTGCTACGGATGACAAGGGATGACCACTCCAGTTTAGTGCTGAGGTTAAGAATGCGTGGAGCTATACTTCACTATCATCATCATAACCGTCATCATTCTTCACGAGTTAGGCCTTGATAAACCTTTTTCGACATCGAGCTGTACATAAACTCCTCAATGTGCCTGCTTGGAATGGTGCTGAAGAAAGCAAAGAGACAGATGTGATTTGTCTTGACTTACGTCTGCGGTGTTTGGTACCGCCGGTAGTTTCCCTGGCCAAAGCGCGGGCAGCTCTATTACGCGGTGGGCCATGGCACTACTATTGATTTTCCTAACATGTAACCATGCAAGCCCTTTACTTGCTACTGCATGCGACATTGGCCGGGTCGCGGTGCGTCTGCTCCAGGTTGGGATATGCATTCAGGAAAGTTGGCCAGAATGTCACTGCATATTTTATATAGAATTTCGAACGGCGTTTCATGCTCTATATTAAGCCTACTTTTAGCTGTTTTATAAATAACATTACCGCAAAATGATATGTGTTGGATATGACTAACAAAATCCACATTTCACCATCCAGGACAAACAAGGTGTAGCCCAAGTATGTAAAAGAATTGACTTTCTGCGTTTGAATTTCCTATTCAAATGCTGCTCTCTACTGATGTTTTACCTCGAAAAGCCACTAGAAAGAGGGGAAGTCTGCTCTAGAAGGTGGTGGAATTTAATGTTGGCGCATGTAGGTCCGGTATAATGCATTCGTTGCATAAAACTCAAGTCAGACATAATCGATGTTCTCAGAAAAGAATCTCGTCCTGCTTGATTTGGTTGCCTAATCATAGGTATTAAAGTGTGCAGATTTAATTACGAAGTTCCTGAGAGTTTTGAAGTTCTCCATTAAGCGGTTTTCTCCAGACGCATGTTAAATACTTCTTACATATGTTTTTCCTTTGTGTTTTACCAGCATACTGGTTTAATGTGTTTTGTGTCATAGGCCTATAGGATTATGACCTTCCTTCCGGGCACATTCTTGTCTTTTTGCAGACTAAATGAAACACGTTAATATTTAACTTACCTCAGACCACGATACAAATATTTGAGATACAGCTTGTCACTTTTTTGTCTCTCTGTGCCTTGTGTGATTGTGACTCTTTACGGTCTTCCTGATTTGTCCCTGCCTTCTGGGTTTGCAGTCGCTTTATGCTTTTATTTCTCTTGTTTTATGGTGACATCGTGTGCTAATTTTTCGGTGTTGAATGCTAAACAGCCTTTCTTTTACGTAGAAGGCAAAAGAGTATTGTAACCTCACATCCACACTAACAACCACTAACATCCGACTTCTGTCGGGTGCCAGTAGGTAACTGTCCTACGATGTAGTATTCGGCCAGTGGTCATATAGTGAGGCCCCGACTAAGAGTTCATCGTAGATATGAGCCCCACTCAGAGAATATTTTGCGTTCTCGATATTAATCAAGCGCAAAAACGTCGAGCTCCAACTTGTAGAGTGTTCAACTACTAACCGAATGCCCGCTGTATCTCATCAGATCCGCACTGCCGTCGACACCGCGCAAAACTGCATAGCATTACGGGGAGAAGTATTTGACTTCGGGTAAAGCCCGTTACCCGTTTTCCGTTCTTTTAATTGTGATTCCCTCTAGAAAGCTGAGGGACTTTTGCGCTAGGATTTTAAGATGCTAATTGATAGTTCTTGCCTTTCTGGTGGAACTGAGACTTAAGCCAGACTGACATAATTATAGAATACGAAGTGCACATTTTCAGCTTTTGTTCAACCGGTTGGCGTAAAATTTAATATTTTCGTTCCTACAAAAACAGTTATTACAAAATAATAGAAATCATTATGATTTTCATCCGGTGATGGCATTCCTTGGATGCGAACTCGAATTCAGGCTGCCTTGTCACAGTAAGTTGTATATGGATGAGAATTTCCGTTCATCAGATTACTATTTTTTCTTGTAGCCTGCTATGACACACACAGGAGTGAACTGGGAGAAGAAATAATTAGTGGAAACTTTGGTTTTATTGTGATGGCTTTTGGTAAAATGTCAGTCATTCTGTTATTAAATTGTTTAACTTTTTATTCTAGATGCACAATGATCGCCAGAGGTTTGCAAATATGCAAAGGAACACAAATAGATTCAGTAACTCTGTTATTCAGAAATTAAACGAACCACCGCAACAGTATTCAGCAGTGTCGTGATAAATACGACAGTATCATGATAATGATTTGGCAGTACCTTTAAAATTAAAAAAATTACATTAAAGCACCGAATAAAATGAGATTCCAGGGTAATGATAGTTACATTTCAGTGATGCTAGCTTTACATTTTATACGTTTCTTAGTCATAGTTGTCATCTGACATAAGCTCTCCGGACACAAGAACTGTGGAGAACTCAGTGTCTGCACACTGTTCATGCCATCTTCCGGTACAAAACATGCACTGGATCCACTGGGCACCATTACGAGCTGCTACATCCTCTGAATAAGATACACGACACAATCAATAATCGTCTCATTTGGATCAGCACGCGTTGTGGAATGCTTGCTTTATTGTGTACTTCCTTGTCCACTTAAAGGTGGATAAGCTGCATCAGATTTTTCTCTTCTGTTCTCCGCAGTTTGTTCGGGCAGTGGTGTATTAAGGATTCTTGTCTTAGGATCACTGGTTCTGCGTGTCAGTTTTGAATTCACTGCATTTTGGTCAAGGCAGGATGTTATCAAACTTTCCTGTGAACTTGTTGAAGGTAGGCTTGGTGTATCCAGTTTGGATTGTCGAATATGGCGTTGAAGCACATAGGCCTAAAATGGTGGGTGCACTTTGGGTAAAGACGGTCCCTAACGTTGTTTGAAAGACGGCCACATTAAGGATCCCTGCTTTTGCTGTGTCTCCCTGAGGCGGAGATTTCGTTGAAGCGACGTTCGACAACTGCATTGCAGGCTGTTGTATGTGGGTCATATTTATTCCAATTTCTAATTCCTGCATCTCACTTAAATATCTAGCCATCTCCAGTATAACATATTTTTATAGGACGAATTGATGACCAAATTTAAGGATGCTGAGAATCATGTATCCTTGAGCGTTAGACCAATTTTGAGGCAGGTGACGACTTACATTGTCTTCACCTCCGCTTCATGGGACTCTGCATTCCGTGGCTGCTTTTTATACGCTGTGACTGGCTTAAAGTACCTTGTTCACAGCATTTTTGGAGTTAAAACGCTGTAGGCACGTCTTTTTTTCGCCTTTCCTTCTACATGCTAGCAATGGCAACTATCTCCTTAAAAACAGATTTCCTAAGCCTAACGCGGCCATTCTTAGCAGTCACGCCGGGCATGCTTATGATAAAATATCCAACATTTATATGCGTGACATCACTTTTCATGTATCACCTTTATATATTGCATATTACACGAATCCAGCGTGAGAGATTAGTAAGCTTTCTTTTAAGCGCTTACCCCCCCTTTTTTACGCTGTATTTTGTCGTCCGTAACCTTGACACCTACATGTGTTGTATTCTGCGGCAACGTTCTGCACGCTAAGGTGTCACTGTGTGGCAGCCATATTGAGTTAGAAATGTTCCCGAGCTTCGCACCGTAATGCTGTGTCGAAGCCAGAAAAATATCACGGTATTACCTGATTTTACCCTAGATATAATGTTACTTCAAATGCCTCAATATGTATTCTGATATGATGCCTACAAGAATTCTGAATAAACTGATAACGCAATTTAGCCATAAGATTTCGGCCATGTAAAATTTGTTCGTTGTACCTTCACAGTTTCGTAGCGGAGCCATCCTCGTTATTGTTGGAACTGAAAGAATGTTTCATGCAGATATATTTAGTTTAATTTTATAGTTGTTCTGTCTTTTCAAATTTAGTTCCGATATTTTATGGGAGGCCCATTGAGAAAAAAAAAGAATCATATGCTGCGTGAGTAACGTGTCCTTCTGCTTGTGAGAAAATATTTATTACATCTTATAACGGCTCGGGAATTGGGATTGTCTGTGGAACCTTGGCTGTACCAAAAGAATAGTCTACTGTTATTGGCCCACTTTCCATGCAATTTATGACGGAAGTATGTCAAAAGATAGGAAGTTTACATATAACCTAACACTGTGACCTGTTCGCTTTATGTTTATATTTCCTCGGCTGACAGCCGCATGCCACATCACTCGAAGAAGGCTCTTTTATGACGATTTAATTGCGCCGCTAGCAATAACATGTAGGTCGTACTGAAGGTCTTGATGTAAATTTCCCGATTTTAACCAAATTTTGAATTTCGTGACAGTTTTATAGAAATCCCCATTGTTAAAGTTCACTTAAATTCGTCAAGTGGGAGCCACGCTTAGACAGACGGAATGACAGCCTGATACAATTTCAGTCGAAGAGAGAGCGTTTATGTCGGTATAATGTCGCCGGCAGCAATAAAACGTATGTTGGTCTTCCTGTAAAATGCCCAATACTTTGCCCGATTTTAACCATATTTTAATTTTCTCGGCATATTTCAATGAAAGTCTCTAAAATTTTACGGAAATGCGTCCAGCGGGGAGCCACGCTGATACATGCAGAACAGACGGACAGTAACAGACAGACGGACGGACATGACTGTGGTAATAGGCGATTTTCGTGACTGTGCGAACGAGTCTACAAAGTTTAAGTCCCTGTCCATGCCATGTAGACGTACTAGGGGTATAGTTGCACTCATTCTCATTCTCAGCACTAGATGGTGTGAGTGGGCAGTCAAGCGTACCGACCTCTTTAAACTGTCTGGGGAACACTCGACGATTTGATCGAATGCGTTGTGATATCTTACTAAAAACAGGAAACACACACTTGATACACTGCATAATCACCAATTAAACTTGTATTTTTTAAATGTACACCACCTGGAAAATGTGTTTAATGTGTCAATTTCTTAAACGGCGAGCTGTTGGTGAAAGATTAAAAACGAAGTCATTTGAGTTTCACGGACCGAAACGAACTGGAATTCTTTCGACAAAGTTTTGTGTGAACCTTGGTCGATTAGTTTAGGATATGAAACTTGTAGATACCCTGTTTCCCTTTCAGGCGTTAATTATGTGCAATTTGTCCGAAGATCGCGACTTTACGCTCTTCACTATTAGACACATAAAATTTTATGAATATTTTGATACCGAGGGTTTTCCGTCTTGGTCATTTTTAATTACTCTTATTCGGAATCAGCACATGCGACCGTTTAAGTATGGGAATTTCGTTCGACAGGAATCTTTATTAGCTTACTCCGCTTACTTAGAATCGTCTTTGTGATGTTACTAGTTGCTCAGCTGGTCACAAAATTTCCGTGCAGATGGAAGTCTATTTCCGTCTTCTTCAAATGATCCCACCATTGGTACCTTTTCTTAGCGAAAGTATATAGTTTACGCCCTCATCTCCTGTTTCTTTAATTCATTGTAAGCTACTGTCATTTCCTAAGAAATTTAAAGTGGGTTTATTACCTTCCTACGTGTGTGCGAGTATGTCATTTTCTCCCCATTTTAATTTTCAGCCTGTTGACCAGTTTTCACTAAATTTACCACGAACGTTTTGCATTAAAGGCCATCCTGTCATATATTACAGTTTTCTGTAGTTGGTTGTACAAACTTGGTGGATGCATAAATTTACGAGTTAGGAGGGACGCTGGCATTGTTTAATCTGGAGAGTGAATTTTTGTACTTTAATCCATCTTCGGAAAATATCCACCTGTAAGTAAAGCTTTGCCTGATGTTAAGGCGAAACAGAACGTTTCTTCCTTCATGATCCTCGTAGGTCTACGTAATTAGCCTTCGGTTTTATGGCTATAACTGATGAAATATTGAAGCCAGGCATAACAAATTTGGTAGGAAGTGGATAGGAAATAGGCGTACACATGAGCACGAGCTGTTGTTTATATAGAGTAAGGCTCCAATCGCAGACATGAGGTTTGTATCCGACAGATTTTATTTTCACAAAGTGTACTTAAGTAATTCGTTCTGATGACGATGACGATGATAGTAGGGATAATAATATGTAAAATATTTAGAATTGAAAGCAATGACACAGTTTGATTCGCCGGAAATCGATCTACACGAAGTACAAGGTGGTTCAAATATGACTGGGACTGATTTGTATGTAAACAAGCCGCACTGCGCAGAAGCTGTGCGACCTTGAGAGAG